>Ga0058693_1000911_pt1 | contig 10882 bp, 9 predicted proteins | sample AgamicOrMarz_FD_55217 | JGI IMG/M metagenome (GOLD analysis project Ga0058693, IMG submission 55217) | Agave microbial communities from Guanajuato, Mexico - Or.Ma.rz | ecosystem: Host-associated > Plants > Phyllosphere > Phylloplane/Leaf | place: Guanajuato, Mexico | collected 2012-06-04 | reverse complement strand
AACAAAGCGCAGAACTTCGAAGTGGTTGCTCAGTACCAGTTCGACTTCGGCCTGCGTCCATCCGTGGCGTACCTGCAGTCTAAAGGCAAAGACATCGAAGGTTACGGCGATCAGGATCTGCTGAAATATGTTGATGTTGGCGCGACTTACTACTTCAACAAAAACATGTCTACCTACGTTGATTACAAAATCAACCTCGTGGACGAAAACGAATTCACCCGTCAGGCGGGTATCGGTACTGATGATATCGTAGCGCTGGGTCTGGTTTACCAGTTCTAATCGCGTTTCAGTACGTTGAAGGGGCCTTTTGGCCCCTTTTTTCATGCAATGATTGGGGTCTTACAAATGCCCCCGTTTGGTGTACTCTTGCCGCCCTGGCATGAGGATAATAAGAATGGACATGACTTTTTTACGCGCCAGCTTTCTGGCTACGCTTTTACTTCTGACAGCATGCGATGCATCAACGCCTCCGGCAAAAACCACCGCGCCAGCGCCAACGGTTCTGGATGGTAAAACCATGGGCACCGTCTGGCGCGTCAGCGTGATGAACCTCGACAACGCGCGCGCCGACGAACTCCGCGAAAAAATCCAGTCGCAGCTGGATGCTGACGATCAGCTGCTGTCGACCTGGAAAAATGACTCCGCGCTGATGCGCTTCAATCTTTCCAGAAGCACCTCGCTGTGGCCGGTCAGTGAGGCGATGGCCGACATCGTGACCGAAGCGATGCGCGTAGGATACAAAACCAACGGCGCGATGGATGTCACCGTCGGGCCGCTGGTGAACCTCTGGGGCTTTGGCCCCACTAAACAGCCTGACACCACCCCCGACCAGGCGGCGATTGATGACGCCCGCGCCCGCACGGGGTTACAGCATCTGACGACGATCTATCAGTACGGGCAGCAGTATCTTCAGAAAGATATTCCCGATCTGTTTGTCGACCTTTCGACGGTAGGCGAGGGCTATGCAGCGGACCATCTTGCTAAGCTGATGGCGCAGGAAGGGATTTCACGGTATCTGGTTTCAGTGGGCGGTGCGCTGGTCAGCCGGGGCATGAACGCCAGCGGTAAACCGTGGCGGGTGGCTATCCAAAAGCCAACCGACCAGCAGAACGCGGTTCAGGCGATTGTGGATATCAACGGTCACGGCATCAGCACCTCCGGCAGCTACCGCAACTACTATGAACTTGACGGTAAACGGATTTCGCATGTGATCGACCCGCAGACGGGACGTCCAATCACGCATAACCTGGTCTCGGTCACGGTTATCGCCCCGACGGCGCTGGAGGCGGACGCCTGGGACACCGGGCTGATGGTGCTGGGTACCGAGAAAGCTAAAGAGGTAGTGCGTCAGGAAGGGCTGGCCGTTTACATGATCACCAAAGAGGCGGATGGATTCAAAACCTGGCATTCACCGCAGTTCGACAGCTTTCTGGTTAAGGAACAAAATTAAAAAGCAAGGTTGCGGGTTTTTCTTCGCTGGCGCTCGGGCAAGGTAGGGGTATGCTTGTAAGAGGAGCCGATGATGAAAAACCTGACCATGACCGATGATGAGCGCTGGCAGGCCGTGCTGGCCCGCGATCCGCTCGCCGATAACCAGTTTGTCTTTGCGGTACAGACGACCGGCATTTTCTGTCGTCCTTCCTGCCGCGCCCGCCACGCGCTGCGTCAGAATGTTCGTTTTTATCCCGATGCAAAACGCGCTGCGCAGGCTGGCTTTCGTCCCTGCAAGCGCTGCATGCCGGACAAACCCGATCCGCAGGCGCAAAAGCTGCAAAAAATTGAGCTGGCCTGCCGTCTGCTCGAGCAGGATCCGGCCCTGAGTCTGGAGGCGCTGGCCCGGCAGGTTGCCGTCAGCCCGTTCCATTTCCATCGTCTGTTTAAATCCGTGACCGGCATGACGCCGAAGGCCTGGCAGCAGGCCGCGCGGGCGCAGCGCCTGCGTACTGCGCTTGCTCAGGGCGAGAACATTACCGATGCCGTACTGACCGCCGGTTTTCCGGACAGCAGCAGCTATTACCGCAAAGCCGATGGCGCACTGGGAATGACGGCAAAACAGTATCGCAGGGGGGATATCGCGGTGCGCTATACCCTCGTTGACTGTTCCCTGGGCCGCTGTCTGGTGGCGGAAAGCGAACGCGGGATCTGCGCGATACTGCTGGGGGATAATGACGCGGCACTTGAAGAGGAGTTGCGAACGCTGTTTCCCAACGCGGCGCGCGAACCTATGCAGGGCGAGTTTGCCCAGCGCATTCATCAGGTTATCGCCAGTATCGACAGCCACAGGATACCGCTGGCGCTGCCGCTGGATATTCGCGGCACGGCCTTCCAGCAGCAGGTCTGGCAGGCGTTACGCGCCATTCCGGCCGGTGAAACGCTAAGCTATCAGCAGGTGGCGAAGGCCATTGGCAAACCCAATGCCGTGCGTGCCGTGGCGGGAGCCTGCGCGGCGAATACGCTGGCGATTGTTATTCCTTGTCACCGCGTGGTGCGTAACGACGGGGCGCTGTCGGGCTATCGCTGGGGAACCGCCCGCAAGACGCTATTATTACAACGTGAGGCAAAAAAGCTGGAGGGCTAATGCTCGATCTTTTTGCGGAGGCTGAACCCTGGCAGGAGCCGCTGGCTCCCGGGGCGGTGATCCTGCGACGCTTTGCGCTTACGCGCGCGAAGGCGCTGCTCGACGGGATCAACGACGTAGCGGCCATCTCGCCGTTTCGCCACATGGTGACGCCCGGCGGCTACACCATGTCTGTCGCGATGACCAACTGCGGGCCGCTGGGCTGGGCAACCAATGCCCGCGGCTATTTATACGCCCCGAAAGACCCGGTCACCGGCCACCCCTGGCCGCCCGTGCCTGCGGCTTTTGAGGCTCTGTGCCACGAGGCTGCCATCGAAGCGGGGTATCCCGAATTTCAGCCCGACGCCTGTCTGATAAACCGCTACGCCGTCGGAGCGAAGCTGTCGTTGCACCAGGATAAGGATGAGCCGGACCTGCGCGCACCCATTGTTTCCGTCTCCTTAGGGCTGCCTGCCGTGTTTCAGTTTGGCGGGTTAAAACGCAACGATCCCCTGAAACGCCTGATGCTGGAGCATGGCGACGTGGTGGTCTGGGGCCGGGAATCCCGCCTGTATTACCACGGTATCCAGCCTCTTAAGCCTGGCGTTCATCCTATGACGGGGGAATACCGTTACAACCTGACCTTCCGGCAGGCAGCGTACAGCGAATAAAAATAAGAATTATTCTTGATGTAGGCGCAAGGCAGTTTACACTGCTGGCTGTTTTTATTGTCCGGATTGCTCTGCATGCAACTACTTCTTCTTGTCTGGCGTCAGTATCGCTGGCCTTTTATTGCGGTAATGGCCCTAAGCCTTGCCAGCGCCGCGTTGGGGATTGGCCTGATTGCTTTCATCAACGTGCGTTTGATTGAAATGGTCGACACTTCACTGTCCGTTTTGCCGGAATTCCTGGGATTACTGCTGCTGCTGATGGCGGTGACGCTTGGCTCACAGCTGGCCCTGACCGCGCTTGGCCACCATTTCGTTTTCCGTCTGCGAAGCGAATTCATCAAACGGATCATGGATACCCACGTTGAGCGCATTGAGCAGCTTGGCAGCGCCTCTCTACTGGCGGGGCTGACCAGCGACGTACGTGCCATCACCATTGCGTTTGTGCGTTTGCCGGAACTGGTGCAGGGGATCATTCTGACCTTTGGCTCGGCGGCCTATCTGGCCTGGCTTTCCACCAAAATGCTGGCCGTGACCGCGCTGTGGATCGTCATTACCATCTGGGGCGGCTTCCTGCTGGTATCGCGCGTCTATAAACACATGGCGGTGCTGCGCGAAACCGAAGATAAGCTCTATAACGATTATCAGACGGTACTGGAAGGGCGCAAGGAGCTGACGCTGAACCGCGAGCGTGCCGAGCATATCTTTAACCACCTGTATACGCCCGATGCACGCGAATACCGGCACCATATTATCCGGGCCGATACCTTCCATCTTAGCGCGGTGAACTGGTCGAACATTATGATGCTCGGGGCGATTGGCCTGGTGTTCTGGATGGCAAATAGCCTGGGCTGGGCCGATACCAACGTGGCGGCGACCTACTCGCTGACGCTGCTGTTCCTGCGCACGCCGCTGCTTTCCGCTGTCGGCGCGCTGCCCACGCTGCTGAGTGCTCAGGTGGCGTTTAACAAACTTAAAAAATTCGACCTCGCGCCGTTCAAAGCCGAGTTCCCGCGCCCGCAGGCCTTCCCGCACTGGCAAACGCTGGAACTGCGCGACGTCACCTTCCGCTATCAGGACAACGCGTTTTCCGTCGGGCCGGTAAACCTGACGATTCACCGCGGCGAGCTGCTGTTCCTGATTGGCGGCAACGGCAGCGGAAAATCGACGCTGGCGATGCTGCTGACCGGGCTGTACCAGCCGCAGTCGGGCGAAATTTTGCTTGATGGCAAAGCGCTGAACGCAGAAAAGCCGGAGGATTACCGCAAACTCTTCTCGGCGGTATTCACCGACGTCTGGCTGTTCGACCACCTGCTGGGGCCGGAAGGGCAGCAGGCGGACCCTGCGCTGGTGGACAAATGGCTTGCGCACCTGCAAATGTCGCACAAGCTGGAATTGCAGGACGGCAAGATCCTCAACCTGAAGCTCTCCAAGGGGCAGAAAAAGCGCGTGGCGCTGCTGCTGGCGCTGGCTGAAGAGCGCGACATTATCCTGCTGGACGAGTGGGCAGCCGATCAGGACCCGCACTTCCGCCGTGAGTTTTATCAGGTGCTTCTGCCGCTGATGCAGGAGATGGGCAAGACCATTTTTGCCATCAGCCATGACGATCACTACTTTATCCATGCCGATCGTCTGCTGGAGATGCGCGACGGGAAGCTCAGCGAGCTGACCGGCGAAGAGCGCGACGCGGCTTCGCGTGATGCGGTGGCCCGTACGGCCTGAGTGCGATAGTGCCGGGCGGTGGCTTCGCCTCACCCGGCATGTTTACGCCCGTGCGAAGGTAGCAACGCCGTGCACGCTGTTTTGCACGATATGCCGCTTTTTTCTCCATCCCGCCCCGTTGTTTATTCTTATTTACATATCCCCGCGCTATGCTTAATGCCATCTCATTTCATGGATTTATGATTGATGTCGGTATTAAGCAAAAACAGCGCCAGGGTGCGCGATCAGGAACGTGCGCGTCTAATCTGGCTTCTCACGACCGATAAAGCGGTTACGTCTGCTTTACTGGGTAAACTGACCCTGGCTGAGCAATATGATGTCGGTACGTTATCCGACGATATTGCTGAGGTAGGAGCGCTGGTTGCTCACTTGCCCCCGCCCGACCTGGCGGACACCCTTGAAGCACTCCCTTCGGAAGAACGCCACGCCCTGTGGCGGCTGGTACAGGATCACGAGCGTGGTCAGGTCCTGCTTGAGGCGTCCGAAAACGTCTGGGATGACCTCATCGATGAGATGAGCGACAAGGCCATTCTGGATGCCTTGCAAACGCTCGACATCGACGAGCAGATTTACCTGGTTCAGCACCTGCCGCGAAACCTGACCGGGCGACTGCTGGCGTCCCTGCCGGCGGAAGAGCGCGCGCGGGTGCGTCAGGTGATGCACTACGAAAAAAACAGCGTCGGCGCGATCATGGAGTTTGGCGTCATCATGGTGCGCCCGGATGTGACCCTCGGGACGGTGCAGCGCTATCTGCGTCGCCTGGGCGATATGCCGGACAACACCGATAAGCTGTTTGTCACCTCACGGGATAAGACCCTGCTCGGCGAGCTGGAGCTGAAAACTATTCTGCTCAACAGCACCCAGCGGCGGGTGAGTGAGGTGATGGAGAACGAACCGATGGTCTTCTCGCCGGAAGATGACGCGGAAAAAGCCGCGCGTACCTTCGAGCGTGACAACCTCGTGAGTGCGGCAGTGGTGGATTCAGTGGGCAAACTGATGGGGCGTCTCACCATCGACGAGATCGTCGATGTGGTTTACGAAGAGACCGATAACGATTTACGTGCCCTCGGGGGGATCAGCGCCGAAGATGACGTTCACGCCTCCGTCGGCAAGGCTGTCAAAACGCGCTGGGCGTGGCTGGCCATCAACCTCTGTACCGCGTTCATCGCCTCGCGCGTGATTGACGGCTTTGAACATACCATTTCACAACTGGTGGCGCTGGCCTCGCTGATGCCCATTGTGGCAGGGATCGGCGGCAACACCGGTAATCAGACCATCACCATGATCGTCCGCGCGCTGGCGCTGGAAAACATTCAGCCCGGCAACTTCGCCTTTCTGATTTTCAGGGAGATGGGCGTGGCGCTGATCAACGGCCTGGTGTGGGGCGGGATCATGGGGGGCATCACCTGGTGGCTGTACGATGATATGGCGCTCGGCGGGGTGATGATGCTGGCAATGGTGTTAAACCTGCTGGTGGCCTCAATGATGGGGGTCATTATTCCGCTGACGATGACTAAGCTCAAGCGCGACCCCGCAGTGGGGTCGAGCGTGATGATCACAGCCATTACCGATACCGGCGGTTTCTTTATTTTTCTTGGGCTGGCGACGATTTTTCTTCTGTAACCCGAGGCGTGCGCTTAAGTCGGGCGGGCAGGATAACCATCATCACAATCCCGCCCAGCACGCCAATCGCCAGATTACCGGTGTAGACCGTTGCCGCCACGGTGACCAGCATCACGACCGTTTCGGCAATCGGGGCGTGTTTTAACGTCGCAGGCTGAATACTATGCCAGCTGAAGGTTTTAATGGCCACGATGGCCATGATCCCGGCCAGAACGGCCATGGGTATTTTCGCCATCACCTCGCTGAGCGCGGTGACCAGCACCAGCAGCACAATGCCCGCCGCAATGGTTGAAATGCGGCTGCGGCCTTTGCCCATCTCAACGTTGACGATGGTTTGTCCAATCATCGCACAGCCTGCAATACCGCCATACAGCCCGGCCATAATATTACCCACGCCCAGCCCGATGCTTTCCCGGCGCTTGCTTGACGGGGTGACGGTCAGCTCATCCACCAGCTTCGCCGTCAGCAGCGACTCCAGCAGACCGACAAAGGCAATACTCAGTGCGCACGGCCAGATGATGGACAGCGTGTGCAGATTCAGCGGAACAAGCAGCTGCGTCAGCCCCGGCAAGCCGCCGCTCATAGAGCCTTCATCGCCGACGGTGGGCAGGATCTGCCCGCTGGTGACGGTGAAAAGGGTTAACACCACGATGGCGATCAGCGGCGAGGGGACGCTTTTGATGTAGCGCGGAACCCACAGCACAATCAGCAGCGTCAGGACAAACAGGCCGAGAATCAGCGGACTTTTGCTCCAGAAGTGCGGAACCTGGGCGAAGAAAATCAAAATGCCGAGGGCGTTTACAAACCCGGTCATCACCGACTGGGGGATAAAGCGCATTAACCGCGCCATGCCCAGCACGCCAAACAGGATCTGGATAGCCCCGGCCATCAGGACCGCAGGCAGGATGTACTGCACGCCGTGCTGATGCACCATCGGACCAATCACCAGCGCAACGGAGCCTGCGGCAGCCGTCACCATGGCCGGGCGACCACCGAGCACGGACAGGGCCAGACAGAGAACCACGGAGGCGACCAGGCTCACTTTCGGGTCTACGCCCGCGACGACGGAAAACGAGATGACCTCGGGGATCAACGCCAGCGCGGTAATAACGCCCGCCAGCGTTTCGCGCATCAGACTCGATGGCGATCGAAGTACGTTAGCAACGTGATTTTCTTTGGAGATGGGTAATGACATAACAATTCGCAGGTTAGGGCAGGCTTCCGTGCGCGCGATCACAAAGTGCAGCATAGTAGCCATAAAAACCGGCCATTGCCAGCGGCACGCGCAATCCCCTACAAACAATCCATCATTAAATTTCACAATTACAATAATTTCGTAACCTTTAAACAATATTTAAAAGTTGCTACCGTTCCCGCGCAGCTGTTTCACCTGCAATTTCCACGCATCACGTACTATTCAACGAAGGCATAAATTATGAAAAAAATGACTGCCATGCTCTTTTCTCTGGCTGTGGGGCTGAATACCGTCTCCCTGGCGGCGAAAGCCGACACGCCTGAAGAGCAGGAAACGGACGTCCTTTTAATTGGTGGCGGCATCATGAGCGCTACGCTGGGCACCTATCTGCACGAACTCCAGCCGGACTGGTCGATGAGCATGGTCGAGCGCCTTGATGGCGTGGCGAAGGAGAGCTCTAACGGCTGGAACAACGCCGGTACCGGGCATTCGGCACTCATGGAACTGAACTACACGCCGCAGAAAAAGGACGGTTCCATTAGTATCGAGAAGGCGGTAGAGATCAACGAAGCGTTCCAGATCTCTCGTCAGTTCTGGTCTCACCAGGTTAACAGCGGCGTGTTGCAAAACCCGCACTCCTTTATCAACACCGTTCCGCACATGAGCTTCGTGTGGGGCGACCAGAACGTTAACTTCCTGCGCGCGCGCTACGCTGCCCTGCAGCAGAGCACCCTGTTCCGCGGCATGAAATACTCTGAAGATCACGCCCAAATCAAAGAGTGGGCACCGCTGGTAATGGAAGGTCGTGACCCGAACCAGAAAGTCGCGGCGACCCGTACCGAAATTGGTACCGACGTGAACTACGGTGAGATCACCCGTCAGCTGGTTGGTTCCCTGCAGAAGAAAAACAACTTCAGGCTGCAGCTTAACACCGAAGTACGCGGCTTCAAGCGCAACGCGGATAACAGCTGGAGCGTGACCGTTGCCGATCTGAAAAACAACGAAGCCGAGCACGTCATTAAAGCGAAGTTCGTCTTTATTGGTGCAGGCGGGGCAGCGCTGAAGCTGCTGCAGGAGACCGGTATTCCTGAAGCGGATGGCTATGCGGGCTTCCCGGTAGGCGGCCAGTTCCTGGTATCTGAAAACCCTGAAGTGGTAAACCGTCACCTGGCGAAAGTGTACGGCCAGGCCTCTGTCGGCGCGCCGCCGATGTCCGTTCCGCACATCGATACCCGTATGCTTGACGGCAAGCGCGTGGTGCTGTTCGGGCCGTTCGCAACCTTCTCGACCAAGTTCCTGAAAAATGGTTCGCTGTGGGATCTGCTGAGCGCGACCACCACCTCTAACGTGAAGCCTATGATCGACGTCGGTCTGGATAACTTCGACCTGGTGAAATACCTGATTAGCCAGGTGATGCTCTCTGACGACGAACGCTTCGAGGCGCTGAAAGAGTACTATCCGCAGGCGAAGAAAGAGGACTGGCGTCTGTGGCAGGCGGGCCAGCGCGTGCAGATCATCAAACGCGATCCTAAAGAGGGCGGGGTACTGCGTCTGGGTACCGAAGTGGTGAGCGATAAAGACGGGACGATTGCTGCCCTGCTGGGCGCATCACCGGGCGCGTCTACCGCAGCACCGATCATGCTGCACCTGATGGAAAAAGTGTTTAAAGATAAAGTCGCCAGCCCGGAATGGCAGGCGAAGCTGAAAACCATCATTCCATCTTACGGCACGAAGCTGAACGGTAACGTTGAGGCGACGGAACAAGAGCTGGAATACACCAGCCGCGTGCTGCAGTTGCAGTACATCAAGCCGCAGGCCGCCGACGCGGCACCTAAGGCAGAGCTGAAACCTCAGCCGGAAAATAAACCGGTCGCGGATATCGCACTGTAATATAAAAAAGCCGGGTGGCGCTAACGCTTACCCGGCTTACATTCGGTGCTGTGTTGCAGGTCGGGTAAGGCGAAGCCGTCACCCGACTTTTTTCAACGAATTACCGCTTGCCCAACGTTCTCATCCGCCTTCCAGATGCGATACTTCACATCCACATTTTCAGGCGTGTATACCACGATAGGCAGCTTGCTGTTGTAGCGCAGCAGACTGTTGTCACCCAGATACGCGGTCACAAATTTCTTCTCTTTTTTGCCGTCCGGGCAGGCCATCATAGTGGAGACCGGAGAAGTCACTTTATCAAAGACGTAGTAGTCGTAACCCCAGCCTTCCAGGGTTTTGCTCTCCAGCTTGCCGCCCAGACGGTGCTGGTTACAGTCCACTTCCAGCGTCTGACCAATCAGCAACTCAACTTTGAAGTTGGCTTCATTTTCCTGGGCCGGAACCTGAATAACCTGACGTTTCATCCCTTTTTCCGCTTGCGGATAAGGGGCCACTTTTTCCAGAGGCTGATCGTTTTTGGTGTCGGTGGCGAATGCGCTGGTGCTGACGCAGGCTGCAGCCAGCAGGGCGATGGCAAATTTAGGTGCGTTTTTCACAGTTATCCCTTTATGTCTATGTCAAAACGTTCGCTGCCAGATTAGCATAATTCAAATGAATGATTGGAGTGATTTACTTACATTTTCATTATGTATGGATGAATACACTGCCTGATGGCGCTATCACTGGTCTTTCGTGCTGGTGTGGAGTCGAGGGGGAGATCGTGTTATTTTAAGCGTTAAAAATGTTATTCATCTGTAAAGGGAAGAGAAAGATGGTTCGTGCAAAACTGAAAACAGCTGAAGGCCGCAAGTTTTTACTGGCATTACTGGTTGTGTTTTTGATTGCCGCTGCGTGCGTTGGCCGGGCAACCATTGTGGGCGTGATTGAGCAGTACAATATTCCGCTCTCCGCCTGGACCACCAGCATGTATGTGCTGCAGTCGGCGATGATCTTTGTCTACAGNCTGGTCTTCACCGTTCTGCTCGCCATTCCGCTGGGGATCTTCTTCCTCGGGGAGCGCGACAAGCACTAAGCCTGAGCGTCAGCCATAAAAAAACCCGCCATAAGGCGGGTTTTTTGTATTTGATTGGTCGGCACGAGAGGATTTGAACCTCCGACCCCCGACACCCCATGACGGTGCGCTACCAGGCTGCGCTACGTGCCGACGCATAAAAGGAATACTACTCG
>Ga0058693_1000910_pt1 | contig 10890 bp, 9 predicted proteins | sample AgamicOrMarz_FD_55217 | JGI IMG/M metagenome (GOLD analysis project Ga0058693, IMG submission 55217) | Agave microbial communities from Guanajuato, Mexico - Or.Ma.rz | ecosystem: Host-associated > Plants > Phyllosphere > Phylloplane/Leaf | place: Guanajuato, Mexico | collected 2012-06-04 | reverse complement strand
TGGATCACCGCACGAACCTCGGCTGACGGCTGGTCACTGCTTGCCAATAAATTCACCGTGTTAACCAATTCTGAAGGTGAACGCGTTCGCTACTGGATAGTAAGCGATAACCCACGCTTTAGCATGGGGGGAACACCACCAGTGGGTGTTCAGTGGTCTTCGTTGCAGGAAGGCTTTAATAAAGTGCCCGGTGCATCAGAAGGTGCATGCTCTCTGTTTCTGTTAGTGAAAACGATCCCCGCCAATGGTGAAAGGCCTGAGCTGCGCTATGTGGTTGCCATCGACTCCACGCCGTACATGGGCACACTCGATGCGTTCACGCGTACATTGCTGATCATTACCGCACTGGGCGTAGTGATTGTCGCCTTACTGGGATACGTCGTGTCAAGGATCGGTCTTCTTCCCGTTGGGGCGCTCAGTAAACAGGCCCGGAAACTTGCTCCCGGGGACCATGGTCAGCGCCTGAATACCGAAGCATTACCTGACGAATTACAGCAATTAGCATCATCTTTTAATGGCGTGCTGGAACGGCAAGAGGTCGCCTGGAGGCAGCTCGAAAGCTTTAATGCCGATGTTGCGCATGAACTCCGGACTCCGCTGACTAATCTGATTGGCCAGACGCAGCTGGGTCTCTCACGCCGACGTTCACAGGATGAACTGGAAGAGTTACTGGGTTCCAATCTGGAAGAACTTGAACGCATGACGTCGATAGTTAACGACATGCTGTTCCTGTCCCATGCTCACGCGGGTGAGCATGCTTCCCAGCTTACGCAGGTTTCCCTGCGGGAAGAAACCCTGAAAACAGCGGAGTACGTTGAACCCTCTTTTGCTGAAAAACAGCTTTCTCTGGATGTGGAGGGCGACGTCACCGCGCACATAGACCGACGACTGTTCCACCGCTCACTGGCTAATTTACTGGAAAATAGCGCAAGACACTCCCCCTCCAACAGCACGGTTACGGTGCGGTTAAGCGAAACCGGTCATCAAGCCTGTGTTGAAGTTTCAAACCCGGGCGATCCGATAGCACCAGAGCACTTACACCGGCTTTTCGAGCGGTTCTATCGCGTCGACACCTCCCGGGCCAGGAGTGATACCCATCATGGGCTGGGCCTGTCGATCGTGCGTGCCGTCGCTATTATGCACCGGGGGGACGTCTTTGCCCGTAGTGAAGGTGGCATCAATACATTTGGCCTCACCTTTGCGATGCAAGACGATAAAGCGTCGGGAAACGCTCAATCCGGCACTGAGCCGGGATCAAGGTTAACTGACAGAATTGTCAGGGGGGCGTCAGCCTGACGTCATCACCCTCCCGATAAAATCATGGCAGGCAATTCCCTCTTCATTGATAAGGACGCTTTGCATGATCGGACATTTACGTTACCTCGGGCTGTTACTGCCCCTCTTCACATTTTCATCTTGGGCAGCGGAGCAAAATCCTGCTGTCCATATCGCCCCCGCAGGAAGTCAGAACGCGGTGTTCGGGCCAGCCGAGAACTTTACCGGTCGCGTCAGGGTTGATCCTCTCTTCAAACCGGATAACGACATCAGTGTTTCCGGGGCTTATGTCACCTTTGAACCCGGCGCTCGTTCCGCCTGGCATACGCATCCGGCAGGTCAGCGGCTGATTGTGACCTCTGGTGTTGGGCTCACCCAACAAGAAGGCCAGCCGGTGCAGGTTATCCGCGCCGGTGATGTTGTCTCTTGCCCGGCGGGTGTCAAACACTGGCACGGGGCGGCACCCGGCAGCGCGATGACACATCTGGCGATAACCGGGATTGTGGATGGCAAAAGCGTTAACTGGATGGAGAAAGTGACAGATGAACAATACCACGACCATTAAAGCATTAGCGGCAGCGGTACTGCTGACCTTTGGTTTTGGTCTCGCGGCACATGCTGCGCCCGTCAATAAAGGAGCCTCAGAAATGAACCACGAACAAACGGTTTCAGATACGCTGTCAGCCAGCCAACAGGCCATCCCGTTGATTGCGGCATCGATGGCCAGCAGCCAGATGGATAAGCTGAATGCAGCCCTGAATCAGGGTCTTGACGCAGGGCTCACGATAAACGAAACCAAAGAGATTCTCGTCCAGCTTTATGCCTATACGGGCTTCCCCCGTAGCCTGAATGCGCTTAGTGAACTGATGAAGGTCGTCGAAGCACGTAAACAACGTGGTATCAAAGACGTTGAGGGTAAAGAACCGGTTGCCCCAATCCCTGTCGGGGATGAGCTTCGCCGTGTCGGTACCGCAAACCAGACAAAAATCTCAGGCGCTCCCGTCCAGGGCCCGCTGTTTGATTTTGCCCCGGTGATTAACCAGTTCCTGCAAACGCACCTTTTCGGCGACATTTTCGCCCGTGATAACCTCGACTGGCAAAGCCGCGAGCTGGCAACGGTTGGCGCATTAGCGGCCACGCCGGGCGTCGAATCACAACTGCTGTCGCATACGCGAGCAAGCATGCGGGTCGGCCTGACGGCGTCGCAGCTGCGCCAGCTGGCACAGGTTCTGCGTGAACATGGCGAAAGTGATGCAGCAACGCGAGCTGAAAAGGCGCTGCAGCAGGCGCTCGCAAACAATTAGGAGTGGATTATGGAGCATGATCCCAACCGCAGAATGTTAATCACCGCACTTGCCGGGCTGACGCTGGCGAACGTTTCTTTTGCCTCAGCTGCGACCGGAACCGCAAACGTGCAGGGTAAAAGCCGTGTTCTGGTGGCGTACTTTTCCCGCAGCGGAAATACACGGGTGATTGCTGGCGTCATTCACCGCAGCCTGAATACCGATCTGCTTGAAATCGAACCGGCTACGCCTTATCCGGAAGACTATTTTCAGACCGTTGAACAGGCGAAAAAAGAGCGTGAGCGAGGCGTTAAACCGGCATTAAAAAATAGCGTTGCAGATATCTCACGCTACGAGACCGTGTATTTAGGCTTTCCGATCTGGGGGACTAGCGTGCCGCCTGTAGTGCAAGCATTTCTCAGCAGCCACAACCTTGCGGGCAAATTACTCATCCCCTTTATTACTCACGGTGGCTACGGTAAAGGAGACAGCGACGACATCCTTGCCAGTCTCGCCCCAACTGCGCGTCGGGAAAAACCGCTGGTCATTGAATGCGACCAGGAGCGAAGAACCACTGAAACGGTCACCAGCTGGTTAGAGACGATACGCAGTTAATCGTCCGCATTCATGAGTATGCCCAATAAGGGCAATCAGGGGTGCTAAATAATTAACGCTGACAACTCAGATATGATTGAACGGCAAACATAACAGAGGATGTAATCTTGAAGACAATCTTAAAAACGCTGGCCATCTGCGTAATGGCGGGTGGCCTGGTGGCTCAGTCGGTCTATGCCGAGCCGCTGATTATTCAGGAACAAGGAAGCTTTTCTGCTGGTGGCACCATCATCACTGCACCTGGAACATTTGATGCGAAAAAGCCGCTGGACTCTGCTGGCCAAACCTACCATGGCGATCATGCTTCTGTGTTCTACCAAATCCCCGAGAATCCGCATAAATACCCTATCGTCATGCTGCACGGCGCGGGTCAGTTCTCCCGTACCTGGGAAAGTACCCCGGATGGTCGCGAAGGGTTCCAGAACATATTCCTGCGTCGTGGATTCTCAACTTATCTTGTCGATCAGCCACGCCGGGGCAGCGCCGGACGCACGACGGTAGAAGGTACTGTTACGCCTAAACCGGATGAACAGATGTGGTTCAACCAGTTCCGCGTTGGCGTGTGGCCAGAGTATTTTAAGGGCGTTCAGTTCTCTCACGACAAAGAAGCACTGAATCAGTATTTCCGTCAGATGACCCCAAATACCGGGCCATTTGATATCAACGTCATCTCTGATGCGATGTCCGCAGTACTGGATAAAGCCGGCCCGGCTATCCTCTTCACCCACTCTCAGGGTGGCGGACCAGGCTGGTACACGGCGATGAAAAACGACAAGGTCAAAGCCATTGTCGCCTTTGAGCCTGGCAGTAGCTTTGTCTTCCCGGAAAAAGAACTCCCAGCCCCTATGCCAAGCGCGTTCGATACGCTGAAGGGTGAGCCTGTTCCGGTGGAGCAGTTTATGGCACTGACCAAAATCCCGATTCTGATCATTTACGGCGATAACATTCCGGATAAACCTGTCGCCATGCCCGCACAGGACAGCTGGCGCGTACGTCTGGCGATGGCCCGCGAGTGGCGTGACGTGGTGAACAAGCATGGCGGGGATGTGACGGTGACTCATCTGCCTGAAGTGGGAATTAAAGGGAATACCCACTTCCCGTTCTCTGATTTAAATAATGTGCAGATTGCTGATTTGGTTAGTCAATTTTTGAAGGAAAAAGATCTGCAGTAGGAAGAGCCAATATTGAGCCTTCATTAATGAAGGCTCAATATAAACATCAGTTTTTTCAAAAAATAAAATGGGAACGTGATGGTCAGTTTTGAGCGAGGAGCAGACGCGAAAGGCCTGCTCAAAAAATCTCATCAGAGATTCGAAAAAATGAAGTAAATGTTCGATATCCAGACTAAAAAGGCCGCATGTGCGGCCTGTATGAGTTAGCCGATGTTGCAATGGCCAATGAGGTACTTCACTCTGTCATGGTGAATGTTTCGCTGGGGGTGAAGTCGCAACCCCTGTACCCAGGCAATGTCTGCAACCTTCTCAGCATCGGATCCGGTGCGCTCGTTTTCTCCTCTGGATTGCCAGAGTTTCAAAATCTCAGTCTTCATGTTCATTTTCTGTTTCCAGTGTGTTTGGGAACACTCAGCGTCACGTCACGACAGTGGGAGCGCCAACATAATTTGGTGCGGACAACGAAATATCCGCACTCGCAGTTAACGTGAACCGAAGGTTTGACCTGCTCCCCATTGACTAACACATTGTGATGTCAGCAATGTCTGATCTTGGCGCACCGCAGACAGGCTTAGGACGCTGAAGGTCTGCTGAGAGCGAATTGCGAACATTGGACTTCCCAAACTTACACGATAATCTAATTTGCAAGGTTATGGCGGGATAAATGGACAGAATTCGCAGATTTTACAGGAGTTATACATTAAGGAATAATTTCCATGTGCCGAAGGCCATACCGCGCTTTGAGCCGGTTTTGAAATTCAGTTGTACTCTCGACCTTCTGTAAGTTCTTCCGCTTCTAAGCCAAATGGAGACTTTAATTTATCTTGATAAACCCCGCCAATTCGTTTGAAAATGGTTCAATTTCTCCACACAGGATTTACCCAGATGGCTATGTCACCTCCTCCTATTTTTGAAGGCGACGACTATTACAGCGTCTCTGAAGAATTTTTTAGCAAATTACCAGCAGATCTAAGAGCGCCTTTTGAACAAATAATGAAGAAAGGGGCGGAGATTATTAGCAGTTGCGATAAAGAGATTGAAAGTCTGATTAGACTTATAAAGGTAATACCTACTACTACAAGCCTTAGTTACATTTATCGTCGGCTTCGTACGACCAAGTTTGAAATCACTACTGAATCGATGATGGAACAGGAGATGTTAACAACCGCTTTTGTGGTAAGCTACGCACGTTTGTTCGCCAAAAGCAATGGCGCTTGTGTTCTCCAGCGGAATGATCTCCCTGTCCACCTACGGGCTGTTCATGATGAGCTGTATAAAATTCGCAACGAACGTTATGCCCATAACGGAGATCATAAATCGATTGATACTTTAGTAGGGTTTGCGTTCAGCGGCACACAATTTTATATACAGGCGCAAATGAGTTTAGGGCTTCATATAGGTGGAAGAAACGAGTGGGAAGACTTAATCAAATTCATCGACGCTTCAATGCACGCACGGCTTTATAAAATACTTGCGCGTTTGAAGGAGCAAACGGGCTACGAGTGGCTATTTCCAGACGGCCCAACACCAAGTTGGGTGGGCGATTACGGCGATTGAATAAGTCGTGCAAATTGATCACCATCTTTGGACTTCAAAGCCCACAGTCCATAGGTGCGCTTTTAAACCTCTTTTACGGAACACCGGAACCGGGCCATTTGCCCGGTCCAGAGCTGCAGAGTTAAATTTTACTCTTTAATTTAGTTCAGGCAGGATCATTGACGGCAAGTTTGATCCATTCCTGAAAACCAGCTTTAATGAGATCTTCTTTTAATTCTTTAAGGCATGATTGTGGTACAGCCAGCCAGAACAAGTTCTTGGCCCGAGTTATTGCGACATACCCGATACGTCCTTCTTCATCACCTGTACCTGAAAGCAGCGCTTTGATATTGGCTTTCTTGGCCACATACATAACCGCGTCGATAGACTCCCCCTTAACCTGGTGAACCGTCTCGACTCTGAGCCCATGTCCTTGAGTCAAAACTGTACTGGTCAGTGGCTGATCTGGTAATAATTTTTTTGTGAGCTTAGTGCCTACCTTGCCAGCAACTTTATATCCGTAGTGTTTTTCAATCTCTGCGAGAAGCACTCTGACATTCGTTAATAGCTTGGAGTGCCAGTCTATTTTCGCAGTTAGGGCAGACGAAGGGAGTCCCACATCAGCGCTGCGACTGAAACGCCATAGTAGCCGCTTAAGCTCTTTCATCTCGTCATCATGTGATAGCCCCTGAAGTCTGGAACTGAGGCCATGAGGTACATCCTCCAGTAAATTAATGATAGCCCGGCAGACCAATTTAAAGCATCCATGATAGTCACTATGCTGATCCCTTAACAACGATGCCTCTGCTAACACCTTGACTATACCTTGTCCCGGCGGAGGGGTTTTACCCGCAACTACTGCGGCTCTGTCTGCACCCCGGCAGAGGATCACCGCATCGTGATGTTGCATGCCTAACTCATCAATATGAGCCTTGAATGCTTCAGTTAATTTGGAAAGTTCTGAATCCTTGTATCCAATGAAATATGCTCCACCTTGCTCCCCCAGCCGGTCTGGTTCGTCATGACGCCCACAGAGAATGTTGGCGATATTTATGATTGGAGGCAGGGAACGATAATTGCGAGTAAGCTTGTAGCCGGTCACCTCTGCACGATCCTCGTAGCTCTTCAGGAACTCACCGTCAGCACCAGCGAAGCCATAAATCCCCTGATTAACATCCCCGATAAGCGTAACCTGAACCCCTGCAGTAATGAGTAGCTTTAAGATTTCCTTATGCAGTGTTCCCAAATCCTGAGACTCATCGACAAGTATTTGCGGGTAGCGGGCTGCCAGCGCCCTCAATACTGCAGGTTGAGAATCTAGGGTTCTATACACCCAGTACCGACCAATCTCATGAGTGTAAGCACCTAAACGTCCAAGGTCATGAATGATCTTCAAAACCTTACCTTTATCAAGAATTTCAGGGTCATTTCTTGTATCGGAATAAAAGACGAAATCCCCATCTAGTATGATTAATTTTATGTCTTTTAATGGCAAAGGGGGGTAGCCTTCACGCCAATATTTAAACCTAGCAAGAAAAGGCTCCGAACCTGACACCAAGTACGCAGCCTGAGGCGCGGCCATAGTCCTGTAGGCATGGGGACGTAAAATATGTTTGGTAAAAAAACCGTCAAGTGTATCGACTTCCACCCTTCGACGATTAGCATCGTCTGGTAGGCCAGCAGCGAGTTCCGCATATCCTGCATTGAAGGTATTGACAGCAACATTGGAGAAAGACAACAACACAACGCGGCCGCGACTGTTTTGCATTTTCTGCCGAATGGCGATCAGGCGCCGAATGGCTGTAGCAGTCTTCCCGCTTCCTGCGCACGCAGTGACAGCAATTGGCCCTAACGGCGCTTCTATAATATCTATCTGTTCCTTTGATAGTTTCACGGCTTGACCACTCCCTGACAGACATGTTGAATAGCTTTTTTGAGGTACTCAGGGACTTCAAAACCATTTTCTTTCGAAATCTGTTCAGCTAATGCCTGGGCGAATCGACCTTTCTGAATATTGCCGTTGCCTTTTCGCTCAAACATACCGCAGAACAACGCCTTAGTTTTTGCGGTATTGTCTGGCTGAGTATCAACTATCTTACGCAGAGCTTTAGAGATTTTTGGATGCGGGTCGGCTAATGCAGTAAGCATTGAGTCGCGGTTCGCCTCAATGAGTGCCAGATCATATTCCAAGGTTTTCAATCCATGAAAAACTTTCACGAAATCATCCTCCAGATTCTTCATCTTGATGGTATTTGCCGACAACCGCACCTGCTCTCCCAACGCTGGGTACACCTCTTTCCTTTTAACTTTTTTCTTTTTCTCAGCATTACCAGCAGGCTCTTCATCGTCAGGAGCATCTGTTTCTTCCTGGTAGGCAGCTTCAGAAAGTAAGTCGTCAATGTCCTCTTCAGCCTGTTCACCCTCTGCCACGGCTTCAACTTCTTCTTCAAATGGATCTGCATCGGTTACTACAGCGACGGGGATTCGCAGCCCCTGCTCTCCAAAAAGCGGGAGGAAGGAGTCAAAATTAAGTCCCTCAACGCTAATCAGACTGACCCCATATTCCCTGAGATCAAAGTTCATCTTCTTAGCAAGCGCGTCAATCAACATGAGTTCTGCTGCGCCCTCAACGAAAATCACCCGGCGTGCAAAAAATAGTTCAGCCCTAGTTACGTCCAGATACCGCTCTAGCTTTTCACGTTTTCCCTTTTCAAATTTGATATCACGTGGAAAGAAAGTCTCAACGCCAGCCTCGTTCTCGATCAAGCATACAAGAGAGTCCAGCTTTGAATTACTGGCAAAATTTGGGGAATGGCTGGTGACAAATAGTTGTACAGGCTTTTCGCCTTCACCCGTTGGAATTCCTGCAAGGTACTGCAGCAAAACACGCTGCAGTTGGGGATGCAAATGCGCTTCAGGTTCCTCAATAATCAAACCCCTGAAAGCAGAATCAGTATTTTTAGCCAATTCACTAAGTACTACCGCCATGAAGATCAGATTATTGAAGCCTAATCCATTTTTCTCAATCTCCATGGCTTCAGCCGTCAGGGTCAGTCTGGAAGAGAGACGCTGAAAATCAGTCACGCTGAGCCCGACGGCAAGCTCCTGCGCTAACTGAGCACCCATCATGGAATCATGTCTGGTTGATATCGCTTTATGGGTACTCTGAATGGATTTGTCTTGTTTAAGTGTATCGTCAAGTTGCTTTAAAGCCGTATTTATCGTGTCACGACCTGCATCATCGGTAAGCAAATGAAGTAATCGAGCCAGCTGGCTGTTACGGTTAGGACGAAGACCCTGCGCGGCATCGCGGAGAGGCTGGAGATAGACCCCCCGAAGGTTCTCCATCATATCTGAGGTAAGCGAAACTTCTGGGTGATCACCGCACCAACGCCGGACTTTGAATCGTCCCGTCTTATCCATATCGGTATACTGGACGTGGATATGCGCCTCCATGTTCTTGTCCCCATTTGGCTTGAGGGCAGCTATAAAGTCCGCTTCATCTTCAAGGCTAAGATCTCGGAAGACAAAATGGAAACTGATATCACCAGTTGGGTCGCCTTCATGCGGACGGTGCCTATCAGAACCATCGAGGCGAGGATAAGTCTCTTCATGACCTGCAAGAAGCGTCCGGAGTGCATCAATTACTGCACTTTTCCCTGCGTTGTTTGGGCCTACCAAAACATTTAAACCGGGTTGAAATTTCAGCGTGGCTTCACGCAATTTGCGAAAATTCTTTATCGTGAGTTCTGCAAGATACATAAAGATCCCTATCCTATATTGCTGTTCTGGACAATAAATAACGCGAAGCGTGAAATCATTCCAACTTAAATAACGAGCATATTACAAGCCAAATACTGATATTTGAGTTGCTGCCATCTTATCATCACAGGCATTAGTGAATAAGCACATATCCATTGACCTGCGTCCAATTTTTTGACGTGAAATTTTATAGAAGGGTCCGCTCCTGATACAAAGCTAACCATCCCCCTCTAAATTAATGAACACATCTAATAAACCCTAGCTAATTACCCCACCTAATCGAATAAATCACTTTGCGTTATGCTTTTCCTACACAACAGCTGAAGGATAACGTCATGCAAACTGTAAAACTGAACAACGGTATTGAAATGCCCCTGCTGGGCTTTGGTGTGTTTCAGGTGTCTGATGCCGCTGAATGCGAAAGAGCCGTTATTGATGCCATCGATACGGGATATCGCCTGATCGATACCGCTGCGTCTTACCAGAATGAAACCCAGGTCGGGAACGCACTGAAACAAAGCAGTATCGCCCGTAACGAGCTCTTTGTAACGACCAAACTTTGGCTACAGGATACCAATTACGAAGGCGCTAAAGCCCAGTTCGAACGTTCCCTGAATCGATTGCAGCTGGACTACGTTGATCTGTACCTGATTCATCAGCCTTACGGTGATGTCCATGGGGCCTGGCGCGCCATGGAAGAACTGCAGCAGGCAGGAAAAATTCGCGCCATTGGCGTCAGCAACTTCCATCCTGACAGACTGGCCGACCTTATCGCCTTCAACAAAGTGGTGCCTGCGGTAAACCAGATTGAAGTTAACCCCTTCAACCAGCAGCTGCATGCCGTTCCATGGAATCAAAGCCATGGCATTCAACCGGAAGCCTGGGCACCGTTTGCTGAGGGTAAAAATGGCCTGTTCCAGCATCCCGTGTTAACGGCGATTGGCCAGAAGTACGGCAAAAGCGTGGGTCAGGTTGTGCTGCGTTGGATCTTCCAGCGAGGCATCGTTTCGCTGGCGAAATCGGTGCGCAAAGAACGCATGGAAGAGAACATCAACATTCTCGATTTTGAACTCNGCTCTGAAGATATGCTGCAGATTGCNGCCCTCGACACNGCAACCAGCGCCTTCTTCTCTCACCGCGACCCGGCGATGGTGGAATGGCTGACNGGCCGCAAACTTGATGTTTAAGTCGCGATAAAAGAGGTATTCATTCAATGCAAAAACGTTATCTGGGTAAATCCCGACTCG
>Ga0058693_1000904_pt1 | contig 10921 bp, 9 predicted proteins | sample AgamicOrMarz_FD_55217 | JGI IMG/M metagenome (GOLD analysis project Ga0058693, IMG submission 55217) | Agave microbial communities from Guanajuato, Mexico - Or.Ma.rz | ecosystem: Host-associated > Plants > Phyllosphere > Phylloplane/Leaf | place: Guanajuato, Mexico | collected 2012-06-04 | reverse complement strand
AATTTTATCTAACATTCTCCACCTCTTCGTTAACGCAGTGGGCATAACTTATTGTTTTAGTTATATCGTAATGTGAACAATTCCGCTATCTGTGAAGCAATCCCGGTTAAATCATCCTCATTTCTGGCAGGATTCACACTTCTGTAAGCAACGCACTATAGATACATATTCTTTTGTGGCCTGGATCGAAAAAAGGACTCCTGTGATGATTAAGTTTAGCGCAACCCTTCTGGCAACGCTGATTGCAGCAAGCGTACAGGCGGCGACGGTGGATCTTCGGATCCTGGAAACGACCGACCTGCACAGCAACATGATGGACTTCGATTACTACAAAGATACGCCTACTGAAAAATTTGGACTGGTACGCACCGCAAGTTTGATCAACGCCGCCCGGGGCGAAGTGAAAAACAGCGTGCTGGTCGATAACGGAGATGTGATCCAGGGCAGCCCGCTCGGGGATTACATGGCGGCGAAAGGGATAAAAAAAGGGGAGATCCACCCGGTCTATAAAGCGATGAACACCCTGGATTATACCGTCGGTAACCTCGGCAACCACGAGTTCAACTACGGCCTGACGTACCTTCACGATGCGCTCGCTGGCGCGAAATTCCCGTACGTTAACGCCAATATCATCGACGTTAAGACCCAAAANCCCCTGTTCACCCCTTACCTGATTAAAGAGACCCAGGTGGTCGATAAAGACGGTAACACCCAGACGCTGAAAATTGGCTATATCGGTTTTGTCCCGCCNCAAATCATGACGTGGGATAAAGCGAACCTCGACGGGAAGGTGACGGTGAACGACATCACCGAGACCGCGCGCAAATACGTACCGGANATGCGCGAGAAAGGNGCNGATGTGGTGGTCGTTGTCGCCCACTCTGGCCTGTCAGCCGATCCGTATCAGGTCATGGCGGAAAACTCGGTCTACTACCTGAGTGAAGTGAAAGGCGTGGATGCGATTCTGTTTGGTCACGCCCACGCGGTCTTCCCGGGGAAAGATTTCGCCAGTATCAAAGGCGCAGATATCGACAAGGGCACGCTCAACGGCGTGCCGTCGGTGATGCCGGGCATGTGGGGAGACCATCTTGGCGTGGTGGATCTGGTTCTTAATAACGACAGCGGNAGCTGGAAGGTGATTCAGTCGAAAGCCGAAGCGCGCCCGATCTACGACGCANCTGCCAAAAAATCGCTGGCGGGTGAGGATNAAAANCTGGTCGAGGTGCTGAAGGATGACCATGACGCCACGCGTGAATTCGTCAGCAAGCCGATTGGTAAATCAGCCGATAACATGTACAGCTTCCTGGCGCTGGTGCAGGACGACCCGACCGTTCAGGTGGTTAACATGGCGCAGAAAGCCTACGCCGAACACTATATTCAGGGCGATCCGGACCTGGCAAAACTGCCGGTACTTTCCGCTGCCGCGCCGTTCAAGGTGGGCGGGCGCAAGAACGATCCGGCCAGCTACGTTGAAGTTGAAAAAGGCCAGCTCACCTTCCGTAACGCCGCCGATCTTTATCTCTACCCGAACACGCTGGTCGTGGTGAAAGCGACGGGCAGCGAGGTGAAGGAGTGGCTGGAGTGCTCCGCCGGGCAGTTTAACCAGATTGACTCGAACAGCAGTAAGCCGCAGTCGCTGATCAACTGGGACGGGTTCCGCACCTACAACTTCGACGTGATCGACGGCGTGAAATACCAGATTGATGTCACCCAGCCCGCAAAATATGACGGCGAGTGCCAGGCCATTCATCCGCAGGCGGAGCGCATCAAGAACCTGACCTTCAACGGCAAGGCTATCGATCCGAATGCGACCTTCCTCGTCGTGACCAATAACTATCGCGCCTACGGCGGGAAGTTTGCCGGCACGGGTGACGACCACATCGCCTTTGCCTCACCGGACGAGAACCGCTCGGTGCTGGCGGCGTGGATCGGCGCAGAATCNAAGAAAACGGGCGCAATTCATCCGGCGGTCGACAACAACTGGCGTCTGGCNCCGATCCACAGCGATACGCCNCTGGATATCCGCTTTGAAANCTCTCCGTCTGATAAGGCGGCCACGTTTATCAAGGACAAGGCGCAGTATCCGATGAAAAAGGTGGCGACCGATGATATCGGGTTCGCGATTTATCAGGTAGACCTGAGCAAGTAGCGGTGATTGTGTCGGGTGGCGCTTCGCTTACCCGACCGTGTAGGCCGGGTAAGCGAAGCCGCCACCCGGCTTTTACGCCGTCCGCTCATCCCGGTTCGCCAGTACCTGCGGCGTGTTCAGTTCTATCCAGTCGGCCAGCGCGGCCACCTTCTCGCTCACCTCAATGCCTAACGGCGTGAGGCTATATTCCACGTGCGCCGGTACGACCGGATACGAAACCCGGTCGACAAACCCGTCCTGTTCCAGCGCCTGCAGCGACTGGGCCAGCATCTTTTCGCTCACCCCGCCCATCTTGCGCCGCAGATCGCTGAAGCGATGCGTCCCCTGGCGTAGCGCCACGAGGATCAGCACGCCCCAGCGGCTGGTGACATGCTTGAGCACGTCACGGGAAGGGCACTGCTCGGCAAAGAGATTTCCGTCGCGCATTTGCTCGCTGAGCGTCGGTATCGTCATTTTCATACTTACCTTTTTGTACGTACTTACTAAAAGTTAGTGATGNTGNTAGTGTGCCATAACACCAGACAAACACGAAGGAGAATGATCATGATCGCGATTACCGGCGCAACCGGCCAGCTTGGCCANCTCGTTATTGAACAGCTGTTAANAACCGTTCCGGCGAACCAGATTGTCGCCATTGTGCGTAACCCGGCGAAAGCCGACGCGCTGAGCCAGCAGGGAGTGGTGGTTCGCCAGGCGGATTACGCTGACGAAGCCGCGTTCACCGCCGCGCTGGGCGGCGTGGATAAACTGCTTTTAATCTCCTCCAGCGAAGTGGGCCAGCGCGCCGCGCAGCATCAGAACGTGATTAACGCCGCCAAAGCCGCCGGAGTGAAATTTATTGCCTACACCAGCCTGCTGCATGCGGATACCTCGCCGCTGGGCCTGCACGTTGAGCACGTACAAACCGAAAAAGCGCTGGCAGAGTCCGGCGTGCCTTACGCTCTGCTGCGCAACGGCTGGTATACCGAAAACTATCTGGCAAGCGTGCCACCGGCCCTTGAGCACGGCGTGTTTATCGGCGCGGCGGGTGAAGGCAAAATTGCCTCTGCGACCCGTGCGGATTACGCCGCGGCCGCCGCAAAAGTGATTTCAGAAGAGGGCCACGCTGGCAAGGTTTATGAGCTGGCGGGCGATAACGCCTGGACGCTGAGCGAGCTGGCGGCTGAGCTGAGCAAACTGAGCGGGAAAAAGGTGGCCTATCAAAACCTGAGCGAAGCAGATTTTGCCGCCGCACTGAAGGGCGCAGGCCTGCCTGCCGGTCTCGCGGATATGCTGGCTGACTCCGACACTGGCGCATCGAAAGGCGGTCTGTTCGACGACAGCCGTACGCTCAGTAACCTGATTGGTCGCCCGACGACACCGCTGGCGCAGAGCATCAGCGCCATCCTGTAATTGTTACGGCCTGGTTATTTTTTGTGGCATCCCCACGGGTCATCTCTGATAATAACGAGATGACCCACAAGGAGGCTCACCGTGCAAGGCGTACCCGATCAGTTCACCGATGAGAGAGACAGCGCGCGCTTTCGCCATCTGCCGCAGCTGCCGGGCCTNGAGCTTTATCACGCGCATATCTCCGGCTACGCCTTTGAGCCTCACACCCACGAAGCCTTCGGNATCGGCACTATCGAGACCGGTGCCGAGCGCTTTCGCTACCGCGGCACGCAGCACCTTGCGCCGGAAAAATCCGTTGTCACCATGAACCCGGACGAGATCCACACCGGCGAGTCCGCTACGGAAGATGGCTGGCGCTACCGGATGGTCTATATCGAACCCGGGCTACTGGAAGAGGTGACCGGCCTGCGCCACTGGTGGTTTAGCGACGTGACCCGCTACGACCCCGTGCGNTCGCAGCGAATTGGCCAGCTGATCTACGGCCTGTGGCATACGCAGGATCCGCTGGCGCAAAAAGGCCTGCTGCTGACGTTGATTGAGAGCTTCCAGCCCCTCGCCCGCCACGCGCCGGTGGTTCAGGAAGGCGCGCACCGCTTCGAGCGCGTGCGCGAGTATCTGCACGACAACTACATGCACTCCCTGACGCTCGACGAGCTGGCAAACGTGGTCTCGCTTAGCCCTTACCATTTTCAGCGCCAGTTCAAAGCCCATTTTCACGTGACGCCGCACCAGATGCTGATGGCTATCCGCCTGTGGCGCGCCAAGGCATTTCTCACCCAAGGCATGGCCGCCGCCGATGTGGCTGCCGCAACCGGGCTGACCGATCAGTCGCATTTAACCCGCGCCTTTACCCACCGCTACGGCATTACGCCCGTGCGTTACCAGAAGCAGGTTACGTCGCGTTAATGCGCAACCTCATACAATACGCACACATTTTCCCCTCCTACACTGGATGTTGAACAATTCAATGTGGATGGAAAAATGATTAGCGGCGTGTTGTATGCCCTGCTTGCAGGTCTGATGTGGGGGCTGATTTTTGTCGGCCCTCTGATCGTGCCGGAGTACCCGGCCATTTTACAGTCCACCGGACGCTACCTGGCGCTGGGGCTGATCGCTATCCCGCTGGCGTGGCTGGGCCGTGCGCGGCTCCGGCAGCTGAGCCGCCGGGACTGGTGGACGGCGCTGGGGTTAACCATGATGGGTAACCTTATCTATTACGCCTGCCTGGCAAGCGCCATTCAGCGCACCGGCGCGCCCGTTTCGACCATGATTATCGGCACGCTGCCGGTCGTTATTCCTGTGTTCGCAAATCTGCTTTACAGCCAGCGGGATGGCAAACTGGCGTGGTCGAAGATGCTGCCCTCCCTGGTGTGCATTGCCGTGGGGCTGATATGCGTGAATGTTGCCGAGCTGCGTCACGGGCTGGCCGACTTCAGCTTATGGCGCTACGGTTCGGGAATTTTTTTAGCCTTCATTTCTGTCGTGTGCTGGGCGTGGTATGCCCTGCGCAACGCGCGCTGGCTGCGGGAAAATCCCGACAAACATCCGATGATGTGGGCGACAGCGCAGGCGCTGGTGACGCTCCCTGTCTCGTTGGTGGGCTATGCCGGGGCGTGTCTCTGGCTGGGGAGCCAGCAGTCGGCATTCGCTCTGCCGTTGGGGCCGCGCCCGTGGGTATTCGTCGGGCTGATGATTGCCATTGCGGTGCTGTGTTCATGGGTGGGTGCGCTGTGCTGGAATATCGCCAGCCAGAAGTTGCCGACGGTGATCTTAGGGCCGCTGATTGTCTTTGAAACCCTCGCCGGGCTGCTCTACACCTTCCTGATGCGCCAGAGCGTGCCGCCGCTGTTAACGGCCTGCGGGATCGCGTTGCTGGTGATTGGGGTGGTGATAGCGGTGAGGGCGAAGCCGGAAAAACCGAGGGTTGTTCCGGCGTCGGAGGTGTGAGCTTTTCGCCGGGTGGCGGCTGGCCTTACCCGGCCTGGAATGTTCTCGAACGTAGGCCGGGTAAGCGGCATGATGTTAAAACGTTTCCCAGTTCGCTTCAGATGCCGTCGCGACGGGCTGCGCTTTTGGTGCGTAGGTTTTCACCGGCGCCGCTTTCACCGCCTGGCTGCGGGTAATCTTAAACACCGCCACCGCGTCGTTCAGGCGAGCGGCCTGATCTTCCAGCGCCGCCGCTGCTGCCGCAGATTCCTCCACCAGCGAGGCGTTCTGCTGCGTCACGCGGTCCATCTCGGCTACCGCCTGGCCGACCTGATCAATGCCGCGGCTCTGCTCGTCAGACGCCGAGGCGATTTCACCCATGATGTCGGTGACGCGGGTTACCGCGCTGACGATCTCCGCCATGGTCGCACCGGCCTCATTGACCAGCTGTGAGCCTGCGCTGACGCGCTCGCCGGAATCATCGATCAATCCTTTGATCTCTTTTGCCGCCTGCGCGCTGCGCTGGGCAAGCGTGCGGACTTCGCCCGCAACGACCGCAAAGCCGCGGCCCTGCTCGCCCGCACGTGCCGCTTCAACTGCTGCGTTCAGCGCCAGAATGTTGGTCTGGAAGGCAATACCGTCAATCACGTTGGTAATCTGCGCGATTTTGCTGGAACTGGTGGCGATCTCATCCATCGTGCGCACCACACCCTCTACCACGTTGCCGCCCTTCTTCGCGGTGGAAGACGCATCCAGCGCCAGACGGGACGCCTGACGGGCGTTATCGGCGTTTTGCTTCACGGTCGCGGTGAGCTGTTCCATGCTGGCGGCGGTNTCTTCCAGCGACGCGGCCTGCTGCTCGGTACGGGAAGAGAGATCGTTGCTGCCCGCAGAGATTTCACCCGCGCCGGTATAGATTGTGTCTGCGCCTTCACGCACCACCCCGACCGTGTTCGCCAGCGACGTTTGCATCTCCTGAACGTTGCGCGCCAGTACGGCCATCTCATTCTTACCCTGCGCCTGAATCGGCTGGGTTAAATCCCCTGCGGCGATAGCGCGGATATGCTGAATCACCTCGTCCAGCGGCAGCAGCAGCACGCGACGCATCGCTATCCAGCTGGAGATAATCACNGCAATCACCAGAAGCATCACCGCCGAGAGGATCCACAGAATGCGCTTATAGTCGCTTTCATTATCCTNGATACCTTTACTGGTNAGCGCAGCCTGCGCCTCACGCCACTCGCGATACACCTTTTGCATCGCCGTCTGCTTCTGTTCAGCATTTTGCTTGAACATATCTTCCAGATTGCCCTGGCCCAGCAGAACGTTCATTTGCGTCAGCGTGGCGGAGTAAATGCGATACTGCTCTTCCAGCCGGTCGGCCAGTTTTTCATCCATACCCGGCGTTTCAGGCAGCGCGTAATATTTGTCGTAATGCGCCTGCGCATCGGCCAGCAGATTTTTCGCGGTGGTCACCAGCTCGTTCAACTGCCCGCCGTTAATTTGATTCGCCATGCTGCTTTGCAGACGCAGCATGCCGCGGTTCAGGGTCACGCGTGCCTGGTTCAGGCTGATCCACGCGTCGGTAAACTCCGCCACGTTCTGGCTGGAAAGCTGAGAAACGGTGAAGTTCTCTTTATCGTTATTCAGCGCATTAATGAAAATGCCCGCAGAGATCAGTTGCATGATGCCGAGCACCAGCAGCACCGAAATCAGAAGGGTTATGACTTTTATACGTTTAAACATGCGTTGCCTTTTTATATGCAGGTATTGTCCGACGTGTATCTATCGGCAGGCGCAGCAGGTTGTTTACTGTTTCTCCACCTTTAAAAACTTTCGAAAGCCATTTCCTGCATTCATTCAGCAAGTTAACTAAGAGGATTTTTTTGTGATCGCCGTCGTGTTTTACCCTTGCCCCTAAAGGGTTATAGCTTCGTCTTAAAGATGCATTTAAAATGCATCTTATATTATTGATGATGAGGTAACTGCTATGGCCTTCCGCGACCAACCCCTCGGCGAGCTGGCGCTCTCCATCCCACGCGCTTCTGCGCTGTTTCGTAAATACGACATGGATTACTGCTGCGGCGGTAAGCAAACGCTGGCGCGTGCCGCAGCGCGCAAAGAGCTGGATGTCGGGGTTATCGAAGCCGAGCTGGCAAAACTGGCCGAGCAGCCTGTCGAAAAAGACTGGCGCACAACCGCGCTGGCCGACATCATCGACCACATCATCGTGCGTTACCACGACCGTCACCGCGAACAACTGCCAGAGCTGATCCTGCAGGCGACCAAGGTTGAGCGTGTACATGCCGACAAACCGTCCGTCCCGCGCGGGCTGGCGAAATACCTCTCCATGCTGCATGAAGAGTTGTCCAGCCATATGATGAAAGAAGAGCAGATCCTCTTCCCGATGATCAAACAGGGAATGGGCAGCCAGGCCATGGGGCCCATTAGCGTGATGGAAAGCGAACATGACGACGCGGGCGAACTGCTGGAAGTGATTAAACACACCACCAACAACGTCACCCCGCCGCCGGAAGCCTGTACAACGTGGAAAGCGATGTACAACGGCATTAACGAAATGATCGACGACCTGATGGAACACATCAGCCTTGAGAACAACGTTCTGTTCCCGCGTGCCCTCGCAGGCGAATAAAAAAAGGCGCCCGAGAGCGCCTTCATGAAGTCCGAATTCGGCCACACCTGGTGTGGCCTTTTTTTTACTTACGCATGCCAGCCATACGTTTTTTGCCGATAAACANCCAGCCCAGCCCCAGCGCGATAAACCACAGCGGCGTGACGATCAACGCCTGACGGGTATCATCTTCCAGCGTCAGCAGCACCAGCACGAANACGAAGAAGGCCATGCATACCCAACACATCAGCTTGCCCAGCGGCATCTTGTAGATTGATTTCTCATGCAGATGAGGACGCTGTTTGCGGTACACCAGATAGGAGCACAGGATGATGGTCCAGACGAACATGAACAGGATCGCCGAGACCGTGGTGATCATCGTGAACGCCCCGATCACGCTTGGGTTAACGTAAAGCATCACCACGCCGCCCAGCAGGCAGATACAGGAGAAGGTCAGCCCTTTAGCCGGTACCGCGCGCTTAGAGAGTTTGGCAAACGCGCTCGGCGCGACGCCTTCCTGCGCCAGACCAAACAGCATACGGCTGGTCGAGAACACGCCGCTGTTGGCAGACGAGGCCGCTGAGGTCAGTACCACGAAGTTGATCAGGCTCGCTGCCGCAGGCAGCCCCACCAGCACGAACAGCTCTACGAACGGGCTCTTGGTTGGCACCACCGAGCTCCACGGCGTGACGGACATGATAATAATCAGCGCGAACACGTAGAACATGATGATACGAATCGGAATCGAGTTGATGGCGCGCGGCAGGGATTTCTCCGGATCTTTGGTTTCCGCCGCCGTGGTTCCGACCAGCTCAATCCCCACGAACGCGAATACCGCAATCTGGAAACCAGCAAAGAAGCCGCTGATGCCTTTCGGGAACCAGCCGCCGTCATTCCACAGGTGAGCAAATGACGCCTGAACGCCAGTTGGTGACTGGAAGTGCGTCAGTACCATCACCAGGCCGACCACGATCAGCGCGACGATAGCGACGATTTTGATCATCGCGAACCAGAACTCCATCTCACCGAACATTTTTACGGTGGCCAGGTTCAGGCTCAGCAGCAGGACAATCACCGCCAGCGAGGCCACCCAGTCCGACAGACCGGGGAACCAAAATTGTGCATACGCCGTGATGGCAACGACGTCCGCCATGCCGGTCACTACCCAGCAGAACCAGTAGGTCCAGCCGGTGAAATAGCCCGCCCAGGGGCCGAGCAGATCGGAAGCAAAGTCGCTAAAGGATTTGTATTCGAGGTTCGAGAGCAGCAATTCACCCATTGCACGCATCACGAAAAAGAGCATAAAACCGATGATCATATAAACGAAGATGATCGACGGCCCGGCAAGGCTAATGGTTTTGCCCGACCCCATAAACAGCCCGGTACCGATGGCCCCCCCAATGGCAATAAGCTGGATATGACGGTTTGTGAGATTTCGCCGTAGCGACTGTTCAGACGCCGCCTCTTCAGCGGCGGCGACTTTAACCTGATCTACCATGTGATATTTTCCTGTATATGCCTGTCTGTGTTGTTAAGGCTCTTCTGGCCTTTAAATACGTCAAAAAATTGACGGTCCCTGCGTAAGGACTCATCGATATTAGGTAAGAATCGGCGGGATGAATACTATGATTTGGATATTATGTTAATAATATGTTTAAAGTGAGTGTCATATCACTCATACAACGCGAAACAGCTCACAAAAATACACGCAACTGTTTTGTTTGCAAGATAAAATGTTGATTCCGGCGTAACTATAGGTTTTCTCGCTATTTTCCTCTCCCCGGGCGGAGAGAGGAAAATAAGAAAAGCCGATTACAGGATTTCCAGCAGCTCGACTTCAAAGACCAGGGTGCTGAATGGCGGGATGGATGCGCCTGCACCACGTTCACCATAGGCCAGGTTTTGAGGAATAGTCAGTTCCCATTTGGAACCCACTGGCATCAGGGTCAGCGCTTCGATCCAGCCTGCGATAACGCCGTTGACCGGGAATTCAGCCGGTTCACCGCGCTGTACGGAACTGTCGAACACGGTGCCGTCGATAAGCTTACCGGTATAATGTACGCGAACGTGGTCGGTACGCGCCGGGATAGCGCCGTCGCCCTGCTTGATCACGCGGAACTGCAGGCCAGACTCGGTGCTGCTCACGCCTTCACGCTCACGGTTTTCTTCCAGATATTTCACGCCATCTGCTGCCATCTCTTCGAAGCGCGCGCGACGCACGGCGTCAGCACGTTCATGAATTTCACGCAGCGCGCGGTGAACAACGTCAACCGGAACGGCCGGGTGATTGCCTTCCAGCGCGTCAGCGATACCCGCCACCAGCGCTTCCGGTAACAGACCTTCCAGGCCGGATTCGCTCAGCTGCTGTCCTACCTGCAAGCCGATGCCGTAGCTTGCCTGCGCTTCGATAGTGTCAAAAGTCGGGGTGGTCATGGGTTTTCCTTCCATCACATTTAAAGTAGCGGGCAGCATAGCAGCCATGCCCTTATGGGTAAAACTTTGTCTTAAGTTAAGGTGACAAACTGCAGCGAAACAGAAACAATAGAGAGAACCAGGATTAATCCCGAACTGATGTCACGGATGTCGGGTTTGCTACCTCGCTCAGGCAGTTAGCGAACTATACTTCGAGCACAGGATATAAAAGACGCGGAGCAGGAGGAGAGCCATGCCCGGGCGATTTGAACTGAAACCTACCCTGGCGAAAATCTGGCATGCGCCGGATAATTTTCGCCTCATGGACCCGCTGCCTCCTCTGCATCGCAGGGGGATTATCATTGGCGCGCTGCTGGTGATCGTTGGCTTCCTGCTGCCTTCCGGCGGCG
>Ga0058693_1000903_pt1 | contig 10922 bp, 11 predicted proteins | sample AgamicOrMarz_FD_55217 | JGI IMG/M metagenome (GOLD analysis project Ga0058693, IMG submission 55217) | Agave microbial communities from Guanajuato, Mexico - Or.Ma.rz | ecosystem: Host-associated > Plants > Phyllosphere > Phylloplane/Leaf | place: Guanajuato, Mexico | collected 2012-06-04 | reverse complement strand
GACTACAAAAGCAATATCATTGCATACGATGTGAAAGCTCCTAGTGACGCAAAAGAAGCTTATGTAAAAGCTACTTATTACGAAAAGGGAAAAGCAAAAGGTAAAAATGAATAAAACATATCCAGTTGCTGCTTTATTTGGTGACGATGGCAGTGGCATACGAGTTGCTCCGCTTTCAACCGACGATGGAGAAGTCGTTAAAGAGCTTATTTCGAGCAATCCTTACGTTTATTTATTCACGGTAGAATTCAAATAATAAAAAGTCGCTGAATTCAGCGACTTTTTATTCATTCACCTTTGGTTTGAATAACTTGAGGATGCTTGCCGGATGTATCTTGCATTTGTTTTCCGTTATTTCCACCAGCTTCTCTCGGTTGAGTGCCGATGTGATTCGGAACAAAAGGTTTGCTTTGTTTTTTAGGATTTCCCATGCTTATCCCCTCCTCACCGTTACTCTAACCAACTTACTTTAAAGTTATTCAGCTCTTTCAAGCATACGATCTTCTAACCGCTTTTCAATTTCCATTTCAATGCGTTCAATTTCTGACTGATCTTTTAACAGCTGCGTTTTATTTTCTTGCACTAACTCTTCAAATGAACGTTTGCGTAATTTTCTCATGATCACAACACCTACTTTATGTAATTTTTATGAAAAATCTGAAAAATCTAAAGAAACTGATATCATATAACTATCTATATTGTAACCAATTTGTCAGATAAGTAAACATACTTTTTTGAAAAGTTGTAAGAAAGTTTGACATGTTTACTGACCTATCTATATATACGATGATAAAGTAAATAAGTTTCATTTTTAATAAAACAAGCAGCGAAGTTAATTCGCTGCTTGTTGAGCAAAGTTTTCCATTTGTTTAAGCGTCATTGGACCATTCACTCGTTGAACAATTTTCCCTTCTTCATCTATAAAGTAAGATGTCGGAATGGTGGAGACTCGATATTTTTTACTTCCTACACTATCTTGGTCGTCCAATAATACACGAAACGTAAACTGTTTTTCTTTAAGAAACTTAGATACTGCCTGTTTACTGCCTTCCGACGAAGTTAAATTAACCGCAAGCAGCTGTACATCGTTTCCATATTTCTCATAAAACGCTTGCATATCGGGCATTTCTTTTTGACACGGCGGACACCATGTTGCCCAAAAGTTTAAAATGACTTTTTTTCCTTTAAAGTCCGATAATTGAACGGATTTCCCGCTCGTATCTGACAGTGTAAACGGAGGCGCTGTATCTTTTGGTTCCAACCCATAAGCTTGACCCGAAGCCTGACGAGCACTATCGCCTTTTTTGATATTTAAATCCTTGTATTCGCTTAAGTTAGAATTATCGGATGCTTCATTTGGAGAAAGCCCTTGCCAAAGTGCGTAGCTAAGAAAGCCTACTAGAAGCAAGACCGCAATTATTTTTTTAACCATATGATCGGCTCCTTTATTTCTTCTAAAAAGTGATAATCTATGTACTAATAGATATGTGCAATATCTACTAAAATAATCCTTTTATAGGGCATTTTCTTTTATAATATAGCATATTTCCCTCTCACTTTTTGTCGAAAACGGTGCGTTTGCATAAAAAAAGAGCGGCTCACGAGAACCGCTCTTTTTCTTTATAACTTACGCATGTGTTTTAGACTGTAATTTATCACGAAGCACCATTTGAAGGATACCACCGTGGCGATAGTAATCAATTTCAACTTCACTATCGAAACGAACCAGTACTTCAAATTCTTTTTTGTTTCCAGCTTCATCAGTTGCTGTTACTTTTATAAAATCACGTGGTTTTACTGTTTCATCAACTGCTACTGCAATTGTTTCTTTTCCAGTTAAACCTAATGTATCCGCGCTTTCACCATCTTTAAATTGAAGAGGTAAAACACCCATTAATACTAGGTTTGAACGGTGAATACGCTCGAAGCTTTCAGCGATTACTGTTTTAATACCTAAAAGATTTGTGCCTTTTGCTGCCCAGTCACGAGAACTTCCCATGCCGTAATCTTTGCCTGCAAGTACAACAAGACCTGTATCTTGCTCTTTGTATTTCATACAAGCATCATAAATGCTCATTACGTCATTTGTTGGCCAGTACGTTGTCCAGCCGCCTTCTGTACCAGGAGCTACTTGGTTTTTAATGCGGATGTTTGCAAACGTACCGCGCATCATCACTTCATGGTTACCACGACGAGAACCATATGAGTTAAAGTCTTTTGGCTCTACACCGTTTTCTTGAAGGTAAAGACCTGCAGGTGATGTTTTTGCAATTGAACCCGCTGGTGAAATGTGATCCGTTGTCACTGAGTCACCAAATTTCGCTACTACGCGAAGATCATTTAACGGCTCTACTTCGCCTGGTTCTTCTGATAAGCCTTCAAAGAACGGTGGGTTTTGAATGTATGTTGAATCATTCTCCCACGTATAAAGCGCATCTTCGCTTGTTTTAATTTCATTCCAGCGCTCGTTATCATCGAATACGCGCTCATACTCGTTACGGAATAATTCAGGCGTTACGGTACGGCTAACAACTTCTTTAATTTCATCTTGAGAAGGCCAGATGTCGCTAAAGAATACTTCATTTCCGTCTGTATCAATGCCGATTGGATCTTTTTGTAAATCTACATCTACTGTTCCAGCCAGTGCATATGCTACAACAAGCGGCGGAGAAGCAAGGTAGTTACCTTTTACTAATGGATGAATACGTCCTTCAAAGTTACGGTTTCCTGAAAGAACAGACGTTACAAGCAAGTCGCTGTCTGCAATCGCTGCTTCAATTTCAGCTTCTAATGGACCAGAGTTACCGATACAAGTCGTACAGCCATAACCTACGATGTTAAAGCCGATTTTATCTAAGTATGGAAGCAGCCCTGAATTTTGCAGGTAAGCCGTTACTACTTTTGAACCTGGTGCTAAAGAAGTTTTCACGTAAGCTGGAACATCCAATCCTTTTTCTACCGCTTTTTTCGCAACTAAACCAGCTGCTACTAATACGTAAGGATTTGATGTGTTCGTACAGCTTGTGATAGCCGCAATGGCAATGGCACCTGTTTTCATTGTTGTTTCTGAACCGTCTGCAAGCTTAAACGTAATTTCTTTATCCACGTCTTTAGCATCAAGTCCGAAGCTTTGGTTGCTAACAGGAGCTGTTAAAGCCTTCTTGAATTCTGTTTGCATTTGAGAAAGTGGAATTAAATCTTGCGGACGCTTTGGACCTGAAAGATTTGCTTCAATCTCAGCAAGGTTAATCTCAACAACGTCAGTGAAAATTGGATCTTCATTTTCTGGTGTGAAGAATAAACCATTTGCTTTTGTATATTGTTCGACAACCTGAATGTCTTTTTCATCTCTTCCTGTTAAACGCATGTATGCTAATGCTTCTGCGTCAACTGGGAAGAATCCACATGTTGCACCGTATTCAGGAGCCATATTAGCGATTGTTGCACGGTCAGCTAATGGAAGTTCTGCTACGCCAGGACCGAAGAATTCCACGAATTTTCCGACTACTCCTTTTTGACGAAGCACTTGCGTAACTTTTAACGCTAAGTCTGTAGCTGTAGTGCCGTTTGGTAATTCACCAACAAGTTTAACACCGATTACTTCAGGAACTGGGAAATAAGAAGGTTGACCAAGCATACCTGCTTCCGCTTCAATACCGCCAACACCCCATCCTAAAACACCGATACCATTAATCATCGTTGTATGAGAGTCAGTACCTACTAGAGAATCAGGGAAAGCTACGAATTCACCATCTTCTTCAACAGCATGAACAACGTTTGCTAAATATTCTAAATTTACTTGGTGCACGATACCAGTAGCTGGTGGAACTGCACGATAGTTATTAAATGATTTTTGAGCCCAGCTTAAGAAATTATAGCGCTCTGTATTACGTTGAAACTCAAGGTCCATATTAATTCGTAATGAGTCAGCTGTACCTGCTTTATCAACTTGTACGGAGTGGTCGACAACGAGGTCTACTGGAATTTCTGGATTGATTTTGTCAGGATCTCCTCCTAAATCAGCCATTGCTTTACGAAGTGACGCTAAGTCTACAACCGCTGGAACTCCAGTGAAATCTTGAAGAATAACACGAGATGGTTTGAAAGGAACATCGATATCTTTAATATCTTTTGTTCCCCATTTTGCAAGGTTTTCGACGTGTTCTTTTGTAATAACACGGCCATCTACCTGACGAAGAACAGATTCTAATAATACTTTAATTGAATACGGCAGCTTAGATACGTTACCTAAACCTGCTTCCTCTAAAGCTTGTAAGCGGTAATAATTATATGTGCTGCCATTAAGATCGAATGACGAACGAGCGTTAAAAACGTCTTTTTTAGTCATTGCTTTTACCCCCTTAAAATTCTATGTATAAAGGATTTACTTACCCCATCCTCTATTCCCTTCACCATCTATCTTAATATAATATTATACATAAGTAAATAAAAAGAATGTTATTAATTAACATAAGTTTCACTTATAACCTTTTTCATCTTCCTTTTATTTTTCTAATAATTCATATTTCATTGATTTTTACGCATGCTAGAAACGGAGGTGATTCAACATGGCTAAACGCAAGTCAAACCACGTCATTCCTGGAGCTAACGCGGCTAGCGCTCAAGGAAAAGGAGCGGGTTATAATGAAGANTTTTCAAATGAACCATTAACNGAACAACAGAAACAAAATAATAAAAAACGCAAAAAAAATCAATAAAACANTCTCTTATTGGATATACTAATCACTAGTTAGAAANGCAAAATCGTTTAACTCCATGAAATCTAACGAGNAGGCGTCATTATATATGACGCTTTTTTNCTGTTCCCATTTCCTGTTTTTGTTAAACCTATTTTTAGAAAGGGGAATTTTTCATCGGATAAATTCCCTGTCACTATCCTACCCTAATAAATGAAAGGGAGGCTTTAACTATGAACAAAAACAGCAGCAAAGACATCAGAAGAAATGCGCCAAAAAGCAATTCTGGACAGCCNGAACCGCTAAGCGGATCTCATAAAGTAAAAAACCGTAAGCATTCTCGNCANAAACACAATAGCGGACATGATATGTAAAANAAGCGGCAAGCTCTCTACAGAGCTTGCTTTTTTATGCGTANAAAAGACAGCTAGTACTTCAAGCTTATTCTTTGCGCAGGAGTTCACTAAGTACATAAACGCGCATATGATAGTAAAGTGAAACAGTTTAAATAATGGAGGAACGCAGAAATGAAAAACAAGCGTCTGCCAGCAGACCAAATGTTTGTAAAAGGCTTTCAAGAGTTGTTAGAAGTCATGCTTTCAAATCCCTTTATGAGTTATTTAGATTATGATTCCGTTCGTATAGATTTATTTGAAACAGAACAATCATTTATTGTCGAAGCTGAATTATTAGGGTATCACCCTAAGGATATTATCGTTCAGATACAAGCTGATCACTTACAGCTGACAGCCAAAAAATACTGCATTAGAGAATTTCATGATGAAAAGCAAGGAACGCTTGCAAGAGAACAAATGGAAGAAAGCGTTGAACGTACAATCGACTTTCCATTTCCATTGATGAATAAAAAAATTACCGCTACATTTAGTAACGAAATCCTTGAAATTACGATTTCTAAACATGAGACAAATGAATCTAATCAGCAAATAGTCCCTATCGATTTCCAATAAAGCTGCAGATGTTGTCTCTGCAGTTTTATTGGAACTATTTAATTGTTTATTTAGCACATAGTTTTTTAAGAATATTCTTCTTTTCAAAACAATGGGATATCTAATTTATTTTACGGCACACTACTAAAAAAGAGTAAAAGGAGAACGTTTATGCTTCATACTGCTTGGAAAGGTAAAATCAGCTTTGGATTAATTGATATCCCTATTAAACTGCACGGAGCAATTGAAGAAAAAGATGTAAAGCTGCGCACGCTACACTCCGTTTGCCATACACCTATTCATCAAGAAAAACATTGCCAAACGTGTGGACGNGAAGTAGAATCCGATGAACTGGTTAAAGGATACGAAACNGCGACCGGTCAGTTTGTTGTACTTTCACAACAGGAAATTGACAGTGTCAAAGAGCCCTTTGCAGCAAACAAAGCNGTTGAATTGTTACACTTTGTTTCGTTAGATGACATTGATCCCCTGTTTTTTGATAAGCCCTACTATATNTCTCCTGGNGAAACNAGCCTAAAAGCTTATTATACTTTATTAAATGCACTTGAAATAACGAATAAAGTCGGTATTGCNAATGTATTTTTATATTCCAAACAGCAAATNGCAATTATTCGTTCCGTNGGCGGNTCTCTTGTTCTTCACACGATGCATTTTGAAGAAGAGCTTCGTTCAGTCACAGATGTGCCTAACTTATCCAGTACTTCTTCCATTAATGAAAGTGATACACAAGTGACGGTGGAATTAATTGATAAGCTATCTACTTCTTTTAATCCATCTATTTACAAAAACAACTACCGAGATGCCTTACAAAACGTCATTCAACAAAAAATAAATCAAGGCGAAGTTACAAAAGGCAGCGGAAGCGAAGAACGAGATATTCGACATTTAATGGAAATGTTAAAAGTGAGCATAGATCCTTCTACTTTACACCCGACAAAATCAACAGCAGAGAAAAAAACTTCATCCTTAAAAAAGAAAGCATAAAAAAGCTAACGAAGAAATTCGTTAGCTTTCATTTGCAACAGAAGTCTTAGGAACAATAGTTCCATATGACGCCGGTATTTTTAAATATTGCGTTACTTGATTATTTTCTACAAAGACAATAAAGTTATCTTTTTTATCTTTTCCAATACCTTTTGCTTTTGCTTCAGACCACGTGAAGCCCAGCTTTTCATTTACCTCACTGCGAGTCGTTTCCGGTCCAAAAACATATACTTTATCCCATCTAAAATCACATAATTCATTAAAATCAAGGATGGAAGCTTCTTCTTTACTTTGATTTGTTTTTTTAATTTCATTAATTACAGTTTGCTGAAGTTGCGCTTGGTTGCGTTCGCTGTATACCCTGTCAATAAAAAAAGTTGCCAATAGCGCTACTAACGTGAATAGTAGAATCTTTTTCACTTCGTTGTCCTCCTGATACGTTCTCTGCACATGATACGACTTCTTTTCGATACGGTTTTATTCTCTACTATTCTAGAAAATTCAACAGGAAAATACAACTAAAATCTCGAAATGTCATCAAAACATAAAAAACTTAACACTATGTCAATGCATAAAAAAAGACTTGTTCACTTTCTACTATTCACCTACTCAGCGCTGAAAAAATGTGGTTCTACCGTACAAATAGCTTCAATAAATTCTTCTACTAACCCTTCTTCTCCCGGCAAAAAAGGCAGCGCACCAACTCCAACACGTTCAATACTTTTATAAAAATGATGCTGCTTATAGCCCTCTGCTTTCCCTGGAAACAGCACAATCGCTGTTTGTACCGGTTTTATTCCATTTTCCTCTACAATAGCGTCTCGGTAACGATGCATGGTATTAATATCTTCTTCTCTAGGAGAAGGCGTATCGTGATTTGGTTTGATACGATACTTAGCGTCAAAAAGATATACACTTTTTTTCTCCCCTTGCTTTACTTCAAGCAGTAAGTCCGGCTTTTGAATAACGGTATGAGTATGATGGTATGCTTTCTGATACCATAGCGTGACTTCTGCTTTCCCCACTTGAAAACGATGATAAGACGGCTGCATCCTAACGTTCAACCCTTGTTCTGTCGTTGTCATGATGTTTTGTTCTATCCGCTTGCCGTAAGTTTGCAACTTCTTTAAAAGACTAACATACGTCCAGTATTCATAGAGAGTTGCGATATCTTTTAATGAAAGGTGGTAAAACTCTCCGTTAAGAGCCAATCCTCGCGTTAAGAACATAAAGTATCTGCTTGCTTCCCGGTAGCGGGGTGCCGTACGCAGTGTAGAAGGAAGAGTTGAAGCTTGTAGGGTCTTCACCCGTTGCCAAAACGCATTATTTAACAGTCTTTTTAATTCGGTATGATTAGTTTCTAGAGCCGATACGGCTTCTTTTTTTACATATCTATCTTCTATCAATTTGTCAATTAGTGCAGTTAGCTTATGATACAGCTGCGTCATCATCCATTTTACACTTTGATTTTCCAGATTATCATAGGTAGACACGTGCCTGGTGCCAATCGCTTTTGTGGGTACTACTTTTATATTTCGATTAATTTTAATCCCCCTGCTTGAAGGTGCAAGATAGGTAGGGTGGGTTCGGACAAATGATATAGCACGGCTATCTTGTTTTTTTATTTGATCGCCTCTCATGAGCTCATGTTCAACTTTTACCGATTGAAACGGCTGATTTTCAATCTGACGCACAGAATGAAGAAAGGGTTTCATATAGTGAGAGAGAACATGATAAAATTCCGTCCATGTTGCTTGCTTAGACCAAACAGATTTTGCTTCAATATATGTTTTACGAAGCATATCGTATGCCAAATCATGAATGTATCCGTTCACTTCATCAACCATGTGTACATAATCTGTCTTGTAGCTCATCTTTGAGGGGAAAATTTCAAGAGTAAAGGAGAGCTCTTTTTCTCTTTCGCTGTAAACATGAAACGTAGAATACCCTACTTCATTTTGAAAGCTTATATTTCCCGTCAAAATGTAGGGAAATCCTACGCTTTGAAAGCTTTGTTCAACTGCTTTTGAATCGTGGTTAACAAACAGGCTTGTTTCATTTTTAGAAACAACTGTAATTTGATAGGTTTCATTTTCAAAAAATAAAGGCTCAAGCGGCGGTTTTGAAGTCATCATGCCTTTTGTTTGATTTAATACTTTTACATGTGTAATTCCTTTTCCTGTACAAGAAAAAAACATCACTTCTTCTGCAGATTTTATTTTTTTCTTATTTTTCCCTTTTATAACCACCGTACACGTGTCAGTTTCAATTTCAACGTACGGTATTAATCCAAAATGACGTGTATCCGTATACTTCAAAACGTCTCATCATCTCCATTATTTTGCGTGCGCTTTTAGGAAATCTCATTCCATCTGCATTTACGACAGCTGTCTCAAATTCATCATCTAACAGCGTATTTGTACAGTAATAATAAAGGTTTTTTAATAAATCAAATGTGTACCCATCGCTTCCTGAAATACGAGGCAAAACTTTTTGCAAAATCTGAAAATCAAACGCCTGATCAAATGTAAACATTCCGCTTTTCACCGCGTAAATTAAATAAAAGCATATTTCGTCGCGTACGCGGTAACCTATTTGTAAATCGACTTCTATAAGCATCTCGTTGACGGTTAGCAGTTCATTTGTTACTTCGTGAATGAGCTCAGCATGTTCAACATACGCATCTTTTAAGTGAACATATTGACTTTGAATTTGTACATTTTGAATGCTGTGCTGAGACGGATCTCTATCATCTAAAAAATCAAAAGAATCTAGTTGAATCTTATTTAACTCAATGGTGTTGGTACGATCTAACAACTTTTGACTAAATCCATGAGTTGTTTCATCCATATTAATTGTACCGATAATGAGAAGATTAGATGGCAAATAAATATCTCGGAACATCTTATGTCCCGGGAATAACGGAGCCGTTTTGATTTTCCCTTTTGACCAGCTCCTGCTTTCCATCACGCTTAAAATATCGCTAAAATAATGTTCAACTCGAGCTAAGTTCATTTCATCCAATATGGCAACATATGTGTAAGCTGGATGCTGAATGGCTTGCTGCATAATCGACAGAAACGATCCTCTGCGAAAATCTCCTCTTAAATCAATATATCCTAATAAATCTGAACTATCGTGCCAATCGGGTCGAACCGGAATGAGCACTTGTCTTCCATTTTCAATCGTGGCACCGATACTATCTGCTAAGAGCTGAGCAAGCTTTGTTTTTCCTGTCCCGCTCATTCCTGATAAAACAATAAACGGTTTGGTCTTTAAAGCAAAGTAGGCGTTGGCTATATCATGTCGTTCATATGTAAATCCAGATTTCCTAATATACTCATGAATATGGACGATGGCGTCTTTGTCCCCCATCATCTCTTTGCTCATTCCGTATGTTTTTATATACTGTTCATGCATACTTAGCAGTAAATGCAAGTCCTCTTGCAGCTGATCATTGCTAGGTAAGTCTGCTATATTGTAAGGAAGGTAAAGAGCTACTCTATCCTCAAAGCTTTTCGCTTCCATGCTTGTACCAATGACAATATGATTATCTTTCAATACGCGGGCATGTTCAGGAGTAAAAAATCGAATGTCTTTCAGATCAGTTCCTTCTTCTGAGTCTCCTCTCATCATGACTAAGTAAATGCGCTGACCGTCTTCACTGAATAAATACGCGACCATCACGTCACTCTCTATATTCTTATTCGCAAGGGTCACGTAAGGAAATGTTTCAGCGTGGTGTCCCGATATGCGCATTTCTTCTCGATTTATATGCTCCAATCGATAAAGAGAAATCGGAAGCCTGCGTGTAAGCATATTTTCGATTTCGTGTTTTACAAGTACGTCTCCACCAACTTGTTTATAATGTTCCGCTACATACAGCAGCCGTTCGCGCAAACTCATCGAATTCTCTCCTTTCTGCCTTCACTGCAGTTTGTAAAAATAAAAAGCATCGTCAGTTGACCACGCAAAAGTTTCATTTGTTTTATTATAGACGCTTTCTTCGCATAGTAAGCTATTTTATAACGTTAGAAAACACTAGATTATTCTTTTCTCTACATATATGTTTATGTTCATTTTAATGAAACATGACACAAAAGAAAAGCGTTAGGGGCTTAATGAATGAAGAGGCAATGATACGAACAGAAAAATAAGCAGCTTCTGTGCCCAGTGATAAAACACCATTATGCTATATGATTTTTAACGTCTGCTGCTTTTGGCTGAGTAAAGAAAAAAATAAAAATAATAAGTGGCAGCGCGATAAGAAAAA
>Ga0058693_1000887_pt1 | contig 11099 bp, 11 predicted proteins | sample AgamicOrMarz_FD_55217 | JGI IMG/M metagenome (GOLD analysis project Ga0058693, IMG submission 55217) | Agave microbial communities from Guanajuato, Mexico - Or.Ma.rz | ecosystem: Host-associated > Plants > Phyllosphere > Phylloplane/Leaf | place: Guanajuato, Mexico | collected 2012-06-04 | reverse complement strand
ACATTAAGCTTTAACGCTGAAGTTTCTACGGTGCATTCACCGTTATTATTACTAAACTCATAGCTTGGTAGTGAAAAACCGCTTGTATCCAAACGTTTGCGTCCCTCCAATGGAACATCTGACTGCCCGGGTGCGACACTCCAAGTTTTATTTAGTTGTAATTCCTCACCGTCTGTAAACAAAATCCTGATAATATCTGTTTCAAGTATCATAATTTTCGCATATATGTTATTCTCTGCTAGTTCAAATTGAAGAATGTTATCAGTTTCATTTATGAAAGTAAATTGATAATTNCCCTTAATACTCATGTGGTATCTCCTTTACTATGCATGTATTATAAAATAGTGTGTCAAGCTGCTTCCTAATAAAAGTGTATAAATATTGTCTTTAGTAGCTCCTATTCAAAATACTTTTTATCAAATTTTTTTAGTTAAAGCTGCTCTCTCTTTCAAGTCGGCAACAATTTTACTGTATAAATTATCTGTAAGGTTATAAAAGAAAAATAAAATGATTAATCCAATAATATTAAGAGCCGCCGGAGCAAGAAATAATAACCCTTTAAGACCTAACAATGTATCTGAAGACTGCTGAATATTTGGAACGTACCCAATTAAACTCAGTGCAACTCCTGGAATAAAACCTGCCAAAGCCTGTGCAAGCTTTCGGAAGAAACTGTATGTTGAGTAAACAATGCCTTCTGTACGTTCTCCCGAATTCCACTCATGATAGTCGATGGAATCAGCAATCATTACCCACGGTAGACCAAGCGCAAATGCTAATGCAAAGTTTCCTAATGAAAAAACAGTTAAAAACGTTACTGTACTCGTTGGTAATATAAAATTTAAAACATCACAGGCAATGCAAACTAAAAGCCCAAGCATGAATGTATTTTTCTTCCCTATTCTTTTTACCATTGCTGGGATGAACATTGAACCAACTACAGCAAGCCCTATACTCAAAAAGGAAAGTATTGACATTAATTCTGGACTTTTTAAATTATACTCCAAATAGTACAACTGAACAGCGTTGCGAATATTGGAAGAAGCAATCATGAATAACGCTGCTAAACACAATACAATAAGAGGACGGTTTGAAAACAATGCTTTGAATAGTTTAGATAAAGGCACCTTTTCTTTTCTTGGGGCTCTAATAACGTTTTCTTTAGTATTACGATAGCAAATTAAATGAAACAAAATTCCCAATATTGACATCACAGATATAGCCACGATGTACCCCACTTCTTTATTAGCAAACTGTAGCACAATAGGAATTACCACTACTCCTGAAATAAGAAGGGCTGTTTGACTACCAATTGCTCTAAATGAACCCAAAGATGCACGATCAATTGGATCTTGTGTCATCGCTGCAGATAAAGAACCATATGGGATATTAACAAATGAATAGGCTAGCCCAAATCCCATATAGGTGGCAAATGCCCAAACAATCTTTCCGGTGTCTGAAAAGTTTGGAGCCAAAAACGAGATGACCGTCATTAATGCTAGAGGAACTGTTCCCCATAAAATGAAAGGTCGGAACTTTCCTCTTTTTGAGATATTTGTTCTTGAATCTACAAATGCACCAACACTTGTATCCGCAAACGCGTCAAATATTTTAGAAATTAAAAATACTAGCCCTCCCCAGTAAGCAGAGATTCCCAAAACATCTGTATAAAATTTTAGAAGGTATAACTGTCCCATATCAAACATAAGTCCGTTACCAATATCACCAAAACCATAAGACATCTTTTCTTTGAAAGTTAGCTTTTTAGAAACCGTAACTACTGGCCTTTTACTTGGAACCACTGGTAATGCCATATAACTATCCCCTCTTTCTCCCATTTACAATCCCTTTTTTGTAAACCCTTTCATTAAGAAGCAGACATAGATGTTTCAATATTTAAAATCTATCACACCCCTTTCAGATTTCTCTTTTCTTTAACTCTTTCCACACTTGTTCATATACTTTTTTTAAAGGAACGCTGTAAGTCTCAGCAATGAACTTACAGTCTTCAAATTCTGGTGCCCTTTGTACAACTTCACCTTTCATAAGTCCGGTTTTTACTGTAACTCTTCCCCATTCGGTTTCTACTTTATGGAATTCTCGTTCCAGCCGGTGAACCGACAATGGATAATAGCGAATTCCCAAAGTCGTTGTTTCCTTAAATAAAATCTCCTTTATTTTATCTACATATGCCTCTGCACAAAGCAGCTGAAGTAAAACACCTGGTCTGTTTTTCTTCATGTAAATAGGCGTGTAAAAGACGTCGTTGGCTCCGGACTCTAAAAGCAAGTCCATAATATATCCCAGTANTTCACCAGAAATATCGTCAAGATTCACTTCCATTTTTATCATTTTACAATCGATGTGCTCCAAGTTAGGAGGAATGTGTGAAGACAAAATAGTCTCTCCTTTCTNTTAGTTCTTGTTTACTTTGAGATACGATACTTCAGACTTTTAATTTTCCTCACCAATGATTACTCGGAGCACATTAGGATGCTTTTCAAAATCTTTTGTTCCTGCCCCATACCCCACTGATTGNACTGTCATGGAAGGAACTGTACAGAATTCTTCTGAAAGCACTGATACAATAGCTGCACCTGTAGGCGTGGTTAACTCGCTTTTTATATTGCTTTGCTGAAGAGGAACACCTTTTAATATTTCTAAAGTAGCAGGTGCAGGGATTGGATAAATCCCGTGATCAATATGTACTTTCCCAGCACCTACACAAACAGGTGATGATTTTATTTTTTGAATTTCTAGTTTGTTTATCAAAATAGAAGCTCCTACAATATCTATAATCGAGTCTACAGCTCCGACTTCATGAAAGTGTACTTTTTCTAAAGAAATACCGTGAATGAGACCTTCAGCTTCCCCAATTTTTTTAAAAATGTTTAACGAAGTTTCTTTCACTTTTTGAGATAATTGACTTCCGTCGATTAGCTTTACAATATCTTGGTAGGCACGATGACCATGGTGATGGCTGTGTTCGTGATGATTCGCTATGTTCATGCTTGTGATGGTGGTCCTTGTGATGATAGTCATGTTCATGTTCATGATTGTGGTCGACATCTTCATTTTATGCTTATGTTGATGTCCATCATCATACTTGTGATCAGCTGTTTCCGATAGTTCTACATCAAACTTTGTACTAGAGATTCCATTTTTCACAACTTTTCTCCAGCTCAATTTATACTCTTCAGAAATATTTAGTTTTTGAAGCTCCTCTTCTAAAAGAGTTGAATCTCCTCCGGCATCAATAAGTGCACCAATGAACATATCACCACTAATGCCTGAAAAGCAGTCAAGATAAAGCGTTCTCATTATGTTTAGCTCCTTTTTGAATTAATCGGTGAATCAAAGCAGCGTTGTAAGCAGCGCCGAACCCATTATCAATATTAACTACGCTAATTCCGGAAGAACATGAATTTAGCATAGTTAATAAAGCTGATAATCCGTTAAAATTTGCTCCATAACCAATGCTAGTAGGTACAGCAATGACCGGATGGGAAACCAATCCACCAACAACGCTTGGAAGAGCTCCTTCCATACCAGCTACTACCACTGTCACAGTAGCATTTTGAATCTCATCAATATTATTTAAGAGTCGATGAATACCAGCTACTCCTACATCATAAATACGGCGAACTTTACACCCGAGTATTTCTGCAGTTACTGCAGCTTCTTCTGCCACAGGCAAGTCAGAGGTTCCTGCACAAACAATGGCAATATATCCTTCAAAAAAAGAATCCTGATCGAGTCCTTCCAAAAGAGAATTTTTGCTACCTCGTTATATGCAAAACTTGGGCATGCTTCAAGCACTTGATTTGCTTTTTCTTTTGATATTCGCGTCACAAGCACCGACTTATCTTTCAGTTGCAGCGCTTTAATAATAGAAATGATTTGTTCGGCTGTTTTCCCTTCACCAAATACTACTTCTGAAAAACCTTGACGTTTTTTTCGATGATAATCTACCTTAGCAAAACCTAAATCCTCATATGTAGCTAACTCTTTTTCAGCATCTGCCACAGTTAGTTTCCCTTGCTGAACTTGTTTCAAAATTTCTTTTATCATTGTTCGTCACACACCTTAGATTGTTTATTCAGTGAAGTTTAGTGTCACTACTCCACTTTGGATAAAGCTTGATTCATACTACCACTTTGATAACCAGTTAAATCTAATGTAATATATTTATAGCCTAGTCCCTTCAATTTCTTAGTAATGATATTGTTTTTTTCCATAATAAAGTTCATATCCTGAGGTTCCACTTCAATTCTAGCAATCTCTTTATGGGTTCGAACTCTCACTTGACCAATACCTAGTTCTTTTAAATAGGCTTCTGCTTTTTCTACTTTGGTTAATTTTTCTTTCGTAATATACTCACCGTAAGCAATTCTAGAAGATAAGCAAGCAAATGAAGGCTTATTCCAAGTTGGTAACTCTAATTGCCGAGATAACTCTCTAATTTCTTTTTTAAACAAATTAGCCTCCAGTAGAGGTCCTCGTATTCCCTTTTCCTTTGCAGCCTTCATGCCAGGTCGGTGTTCATTCATATCATCCGCTATAGCACCATATACAATCGTTTTAAATTGGTATTCTTCAATAATTGGCTTCAGATGATCAAATAAGCTACTTTTACAAAAATAGCATCTATTTTTGTTGTTTTCCGAATAGCCTGGAATGGCTAGTTCTGATGTCTCAATGATCTGATGCCTTACCCCAATTTGCCTTGCTAACACCTTGGCTTCTTCTAGTTCACTTGATGGATAGGTCTCCGAATCTGCAGTTACTGCAATCACATTTTCATTTCCTAATGTTTCAACAGCCACTTTTAATAAGAAAGTGCTATCGACTCCTCCAGAGAAAGCTACAACAACTGATTCCATATCTCGAAGAATAGAAGTTAAAATCTCGTATTTTTTGCCCAACATGTCTTATCCTCCCGTCTTTGACAATCTTCTTACTTTTAAATTGTCATGCTTCCAAATCCACCATCAACCCGTATTAGCGTTCCTGTTACAAAACTAGAAGCCTTTTCTGAAGAAAGCCAAACAGCTGCTCCTTGTAGTTCTTCTGGCTTACCAAACGCTTCATAGGTGTATGTCCCATAATTGAATCTACCCTCTGTGAACTTAGTAATTTTTTATTTTGCTCTGCTGGAAAAAATCCAGGAATAATTGCGTTGACCCGAATACCGTTCGGAGCTAACTCTCTAGCTAAAAATTGCGTTACACTATTAAGACCGGCTTTTGACACAGAATACGTAAATACTTTAGATAACGGAGTAGTTGAAGAAACAGAAGAAATATTAATAATACTGCCTTTTCTTTTTTGTTCAATCATTTTTTCAGCAAAAATTTGACACGTAAGTACAACCCCTTTTAGATTGACATCCATAATATCATCCCATTCGTCCATATCTAGCTCAAAAAAAGGAGTTCCACTATTTTTACCAGGAGCGTTAAGAAGAATATCCCATCCTCCTGACCATTTTTCAATTGCACTAGCTACTTCAATTAAGGATTCACGAGCACTGACATCAGCTTGAAAAGCTTTTGCTTTTCCTCCATTACGTTCTATTTCCTTCACTACATCTTCTGCTTTTTCTAAATTACGTCCTACAATAGCAACTGTTGCTCCATGATTAGCTAGTCCTATCGCTATAGATGAACCTAAGACACTATTTCCACCAATTACGACTGCAGTTTTTTTAGTTAAATCAAATAATTGTTTCATTTCTGTCCTCCACTCTCAAAAAATTGCCTTCTTTATTAAATGATATAGAATACAGCTCTGAACTTTGTTGCATATGAGGATGAGAATGGATATGATTTAGCAATGCCTCAGAAACCTCAATTTCACTTAGCTCTAACGTATTTTTAATTCGCACCATCTTTACTTGAGTAAAGTCTAATATATTACTCGTTTTAATAGCTGCCTGAATGGCTTGGCGATCATTAGGCAACGTAGTAGGTATTTTTGTAGGCGCCACAACTGTTGAAGTTAAGCCATTGGCGTACATAAATTCTAGGTTTGCTTTATCTACTAATCTTTGAGTCGTAAAGTCTGCAGTTCCGACTCCATTTGCATTTCCTTCTGTTTGGGGAGTCAAGTCCAAAACAACCATCTTATTAACGGCCGGTCCGCCATGAGCATATGGAGTTGGATAGCGTCCTGTGACATTAGGATCCATTCCATCCCCACTAATATTTTTACCAATTTCATCAATAACCAGCACGTCTAGCTCATCAAAGTACAGTTTCGGTAAAAGCTGTTTAGCTATAATTTGTAGATTCGTCTCTTTATCCTCAATTTGTTCAGACGGCAATACTTCTATTACAGCTACTTTATCAAATGAGTTTTCAATACTAGCAATGCCAAATAGAACAGGAAGTTCTTGCATAATAACTTTAGCCATTGCAGGAACGTTTTCAGCCATATATTTAAATCCTAGCTGATGGCAAGCTTCTGCCCCTTTTTGTTTTCCTAAACCAATGCTAATCATTTTCATGAGACCACTTTCCACTGGACCGCGAAAAGCTGTATGTGGTTTTATTCGATTTACAACGATAATTCCATCAGCTTTTGAAGCATGCTTATCTACAAAGACAGGTAATCCATTGGATAATTGTCCAATTTCCACTACCTCCATTGAAGAACGAATCTCACATTGTACACTCTCTTCGGTTATTCCAAGATGGCGTAAAACTTCTTGCTGGCCTTCAGCAGTTGCTCCGCCATGACTACCCATGCTTGGAACAATAAAAGGGTTAGCTCCAAGTCCTTTTAAGAATTGTACTGTGGTAGCTGTCATTTCGACTATTTGATCCAGCCCTCTACTACCTACTGCAATGGCAATTTCCATTCCAGGTGTTATTCTTCTTTTTATGTTTTCTTGATTTAATTTTTCCGTTAATACATGTTGAACGTCATGAATTTTTGTATCATCAAATGCCACTTGTACCTTGGCCATTTTAGGAATAGGAATATCTTTTAATAAATCTTGCAAAATACCCATCTTTTTCTCTCCTTTCTTTTAATCTGTAACATTAGAATTATCCGTAATAAGAAAAAGAACTTTATTCATGTTAACGTTGTAAAAAGTATCTCTCTGCGTTGTAATAAGAGATATTTTCAATCAGCGCTTGCAGAACTGTAGAATCATCGGGAACCTTTCCTTGCTCTACCCATTCGCCAATTAAGTTGCATAGTATTCTACGAAAATAATCATGTCTTTCATAGGAGAGAAAGCTGCGAGAGTCTGTCAACATACCGATAAAATGACTGAGTAACCCAACGTTAGCAAAATCTTTCATTTGTCTCTCCATTCCATCAATATGGTCGTTAAACCACCAAGCTGTCCCAAACTGAATTTTTCCAGGAACGCCAGTTTCATAAAAATTCCCCATCATAGCGGCAAGTACAGGATTATCTTTAGGATTCAAATTAAATAATATGACTCTCGGAAGCGCATCTTCTTGATCAAGCGCATTCAGAAATTCCGATAATCCTCGTGCGATATCAGCTTCTCCAATTGAATCAAACCCTGCATCCGCCCCTAAAAGATTTTTCATTTTTGTATTGTTGTTTCGCATAGCACCGATATGTAGTTGCATTACCCATTGTTTGTCAGCGTACATTTTTCCTAGTTCTTTTAAAAGAAACGATCGGTACTTAATTAACTCATCTTGTGAAAGAAGTTCGTCATTCATACGTCTCGTAAAAATCATTTCCGCTTCTGCTAGAGTCACCTCTTGGTATTTCATGTAAGGAATATCATGATCCGCTGCTCTTCCCCCATTATCATGAAAATAATCAACTCGCTGTTTAAGCGCTTTTATTAATTCTGCTAAAGATGTTACTTGTTTCTGAGCTACGTGTTCAAGGTTCTTGATCCATCTCTGAAAAGTTGGACGTTCAATAAACATTGCTCCATCAGGACGAAAGGTTGGAACAACTTTTGTTTCAAACGTAGAAGTTTGCTTTAGCAATTGATGGTATTTAAGAGTAGAAGTAGGATCATCCGTAGTCCCTATAAATCGTACATTAGATTTCTTAATTAACGATTGAGGTGTAAACTCGGCACTTTGCAGTTTTTCGTTGCATTCGTCCCAAATTTCAAGTGCCGTATCCGGGCTAAGCCTTTTATCAATATTAAAAAAATTCTTTAATTCCATATGAGTCCAGTGGTACAACGGATTTCCAATTAAAGAGGGCACCGTCTCTGCCCAAGCAAAAAATTTTTCCCAGTCACTAGCTTCTCCCGTAATGAAATGCTCAGCTATACCATTCATTCTCATTGTTCGCCACTTATAATGATCTCCTGCTAACCACAGCTGAGTAAGATTTTTATATTGTTTATCTTCTAAAATCTCTTTTGGGTCTAAATGGCAGTGAAAATCAAAGATCGGCATTTCTTTAGCAATGTATTTATATAACTTAACAGCTGTAGGTGTGTATAGTAAGAAATCGTCTGCTAAAAACTCTTTCATGTTATTTTCCTCCTAAGGAAACAAAATTGATTTATGGTTAAAAGGATATGTAAACACTTTCATTTTCTGTTATAATTAATTTGTTCGTTTACTAAACTAATTAATTATAAAAATAATTTAGCATGTATACAAAATTCAGTCAATTAAATATTTTAAATTTTACAATTAATATTTTNCCACACGAAGATGCTATAATAAAAAAACAATGTCAACNAAAATTTGGAGGATATATTTATGCCNAACGGTGATGCAGCTTATATCAAAAAATTAAATCGATCTTTAATTATTAGCAAAATTGTAGAGGCAGGAATGATNTCACGAGCTGAATTGTCTAAGGNTACAGCATTAACAAAAGCTACTATTTCAGCACAAGTTGCAAGTCTACTTGAAGAAGATATTATTATTGAGACACANCAAGACTATTCAAACGTTGGAAGAAAGCCTATAATGTTATCTTTGAACGAAACGGCAGGATATGCACTAGGAATTGATCTAGATTATGGTCAAATCTCATTTACTCTTTCTAATCTTCTTGGACGTCCAGTTTCTTCAGATAAAATTACAATACACGATACAAATTACTCGAGTATATTTAGTGTATTAGTAAAAAAAATTAATGAATATAAAGATAAATGTCTTATGTCTAGATACGGTTTGATTGGTATAGCTATTTCGATACATGGTCTCGTTACCACTGATGAAATTATTCACTACATCCCTAGGTTGCAGTGGCGTGATATTGCTTTGAAAGAAGACTTAGAAGCAGCAGTAAAGGTGAATGTTTATCTTGAAAACAATGCAAATTTGCTAGCTTTTGCTGAACGAGCTTATACACATCATAAATCTGATAACTTAGTATGTATAACGCTTCGTTCAGGTATAGGTCTTGGAATCTTAATAAACAACAAATTATCTAAAGGTCATGATGGCTATGCAGGAGAAATTGGTCATATGATTGTTCAACCAAATGGAGAGCTTTGTGCCTGTGGAAACAAAGGATGCTGGGAGAAATATGCATCTGAGTCAAGCTTTCTAAAGAATCTTTCCCAAAGAAAACAAGTTCGCAATATGTCTTTTAAACATATTGAAGAAGAGCTTAATAGAAAAGATATTGAAACCCATCAAGAAATGGAGAATTTTATTCATTACCTTTCAATTGGTTTGAATAATGTCATTAATATCTACAATCCTGAAATTTTAATTATCGATAGTGAATTACTTTCTCGATACCCAGATTCTATACAAAAAATTAAGAGCAGCCTTTCTTCCTCTATAAGTCACTACCGTGAATTATTAATCTCCTCAACTGGAAAAAAGGCATATGAATTGGGTGCATGCGCATTAGTAATTAAGCATTTCCTTGAAATTACAATGCCAAACTTGGTATATTCCGAGTCAGCAGAAAGCTCCCTTTTAAAATAAGTACCATCTACATTTCAGCTTGTATAGTAAGAGTAATTAAAGATAAATGTTTTTACCTTCGAAACAAGAAATGAAAGATTAATTAAGACTTTCAACCCTACTAATAAAGAAAGTAAAATGATTGTAGCATGAGCTTAAACTAAAGCCAGAGCTATCTTACCTAGACAGCGATTAAGAATTGCCTCCTACTTGCTAAGAGGCAATTCTTTTATTTCTATATCTTAATCCCCATCATAAAACTTCAAAANATTTAAGATGGATAACAGGATAATCAAAATAACCAAAACTCCTCCTATTAATATCCTTCGTCCTTCTTTTGGGNAAGTTTTTTGTTTTTCATGGGCATACAAAACCAGTTTTCGAAAGGCAATGTGAAGTAAAATAATGAAGGCAAACAAACTAATCTTCACAAGAATAAACAGATTATCGCATCCATTTCAATAAAACTAAGAGCTAAGGGGCATTCGGTAAATAACTTAGCTATAAAACTTTTTATTTTCTTTATTCTTTTGATACTCTACAAAAAAGGATACTGGAACTGCCCCAATACCTATACCTATTGAAATAAACAGCGCCTGGTCCAGCTGAAAACTCGGATTTACCGCTACCTTACTATAAATGACAAAACACACAAAGCTCAAAAGGCCTATAGCTAAAGAAATGAGCGCGTGCTTGTACCATTTCATTGTATGAGCCTCCCCTCTTTTTCACCCCACATAGCTTGATAGTGGCGGCATGCGATTTATTTGTCAGCATTTTTTCAGATTAAGAGATGCACCGATTAATAGCACAATCCTGTTTAGGTAAAATGACTTCCCGTTATAGCGCTGGCTAAAAGAACGATTACGGCTAGCCCTCTCACCATATAGGTTTGGCTTTCACTCAAAGGTTTCCCCTTGCTTTCACTTATAACAGGGTAAAAATAAAAAAGATAAAAATAGAAAAGAAAACCCATACTCGCTGCCATAGCTATGATTTTTCCAAATTATCACATCTCCTTTTCCTTCCTTTTCCTTCTCTTCTTCTTATTAAACAAGTTTAGCCAAATAGTGAGCGACGCCTCTCCAGAACATACGAATCCTCTTGAAATCATATAAAAATAAAAAAGGCAGGATTTCTCCTGCCTTTTTGCATATGTAATTCCTCTTCACTATGTCAACTCAGCGCTTTTAGCGAGCATAAAAGCAG
>Ga0058693_1000885_pt1 | contig 11105 bp, 8 predicted proteins | sample AgamicOrMarz_FD_55217 | JGI IMG/M metagenome (GOLD analysis project Ga0058693, IMG submission 55217) | Agave microbial communities from Guanajuato, Mexico - Or.Ma.rz | ecosystem: Host-associated > Plants > Phyllosphere > Phylloplane/Leaf | place: Guanajuato, Mexico | collected 2012-06-04 | reverse complement strand
GTGTATGCAAGTTATTTTATTTTACACCCTTATTTTCAAATTTTCACAGCAAAGACGTTGTTAGTTAGTTCCGTCAGCTTATTTGTAGCACATCATGTCCTGGCAAATGTATTTCATTTATATAAAAAAGCATGGGAATATGCAAGTGTCGGTGAACTGTGGGCCATTTTTAAATCTGTCACGATCTCTATCATAACTACTGGCATTATACAATTAGGGTTTTTCCAAGATGTTTATTTTAGAACATTGTTTATTGTTTGGATCTTACATATTTTGTTAATCGGTGGGTCCCGTTATGTATGGATTGTTTTTCGAAATGCATATTTCAAAAAACAAAATGCAGCAGATTATAAGCGTACATTAATCATAGGAGCTGGCTCAGCAGGAACAATGATTGCAAGGCAGCTAAAAACAAATCATGAAAGCAAGCTTCATCCTGTAGCGTTTGTAGACGATGATATTAAAAAACATAAATTAGAGATTATGGGATTGCCTGTATTAGGCGGTAAAGAAGTCATACAGGAAGCTGTTAAACAGTTCAACATTGATTATATTATTATTGCTATTCCTTCTTTAAAGGCAAGTACATTAAACGAAATATATAAGGCGTGCGCAAAAACTCAAGCTAAAACACAGAGCATGCCTAAAATTGAAGACATTATGCTAGGAAAAGTATCTGTTAATCAATTTAAAGATGTAAAAGTTGAAGATTTGCTGGGAAGAGAACCTGTTGAGCTTGATCATGCAGGCATTTTAGAAACAATTGGTGGTAAAACAGTTTTAGTAACGGGTGCTGGAGGTTCCATAGGGTCTGAGGTCTGTCGTCAAATTTGTAAGTTTAATCCTAGAAAAATTATTCTATTAGGTCATGGAGAAAATAGTATTTACACCATCGATATGGAGTTACGTCAGAAGTATCAAAACACTATTGAGATTTTTCCTGTTATAGCCGATATTCAGGACAGAGATCGCATCTTTGAAGTAATGGATACTCATAAACCTGATGTGGTTTATCATGCTGCAGCTCATAAGCATGTCCCCCTAATGGAATATAATCCTAAGGAAGCTGTAAAAAATAATGTAATTGGTACAAAGAATGTAGCAGAGGCAGCTGATACATTTTCAGTCCGTAACTTTGTGTTGATTTCGTCAGATAAAGCTGTTAATCCTACAAATGTTATGGGTTCTACTAAGCGAATTGCAGAAATGGTAATTCAAGAATTAAATAAGCATAGTCAGACAAAGTTTGTAGCTGTTCGTTTTGGAAATGTTCTAGGTAGTCGTGGTAGTGTAATTCCTTTATTCAAGCAGCAGATTCAAGCCGGTGGCCCTATCACAGTTACCCATCCTGATATGACTAGATATTTTATGACTATTCCGGAGGCCTCTAGGCTTGTTATGCAAGCTGGGACACTTGCTCGTGGCGGAGAAATTTTTGTATTAGATATGGGTGAACCTGTTAAAATTGTGGACTTAGCGAAAAATCTCATAGAACTTTCAGGATATACGGAAGAAGAGATTGGAATTAAGTATGCAGGGATTCGACCTGGAGAGAAAATGTATGAAGAGCTTTTAGGAAAGAATGAAGTTCACAGGGAAGCTGTGTTTCCTAAGATATTTGTCGGTAAATCTGTTCAGGTGGATTATTCTCGAGTAATTACATTGATTGAGGATTATAGTGACTATGACTCAGAATATATTAGGAATTACGTTTTAGAGCTAGCTAACAAGGAAGAAAAACTGTTAATTAATTAAACTTTTACCGATATTTAGATTATGTGATTTTATAATGTGAGGAGTGTCTTTTGTGAAAGAAAGAATTTTTCTTGCTTCACCCCATATGTCTGGATTAGAAATGCCATATGTTCAAGAAGCATTTGATACAAATTGGATTGCACCACTTGGAATGAATGTAGATGGCTTTGAAAGAGAGTTAGCAGAAATTGTAGGAATTTCACACGCTGCTGCTCTTTCATCTGGTACATCTGCTATACACTTGGCACTTAAAGCGTTAGGAGTAGAAAAAGGGGATATTGTCTTTTGTTCATCACTCACCTTTTCAGCAAGTGCAAATCCTATCATATACCAAAATGCTACCCCGGTATTTATTGATAGTGAGCCAGATAGTTGGAACATGAGTCCAAAGGCTTTAGAGAAAGCCTTTGAGAATTACAAGCCAAAAGCTGTTATTGTCGTCCATTTATATGGGCAATCTGCTCAAATGGATGAAATAATGGAGATTTGTGAAAAAAATAATGTTCCGATCATTGAAGATGCAGCTGAAAGCTTAGGTTCAATTTATAAAGGGAAAATGACTGGATCAATGGGAAGTTTTGGGGTATTTTCTTTTAATGGTAATAAAATTATTACTACTAGTGGTGGAGGCATGCTTGTTTCAAATGATGAAGAGGCAATTAAAAAGGTTCGTTTTTGGGCTACCCAATCAAGAGATTCAGCACGACACTATCAACATAGTGAGCTAGGCTATAATTATAGAATGAGTAACGTTGTAGCAGGCATAGGCAGGGGTCAACTGAGAGTACTAATGGACAGAGTTGAGAAAAAAAGGGAGATATACCGATTGTATAAAAAGGCTTTTGAAAATATTAAAGAGATTGAGATGATGCCAAATTGCAATTATGGAGAATCAAACAATTGGTTATCTTGTATTACATTAAAAGAAAATAGCACAATAAAACCTTTGGATATAATACTAGCCCTAGAAAGTGAAAATATTGAGAGTAGGCCTGTATGGAAACCAATGCATCTTCAACCTTTCTTTAAAGAATATGATCTTTTTAATCATAATGATAGTGGGATTAGTATATCAGAGGATATATTTAATAGGGGGTTATGTCTCCCAAGTGACACAAAAATGACAGATAGTCAAATTACAAGGGTTATTAATACAGTTAGTACTTTATTTAGATAATATTTATTAGGGGTGTCTTCTTTTGTATGCAAAATATTTTAAGAGAATAATAGATTTTTCATTACCTTTAATAGCTTTAATCTTATTATCTCCAATTATTGTATTAACAGCAATTTTAGTTAGATGTAAATTAGGCAGTCCTATCATCTTTAAACAAAAAAGGCCTGGAAAAGATGAACAAATTTTCACTATGTATAAATTTAGGTCTATGACAGATCAAAGAGATGAAAACGGGGAATTATTACCTGATGAGGTTAGATTAACAAGGTTTGGTAAGCTCTTAAGAGCTACAAGCCTTGATGAATTACCTGGACTTTTTAATATATTAAAAGGCGACATGAGTTTGGTAGGACCAAGACCTTTAGCTACTATTTACCTTCCATATTATAATAATAGGGAGCGATTACGACATACAGTTCGTCCTGGATTAACAGGATTAGCGCAAATTAATGGTCGGAATACCATAGGATGGGAAGATAGATTTAATTTTGATATTGAATATGTAGAGAATATCACATTCAGAAGAGATGTTAAAATAATATTTCAAACGTTTATAAAAGTTATAAAAAGGGACGGTATAACTGTAAGAGGGACTACAAAAGTAGTTGATTTTCATATTCATAGACAAGCTCAAATCGAACAAAACAAACAAATCAAGGAGCCTATAAGCTAATGAATATATATAGTGAAGATTTAATCTTAAGAGCAATTGAATTAGAAGATATGGAATTATTAAAGAGTATGATAAATAATCCTAACATTGAAAATATGGTTTTAGGTTGGTCATTCCCAGTTTCAAGCAATCAACAAATTAACTGGATAAATAATCTAAAAGGTGATAAAAATAATGTTAGATTTATTGTTGATATAAAGGATATAGGTGCTGTGGGATTAGTCTCATTGACTAACATAGATTATAAAAATGGAACAGCTACAATTAATATTAAACTTAATTCTGATGAAATCAAACAAAAAGGAATAGGGTATAAAGCAATAATATTATTATCAGATTATGCATTTAACCAACTAAATTTAAATTGTCTAATAGCAAATATCTTGAATTACAATATTGCTTCACAAAAATTATTTGAAAAATGTAGATTTACGCTAGAAGGTAAATTACAAGGCCGTATTTATAAAAATGGCACGTATCAGGATGTATATTCTTATTCCTTATTGAAAAGAGATTTTATAAATGAAAGAAATAGGTAGTGAATATTGGATAGAAGAAATTGAAGGCAAGGAATTTAAAGGGTCTCAAATTCCATCCTGGTTAAACATTGGTAATACAAATGAATATTTACTCTCTGGACGGACAGCTATTGATCTCGTTTTAAAAGATATTTTATATGATAAAAAAGTTTCCACAGTGTATTTCCCATCATATTGCTGTCAGTCTATGTTGCAGCCTTTTATTGACAATGAAATTCATATTGAAATTTATAATGTGTATAACACAAATAGCGGATTGAAATTTGACATAGATATCGATCAAAAATGTGATATTTTTTTTGCAATGAATTACTTTGGTTACTCTGATGGAAGAATGGATTATTATATAGAAGAATTTAAAAGAAAAGAAGTTATTATTATAGAAGATATAACTCATTCTCTGCTTTCGTCAAATTCATATAATAACCATTCTGACTATCGAATTGCAAGCTTAAGAAAATGGTTTCCCGTTATTAGCGGGGGGTTAGCGGCTAAAGCTGATGGTAGTTTTAACATCAAAGTAAGCAACAATACATTGGACGAGATGATAATAGTAAGAAAAAATGCAATGCTTGATAAGGCTCGATATATAAATGGAGATGCGACAGTAAAAAAAGAAGATTTTCTCCAAAAATACAGTGCTGCAAATAAAATGCTTAATGAAAATTATTCTCTTTATAAAATTGATGATTATTCACTTCGAATTCTAAACGGGATTAATCTTCAAAAAATAATTAAAGTGCGTAGAAAAAATGCACAAGTTATTCATGATTTTATTAATAATACAAACGATATTAAACCAATGTTTCCAATTTTAACAGAAGAGGATTGCCCAATTTTTATACCGGTTTTATTAGATAAAAATATAAGAAATCATCTAAGGGAATATCTGATTAAACATAAGATTTATTATCCAATTCATTGGCCAAAACCAGCAATAGTTAAATATCCTCCAGCGTGTATATCTATCTATGATTTAGAACTTTCATTGATTTGTGATCAAAGGTACGATGTTTATAACATTAAAGACAGCATTAATGAAATTAACCGTTTTTTTAAGGAGTTTAGTTATGGGAAATGATTTAGATGTGTATTTTGACGATAACTATGGAAAGTTATATGAAAAAGTTGAAAATGGTAAGGCGGAGATTTTCAACTTTAATTGTAAGTTTGGAAGTATTAAAAATCAATTCATAAAAAGAGAAATACCAATAAAAATTAATAATGAAATTTATTATGATATTGTTACGCCGTATGGCTATGGTGGACCTGTAATTATTAAATGTGATGAAAATAAAAAAAATGAACTATTAATAGAATATACAAAAGCTTTTTCACATTATTGCGAAGAGAATAATATAGTTAGTGAATTCATCAGGTTTCATCCAATAATAAAAAATGCCGAGGATTTTACTTCAGTATATGATGTTAATTGTATTAGAAAAACGCTTGGGACAAATCTTAAAGATTTTGAAGATCCATTTCAAATAGAATTTTCTAAAAGCTGTCGTAAAAACATACGTAAGGCATTAAATAAAAGTGTTTCTTTTAAAATCATTGAAAAACCTTCTAACATTAAAGAATTTAAAGATATTTACTATTCTACTATGGATAGAAACAACGCGACTGATTACTACTATTTCGATGATGAATATTTTGATAAGGCACTATCATTATTTACAGATAATATTATTATTGTATCAGCTATTTATGATGGTAAAACAATTGCTCAGGGCCTCTATTTTGTTTTTGATAAAACAATCCATATACATTTATCGGGGACTCTTTCAGAATACCTTTATTTATCACCCGCATACATTCTAAGATATGCTGTTACATTATGGGGGAAAGAAAAGGGTTATGAGCTAATACATCATGGAGGCGGTAGAACAAATTCGGAAGAAGATACTCTTTATACATTTAAAAAATCTTTTGCTAAGAATACAAGCTTTAATTATAGTGTCGGAAAAAAAATATGGAATAAAGAGGTTTTTAGAACTTTATGCAAAATTGTTGGTGTTAATGAAGAGTCTGAGGTTTTTCCAGCATACAGAAACTTAAAGGATGAAAAAAAGTGAAGGATATTTTAATTGTAGCGCATTTTACACAAGTTCCTGGCGAACAAGGAAATGGTCGTTTTTGGTATATTGCAGACCTATTAGCAGATAAAGGTCATAATATTGAGATAGTAACCACTCAATTTTCGCATAGAACAAAAAAGCAAAGAATACTAACAGATCAACAGTTGAATCAATTGAAGTATAAATTGACCATGTTACATGAAAAGGATTACATAAAAAACGTATCATTAAAGCGATTTTACAGTCATTATACATTTAGTAGAAATCTTAAATACTATCTAAATAAAAGGAAAAAACCTGACATAATTTACTGTGCCGTCCCTTCATTGGATGCTGCTTATGTTACTGCCCAGTATGCAAAGAAAAATAACATTAGGTTTGTAATAGATGTTCAAGACTTATGGCCAGAAGCCTTTAAAATGGTGTTTAATGTGCCATTAATTAGTGATGTTCTATTTTACCCTATGAATAAAAAGGCAGATTATATCTATAGAATAGCTGATGAAATAATTGCAGTTTCTGAAACATATAAAAGAAGAGCTTTGGCTGTTAATGACAAATGTCAAGGAACAGGTGTATTCCTTGGTACGGACCTTACCTATTTTGACAAAGCTTCGCAAAGAAATTTGGCCAGCAAGCCCGTTGATGAAATATGGCTCACATATATTGGAACTTTGGGACATAGCTATGACCTGAACACTGTTATAGATGCTTTATCTATTCTAAAAGAAAAGGGAATAAATAATATTAAATTTATTGTTATGGGAGATGGACCATTAAAGTCTCGTTTTCAAGAATATGCCGAATCAAAAAAAGTTGTTGCAGAATTTACAGGAAGACTTAATTACGAAGAGATGGTTGGCATCCTTAAATCTTGTGATATTGCTGTTAATCCTATTAAGGAAAATTCTGCCGGTAGCATTATAAATAAAGTGGGTGATTATGCTGCAGCTGGTTTACCTGTAATAAATACGCAAGAATCTCAAGAGTACCGGGACTTGATAGCTGACTATAATTGTGGATTTAATTGTAAAAACGGAGATCCTATTGATTTATCAGAAAGCTTATTGTCTTTATATAATGATTCTATTTTAAGGAAAAAAATGGGTGAAAATAACAGAAAACTGGCAGAGGAAAAATTCGATAGGAATAAAACCTATCCGAAGATAATTTCTAAGATTATGCTAGGAGAGAAAAATCTATAAAGGTTTTAATGTTTACTTGGAACATTTCTTAAAGCTTGATTGATAAGGAATAGAAAAATAGATTGTCAATTAAATGCTGTATGACGTCATATTGATTGAATTAGAGTATTTTGCTTCACTTTTCATAGGCATCTTAACTTTTAGAAGAGCTAAAAAAGTTTATTTAAAGGATTGTCAGGATATGAATATACTTAACGTTTACCTATAATGATGTAAGTATCGAATAATTTAATAACTATTCAATATAAAACGGGCTTATTTAAATTTTATAAATAAACAAAACTGTCATGAAAATAGGAGCAGCATTGAAGGTGAGGTATTATTTTGTGCTTTTAGAAGTTAAATCAAACGATAAGCTGGGACTTATTTTATTTTACTGCATACTTATTAGTTTGTCTCCTATTTTGGTATCTACTATATTGATTCCTGGCTTTAATAGGGGAGTAATTTTTCCACTTTTAGTAGGAAGTATGTTTTTTATACAGGCCATACTATTACTTGTTTATTTTATTACCCATGGGAAAATATTTTTTAATAGAAGTCTCTTTCTTTTTGCTTGGGTTTTTATGACTTCTCAAGGTATTACATTGTTCGTTTCAGCACTAACAGGTATCCAAATTAACAGTTTTGATTATATAAATGTATTTGTACGATTTATTAGTGTATTGTTATTTGTATGTATTCCCTTACAGTTTAGTGTTTCTAGAAAAGGTTTAGATGGATTCATGTTTTCCATATTAATGTTAGGACTTGTAGCATGTGTTTATAATATGATAGTTAATTTCAACGGTATATTAGGTATTGCTAATATCAATAATCCCTATGCGGTTAACTTTAAGTCTTTTTTTACAAATAGAAATAGTTTCGGACAATTTTTATTTTTTTGTGTGATTGCAAATACATACATGTATCTTAAAAAGAAATCGATTTTTTATTTGGGATCTTATTTGATTTTGGGAATAAATATATTTGCAACTCTTTCAAGAACAGTCACTGTATCAGTATGCATATTTCTTTTAATATTCTATATGTTTTATTTTAGAAAGAAAGTCTTGACCCAAATAATGATTATTATAGCAGTTATTTTTTTATTTTTTATTATTTACTCTAATCCCAAAGTAAATAATTTTATAGTTAATATATTTATGCGGGAAGATACAGGAACGAGTGGGAGAAGTGCAATCTGGGAAACTGGTTTTCAGATACTAAATCAATCAAACTGGACATTTGGAATTGGTTATCTTACTAGTACAAGTTGGATAGAAAGTATGGGATTTCCAAATGAATTCCACAATTTTTATATAGAGACATTGGTTGGTGGTGGGGGTGTAGATCTGTTACTTCATTTAATTATTTTTATCTTTGTTTTAAATAAAGTAATGACTATATATAAAAATGATAAGGTTACAGGTGTTATTTATTTCTCTGGATTTTCAGCGTTATTGTTTTATGTATTCTTTGAAAGTGCTTCTTTTTTTTCTATGGGATATGTTGATTCTCTGTTTAGAATTTTCTTTGTAACAATTCCATTATTGTATGCAAATAGTTTTAATAAAGATTCACAATATTCTTAAGCAAAATGTTTAATCTAAAAATTAATTGCTAAAACAAAAGTATATATTTAGAATGCTAAATTATGAAAGTTCAAAAGTCGTTTGAATTTATTAAATAATAAGTGCCTGGATATGGAATTGAATAATCTAAAGTTTAAACTTCAATAAAATCAGGAGGATGGCTGCTTGATAACGCCAATAAATCTACAGGTTATAAAGAGTTCATACAAAAAGTACGAAACTCTGTTAGTCGATATTGTAATTAATATTCTCTCATTCTCATTACTTATAGTCGCTCAACAAATTATTACTTTGCCAATTATTTCAAGATTTTATGATACTGATCAATTTGGAAAAATAGTTATAGCTTTTGGCATTAGTAATATTATTACCTCTATGTTTGGTTTTAGTATTGGAAATGCTAGATTTTTAGATCAGAAAGTTTATAATTCTATCTACCTTAAAATACTTAAAAGAAGTAGTGTATTTTTACTGTTACTTTGCTTTATTATGTATTATTGCTTCTTTTCCGGAAGTTATATTGATAGTTTTATTTATTCTATTATATGTGTACTAGGGAGTATTAGATATTTTATTCTCTCAGAATACCGTATAAAAGATACACATAATTGGGTTTTTAAACAAAATTTAAACTATTTTTTGGGGATTTTAATTGGTTTATTGTTATTTTATTTTCAAAGAAATTGGCTAATGATATTTCTAATGGCAGAAATAATTTCAGTGTTTTTTTCCTTATATTATCTCCAAAAAGACAATTTTCTAAAAAAGTTTAAGGATAACAGTAGTCTAAAACTAACTAATACTACTCACTTAATTATTAACAATGGAGCTTCTTATTCCCTAATGTATTATGATAGATTTGTAATTTATCCAATATTAGGTGCTGTCAATGTTAGCTTATATTACTCAGCAGCAATATCATCGAGAATTGGTGGATTAATAATAAACCCCTTTTCCAATTTTATTTTAGGTAAATTGGCAGGTAAAAAGGAAGAAAATAATAATGCTAGAGTAATCAATTTAGTTATCTTAGGATCCATATTGGGAACTATTCTATACTTTGTATTGAGTATAATAACAACACCTATACTTGTAGCAATCTTATACCCTACTTTCCTATCAAAAATAAAAGATGTTTTTGTTCCAATATGTTTAGGTGCAGGCGTGATGGGAGGGGTTAACATTTTAAAGCCTGTAGTAATGAAATATATGGGGGCTAGTTACTATAATAAATTATTTTTAGTGTATGGTATTATTCTGATAATTTTATCAATTGTATTGTGTATTAAGTTTAGTTTGTTAGGCGTAGCTATTGCTAATGCTGTTTCAAGCGTAGTATTGTTTATCTGTTTAGTGATTAGTTTAAAAAAATTTAGTAATAATTTATAGGGGTATGAGTTAGAAAAACGTGAATTTCTTAATTTTTATGCAATTTTGGGCTCAAACTTTTGTAGATTGTGGAATGCAATAGAAGAAATTCTAGTTTATTAGATACTTTCCATGTATCAGTCAATGGTTCTTGAATTCAAGAGGTAGTTTCTTATTTTTTAGCTTGAACAGAATAGTGTACCCAACATGCAAGTGTCTTTTATTCGTTGTTTGAAGAAATATTTGTGTGAAGATACCTTGAATTTCAAATCCACTTTTAATCAGCTTTTAATAAACCACTTAAATATTATGTATTATAGAAAGCTAAGGTATCTTTAAACTCGCGGTTAAATGGGATTTCTACAAAACAATATTTAATTAAGCGATTAAATTTTATTTTGTGGGTAGAAAAACTATTTATATTGAAGAGCGAAAGGAAGTTACTAATTTAAAAGTATAGAGGTTTTCATAGTGAAATTTTATGTAATCAATTATTTAAAAATATTGTAAATATATAGAGTATGTTAATTATATTAACCGTAATAAAATTAAAAGAACTCTAAAAAACTCAAATTATATGGAGGTCCTAAATGGAAGAAGCCATTGACTTAAGACAATTATTCGGAACTCTCAAAAAACGGTTCTGGCTAATTGCCTTAATTACGATCATAGCAGCAACAATCAGCGGTGTTGTCAGCTTTTTTGTGTTAACGCCCGTATATGAAGCNNGAAC
>Ga0058693_1000880_pt1 | contig 11132 bp, 3 predicted proteins | sample AgamicOrMarz_FD_55217 | JGI IMG/M metagenome (GOLD analysis project Ga0058693, IMG submission 55217) | Agave microbial communities from Guanajuato, Mexico - Or.Ma.rz | ecosystem: Host-associated > Plants > Phyllosphere > Phylloplane/Leaf | place: Guanajuato, Mexico | collected 2012-06-04 | reverse complement strand
AAATATTCAGGTGATTGAGCAGAGCGAAAGCCTCGTCCCCAATCTTCTCTTTCATATTCAAGATTTAATTCTTCACACAGCCATAAGACTTTGCGAACATTAATGGAGTTATCGCGCCCTAAAATTTTTAACATATTGTTTTCTGACTTTTCATGAGTTTAAGTAAATTGAATGTAATACAGATTCTTTAATTTTTTAAGATTTAATAATAAAAAAAGATAGGAGAACAAATACTAGCTATAAGAGCATAATTTTTTTGATATTTATTATTCTATTGTGGTGAAAATATACAGACAGTTTTGTATAGTAAGTGTTAAAATAATGTATTGAAAATGAAAATATAAATTCTGAATGTATCTTAATTTTACAATTGATGATCAAGACAAGATCATAGGGGAAGGCGTAATACAGGTAGGTTGGTTTCTGGTAGATGATAAGTCTGCATTACTTTATGAATCACCTTATCGAATGCGTTCAAAATCTGAAACCAAGCATGCGAAGTCAGCGAGTCGTTGTCCTGCGGTATTACAACTTGAAAGTCGCTACTTCGTGGTGAATTGTCCTTTTGATTTTCATTTAAGATTTGCGCGAGATGCAAATGGAAAACCGACACTAGTTAATGTATTAGGCGATCAATCACCTGTTCGAGCCAATAAATTACGTGAGTTGCTAACGTTGGTAAATGAAAATGAATGGCGTACATCCCAAGTTCCAATTCTCCAACTTAAATTACCCTATTGTTTTATAGCTGATGAAGTTGTGTATTTAACTCAACTCGAAGCGTTTGGACATTACCGTAAAAATCCCTTACCTGGAACTATTTTTGGTGGACGTTTCCCAATTCATGTTTGGCCTAGACCATTAATGTGGGCTTTTGAATGGCACGATACATCAAAGGATTTAATACTAAAACGTGGTGACCCTTTATTTTACTGCCAGTTTGATAGTTTCGATCCATCACGAGCGGTTAAGTTAATTCCAGCAGAAAAAACTCCTGAGCTTATGCATTATATTGAGCAAATATCTGGTGTTGTAAATTATATGAATCAGACATTTAGTTTGTTTAATGAAGTAGAGAAAATAAGGCCAAATAGACTACTTGAAAATAAAAGAGGTTATAAGTGAAGAAATATAAAATATTTTTTTCTGCTGTTTTTGTGTTTTTTTTGATATTTAAATTTTTAAATAATAAATATCAAAAATATATAATTAATAAAAATGAAGAAAAAGGCTTTTGTACAAGTGAGAATAAATATCTTACGGATGAAGAAAAATTAATAAATTTAAAAGCAGATTTTTTGGCTATGCAAATGGAGCATTGGATTAGGGCCGGTCGTGAAGGATTTAATGTGTATGATAATGCAATGTATATTTCTAAATTTAATTTCAATAATAAGGAAAAAATTATTAAAGTAATAAGTACTTTGAAAATAGATAAAGAGTTTGAAGAGAATATGGGCGTTGTGGCAGTGGCAACAATGCAGACATATTATAGTAATAAAGATTGTAAGAAAGATAAAAGAAGATGCAAAGATTTAAGTGAAAATAAGAATAATTTAAAAAGTTTATGGACAAGAGATAATCATGTGGATATTGATTATTTGAAAAGCTTGCCAATAAATTATTCTGTAATAATTCATGGGCGAACAATTTATCCACTTTCAAGTTTGAAGAAAATAAATAATAATAATTATAGTATAGAAGAATACTCTATTGATAAGCTTTGTTGTGATAATAAAGAAATTTTCAAAGAGATTAAAGCAAAAGATTTAAAAATAGTACGAAATGTAAAAATAATGAGGGAAGGTGAAAAATTATATAGTACAAAAGAACCTAAGTTGAATTTAAGTCAAATTAATGGTGAATATATTGATACTATTTATATTATGAAGTTGTATGAAAATTTAGCACTTAATGAGCCAGAACAAATCCAAAGATATGGGATACGTATGAGCGTGGCCTCTCTAAGAAAAGATATATATCCATTTGTTAGGAGAATATTGGTAACTGCATGTGGTACTATTTCAGAAGAAGAGCAAGTATTTAACTCTAGTGAAACTCAAAGTGGCGAAGATGTTTCATTAAGAAAAAGAAATAAACTATATTAATTTAAATTTTTTTAAATAGTATATTGGTAATATTATATTTATAAAATATATAGATGGTTTTTTGTGTCTTTAGATTTTTTAATTTAAATAATTTTATTTCTTGGTAAGGCTGGGGTGCTGAAGTGATCTTTTGAATTTATTTTTTAATTTTTTAAGTAATGTTTTTTAATATGATTATTTTTAGTTAAGGGGTATGTATGAGTTCTATTGTTAATATGTTTGAAATGATCAGTTATTATTTATATGGGCAGCGTACAAAACCAGAAAATTTACTTGATGATAAAATTATTTCTTCTGATCGTAATAACTTGGTAACTGAAGCCCATATAAATTCAATAGAATTTATGACCAGTGGAGCTGGACGTTATGTAGGTTTGGGTAATTTTACAGCAGTAAGAAAATTTTTAGCTGGTGAGTATGCTGATAAACTAATAATTGGAAAAATTTATAGTACAAGCGAACTTTTTGATGCACTTGGTCATGAAGGTTATCCTACTAATGAAAAAACTCAGCTTAAGGTTTTAAATTATGGTCTTGATACAAGTAGTATTGACTATGTTGATAGATCTTATGTGTTTGGTTCAATGTCATTTACTATTAATCCAGATGCTCAGTTTATTGTTGGAAAAGATGGATCTTTTCAAATTAAAAATATTTCAGTAATTCCTGTAGATGATAATTTTGATTATAAATCTGATAATGATGTTGCTCAATTAACGAACTTACTTACGGAAGGAGCTATTGATCCATATCATATAGGAAAGACAGTAAAAATAGTATTTGATGAAAAAGACAAACTGCAGAAGATAGATCTTGATAAAAGTGATTTACAATCTCTAATAAAACAGGAAAATTATTTACAAAGTTTAATTTTGGAAGCTAAAGATTTTTCATCATCTTTACCTAAAAATATACCTATTCCCGATGCTGGAAAGCTTTTAGAAGCATTAGAAACTTTAATTAAAAATGATATTGTTAATTATGTAGATAATTCTGGACGTACAATCATTTATGGTTCAAGTGAAAAAGATAATTTGAGCGATGGTGAATTAACGAATTTAGTTTTGCAAAAGTCAATTCTATTAAATATAGCTAATTTATCTTCTTCATTAAATCTAAATGCACAATTAGTTAACCTTATAAATTTGGCAAAGAGTTTATTAACTCAAAAAGGTATTTCTATTGTTTCTGGGGATGGGGATGATTCACTTACTGGAACAAAGTATTCTGATGCCTTATATGGTGGGAGTAATGATGACTCGTTAAACGGTGCTGAAGATAGTGACTACCTGAATGGTGGAATGGGGAATGATATTTTAGATGGCGGAGAAGGTGGTGATAATTTAGTCGATGAAAAAGGCAATGATACCTATATTTTTAATGGAAATTTTGGACACGATACTATCTATGATTTAGATGGTAAGGGCCAGATAAAAATAGATGGTATAGTTCTTTCCGTTGGTGAAAAAATCAACAATAAACTCTGGAAAAGTGCTGATGGACAATATTCGATAGCTTTAGTTGAGGATTTTGATGGTGTTACGACAACGCAAAAATTAATAATTAGTAAGGAAAATGATAATAACAGTATTACTATAAAACATTTTAAAAATGGAGTATTAGGACTCACTTTGGATGAGGCGCCAGATACCTCTAACCCTCCATCTGATACTTCAGTATATGCTTTTGGGACGGATGGTAATAATATTATTTTTGGTGAACGTTATTTGGCAAGTTTTGCAGGAAATGATTTCATTCATTCAACCAATGAGAATGCTGTCATTATTGCTGGTGATGGTAATGACCTAATTTCTACAGGTGAAGGGAATGATATTATTTATGCTGGAGTAACTACTTCTGAACAAGATAGTAATATTATATTTTCTGGTAGTGGGCGAGATCAAGTTTATGGAGGGGTCGGTAATGATATTATTATGACTTCTAATAGACTAAATGCTGAAAAAGAGCCATTATTAAATCAAGTAGGAAATGCAGATGCAGGGCTTACAGATGTAAATAAAGAATATAATATTTTGAACTTTAATTTTGAATTGAATTTAGATGATAATAATAAATTTTCATATTATAGAAATAATAGCTTAGGTCAAACTACAGAACAGATCCTTCCTTCTTTTGATATTTACTATACAGGAAAAATTGGTAAATATTATATTTACAACTTTATAGAAGCCTTAAACTATGGTCATGGTTATTCGGGAAGTGACATTGCTTATGGTGGGGCAGGGAATGACATTATTTTAGCTTCATCAGATACAGATTTTCTATATGGTGGAGTAGGAGACGATGCCGTTTATGGAATGGATGGCAAGGATTATTTATATGGGGGAGAAAACAAAGATACCTTATATGGTGGTGATGGTAATGATCAACTTGTCGGTGGGCAGGGGGATGATGAGCTTACGGGTGGATTAGAGCGTGATGAACTTTATGGTGGCGATGGTGATGATATTATCGAGGCTGATTTAAGTGATTTAGAAGGTACCTCAGCTCCACCAGTTGAACCTAAAAGTTATAGCCGTTTTGGTCATGATCTTGTTTATGGCGGTGCTGGAAAAGATCGCATCTGGGGAAATTTAGGGAATGATGAACTTTATGGTGACGATGATGATGATGAAATTTATGGAGATCATCATGCTCTAGCTGGGGATTTACATGGCGATGACTATTTATATGGTGGTAATGGGAATGACCAGATTATCGGGGATGGTGGAAAAGATACGATTCGAGGTGGAAATGGTGATGATTCAATATCAGGAGATAGTGGTGGGTTAGATGGCAAATATCATGCTGACGATAATATTGAGGGTGAGGAGGGAAATGATAAAATTTGGGGACAAGGAGGGAATGATACGATCAATGGTGGTGATGGTGAAGATAGGATTTCAGGAGATGATATTAATCTAGAAGGTCAATATCATGGTGATGATAGTATTACTGGTGGTAATGGAAATGATTCAATCTGGGGAGAAGGTGGTTCAGATACGATATACGGTGGAGATGGCGAAGATTATATAGAGGGTGATGCAACCAATATAGATACTCAATACCATAAAGATGATGTGCTCTATGGTGATGAGGGCAATGACAGAATTTTTGGAGATGGTGGTAGAGACATAATATATGGTGGAAAAGGCAATGACTATATACAGGGTGATAATAATCAGATAGATGCTCAATATCATAAAGATGACGTACTCTATGGTGATGATGGAAATGATGTGATTTGGGGAGATGGTGGGGCAGATCAACTTTATGGTGGGGCTGGTGATGATTACCTTGCAGGAGATAATAAAAATTTTGCTGTTGAATACCATGGAAATGATCAGCTTTATGGGGGAAGTGGTAGTGATACGCTTTTGGGATTCGACGGAGATGATATTTTAGACGGAGGCATGGACCGTGACAATTTATATGGCGGAAACGGTAATGACACTCTGATCAGTTGTGAAGGTGTAGAAGACTCACTCTTTGGTGGGGCTGGTGATGATAACTATTATATACAGGTCAGAAAAGCAGAAATAAAGATAGGTGATAATTTAGGAAATAATCATATTTACTTTGAAGGTGATTTTGATCTTTCAAAAGTAAATATTGTTAAATATACCAATGCAACTGAACTAAAAGTTGCTGTCTATAATCCGGAAGAACCCTTTAGCCAATTTAAATTAGTATTTTTTGATAATCAGGAAATTCCTGCTACTGAGGGTGGATTAATTAAGGATGAATATGATAATCCCATAAAAGGTGGTTATGATATTTATATGCATTTTAATCAAAAAATTAATTACGATGAAACATTTAACCCATTACAAAATACTATACCACAAGTTATTCATCTAAATACCTATTTAAAAGAAAAGGCTGGCCTGAGTTTTCACTTCTGGGAGGGTAACTGGGGTGGAGTTTTTGCACCCTTTATGATTTTTACAAATGGAAAAATCATAAATAACCAATTAGTTTTTGAAGGATCATTTCTAAATGATGATTTGGATATAATTACAATTAGAAATAATGTAACACAATATGGAAAATATCAGGCGAATGAATATCATCTTCTGGAAGGGAATGATAAAGCTCAGGGTTCCGCTGAACAAGATATCATTTATGGGGGAGAGGGGAATGATACTATTCTGGGACAAGATGGAAATGATCAAATTTATGGTGATGGAGGTGATGATGAACTTAATGGCGGTCAAGGTGATGATCAACTAACCGGAGGGATTGGTAATGATCAATTATTTGGAGAAGAAGGAGATGATTTTCTAGATGGTGGCGAAGGTAATGATATATTGCAAGGTGGTATAGGAAAAGATAAATATACTTTTGACATAAATAGTGGATTAGATATTATTGATGATCTGGATGAAAGTATTATCCAGTTTAATAATATATCAACAAGTTCAATTAAATTAAGTATGGTAGGAAATGATTTAAGAATTTATTATTCGTTGGAAAAATATATAACAATAACGGATTTTGATGTAAGAAGGAATTTAAAAAATATTCAATTTGATCAAGAAAATTGGGATTATAATAAAATTCTATCAAAAATATTAATTATAAAGAATGGTACATCTGGGGATGATGTTCTATTTGCGACAACAAGTCTTTCAAATGAGATAAATGGTGGTGAAGGGAATGATAAATTAATAGGTAATAAAAATAGCTATTTATATGGTGGTGAAGGGAATGATACATTGGCTGGAGACACAGGGAGTTATTTATATGGTGGTGGTGGGTATGATTACTATACTATTGAAGATGGCATAAGATCAGATTATAGGATTCATGATAAGGATGGTTTGGGGGTGTTATATTTAAATAAGTCCGTACTGTGGGAATTAGCTAGGTATGGTAACTCTAGTATTACTACACATACATTATTAAAAGCAAAATATGATATTAGTTCTGGAGTCATGTCTTTTACAAAAGATGGTAATAAATATTTTTCTTTACTGGAACTATATAATAAAGAAGATTTTGATAGAATTGGTAATTTAGATGTAACAATTCCAAATGTAGATTATTACTCGTCAGGAACACTTGCTTATTCAACTGGTATTACGAATATTAAATTAATTGATATAATAAGTGGAACAGATACAGATTTTTACTATACGGATTTTGATGATTATATAACTAGCATGGTAGCTAGCAGAGAAGTATCTTTATATTCTAATAATAGTTATATTTATGCTGGTAGTGGAAATGACAAAGTTGAAATAAATAATAATCTTACTGCTGTATATGGGGGGGATGGGAATGACTTGGTAACTATACGTGCTGGAGATGTATACGGCGGGCAAGGTTCAGATGTTATCAATATTATGACAATAGGGGATGTATACGGTGGTGAAGGTTTAGATGTCATTAATATTATTGACTCTGGAAATGTATATGCAGGTGATGGAGATGACTCAATAATCATAAATAGTGGTTTTGTCAATGGTGGTAGTGGTGATGATTTAATAAAAATTAAAAGCGGTAGTGCATATGGTGGTGAAGGTAATGACTCAATAATAATAAATAATGGGGTTGCCTATGGTGAAGGTGGTAATGATAATTTGTCTGGAAGTGCACAGTTATATGGGGGTATAGGAGATGATATTCTAATTGCAAAGTCTGATGGCGCATATATGGATGGCGGAGAAGGCGTAGATATATTATATGGCAGCTCTGGTAATGATATATATATATTAGATGAGCTAGATAAGCTCCAATTAGATAATGAAACTGGAGGCTATGACACACTTATCTATCGATATGATATAGGTAATATCGATTTAGCCAATAGTCAATTTGAAGCAGTAGAATTATTTGGTTTTAGCCATAGTTATTTGTTAGGTAATAATGTAAATAATAATCTTATTGGTAATATAGGTAATAACTATATCGATGGCCGTGCAGGTAGTGACTATATGCAGGGTGGCTTAGGTAATGATTATTATCTTGTTGATACTACAGAAACCATTGAAACTGATGATAATGGTAACACTTACATCATAGACGGAGACCAAGTTGTTGAAGATGTTGATGGTGGAATAGATACTCTTGAACGTTGGGAAGATGCACGCTTTATTGGTCAGGATGAAAATGGAAATCCTGTATTAACAGATAGTTATAAGATATTAGAAAATAACATCGAAAATCTTATTTTAAAAGGTAATGCTAAAACAGGATTTGGTAATGATCTTGATAATATCATTGTCGGAAATGAGCAAGATAATTATATCGATGGTTTAGCAGGGAATGATACCTATATTTTCGTTAAAGGTGGAGGTACGGATATCTATAGCTTTGCAGATAGCATTGATGCCTTAAATATATTAAAAATTCAAGGTTATTCAACCAATGATGTATCTGCTCAAAAATATGGAGATAGCGTCTACATTAGTTTTAAAAGTACAAATGATCATATTTGGCTTTCAAATTATTATGCTGTAGATACCGAAGATACAACATATAAAATGGACCAGATTATTTTTGACTCTGGAGACGTTTGGGGCACCAATGATATTGATGCATTGGTTAATAGAGCTTTAACAAACCATGCTCCAACTGTGAATGCTGCTATACCTCTAATTACAAGTAATCAGGAAACTGAATTTAGTTATAAATTTGCTAATAATATTATTGTTGATCAGGATAGCTGGGATTCTTTGAGTTACAAAATTACCTTAACGACTAAAGATAGTAGTGGGCAATATCAAGCTATCCCATCATGGTTAAGTTTTGATGCAGCAACCCAAACTTTATCTGGAAAACCACCTACAAATGTGACTGGCAACTTATCGTTCTTTTATTGGGGAACAGATATGTATGGCTACGGGACAGCAACTTCATTTAATTTAAAAGTTAGTCTGCCGAACCAAGCCCCAACATTGTTAAATGCAATTGCAGATCAAAGCGTGACGGATGCTAAAGCATTTAGTTATACAATTCCAACAACAACATTTAAAGATCCAGATGGCGATACATTAACGTATTCGGCTACCTTAGAAGATGGCTCTCCATTACCATCGTGGCTTAGCTTCAACCCAACTACAAGAGTGTTGAGTGGTACTTCACCTGATAATACAGTACCGTTAAATATTAAAATCACAGTAAAAGATATTGCTAACCAATCGGTTTCTGATGTGTTTAAGTTAACATTTATGGTGCAGAACCAGACTATAAATGGAACAAGTAATGCTGATACCTTATATGGGGCATCTGGTAATGACACAATAACAGGACAAGCTGGTAATGATATTCTTTATGGACAATCTGGCAATGATACTCTAAATGGTGGGGCTGGTAACGACACAATGTACGGCGGAAAAGGTGATGATNTCTATATTATAGATAGTGCAACCGACATTGTTAGTGAAAGCCTTAATGAAGGTACAGATACTGTTCAAAGTAGTATTACTTATACATTAGCAAATAATGTGGAAAATCTTACATTAACTGGCACAACTGCAATCAACGGAACGGGAAATACACTGAATAACACCATAACAGGAAATAGTGCTATCAATACTCTAACAGGAGGCGCTGGTGATGACTATCTGGATGGTGGCGTAGGTGCAGATAAATTACTAGGTGGACTAGGCAATGATACCTATGTTGTTGATAATATAAGTGATGTAATTACTGAAAATGTTAATGAAGGTACTGATACTATACGAAGTTCAGTGTCTCTAACATTAAGTAATAATGTGGAAAATTTAATCCTGACAGGAACAAGTGCTATTAACGCTACGGGTAATACACTTAATAATGTACTGACTGGTAATAGCGCAATTAACACTTTAACAGCAGGTGCAGGTGATGATTATCTGGATGGAGGAGTTGGTGCGGATAAATTACTAGGTGGTATAGGTAATGATACTTATGTAATTGATAATTCAGGTGATACTGTTACAGAAAATGCTAGTGAAGGTATGGATACGGTTCTGAGTTCTATTACTTATACATTAGGCAGTAATTTGGAAAATTTAACTTTAACTGGTTCAACAGCCATCAATGCAACAGGTAATACATTAAATAATACACTTACAGGTAATAGTGGAGTAAATGCATTAAATGGTGGAGCTGGTAATGACATTTTGGATGGACAAGGCGGAAATGATCAACTTACCGGTGGAACGGGGGCTGATACCGCACTATATCAATTATTAGTTCAATCTGATGCTCTTGGTGGAAATGGTACAGATGCTTGGTCTGATTTCACTATGGGTAATACGACTTCAAATATAAACGCAGACAAAATTGATATTGGCGATCTGTTAATTGGTTATTCAGGCACTTATAATTTTACTAGTTTAGAACCATTTATCAAAACGGTTGTGAGTGGTTCAAATACACAGTTGTATATTGATAGGGATGGAGTAGGAACGACGTATAGTAGTTCATTGTTGTTAACATTGAATAATACAAACGCTAATTTAAATGATCTAATCAACAACCAACAAATTATTATTTAAAAATTAGGGTGATAAGGCCAAAAGTATTTTGGTCTTTATCTTAACTTTTTAATTTATTCCAAAATATTAAGGGCATTAAATATTCGTATTTAATGCCCTTATTTATCTAGTGATTATCAGCGAGATTTTACTTAATCTTTTTAAAGATAAAGTCATTAATCTTATGACCTGACTCAATACCACGGCGTTCAAACTTAGTCACTGGGCGCCAATCTGGACGAGGGTAGCTGTTGCCTTTACCTGCCAAGTTTTCAAGGTCTGGGCGGTTATCTAATACATCTAGCATCCATTCAGCATACGGTTCCCAATCTGTTGCAGCGTGGAATGTACCACCAAGCTCAAGCTTTTGTTCAACCAATGGCATACGCTCATGAGCAACAAAACGGCGTTTGAAATGACGTTTCTTTTGCCAAGGGTCTGGGAAGTAAAGCTGAACACAGTTAATGCTGTTGTCTGGCATTTCACGTAGAACCTGAATTGCATCTGCATCAAGTACACGTAAGTTTTTAACTTCTGCTATACCTGCTTCATATAG
>Ga0058693_1000860_pt1 | contig 11250 bp, 10 predicted proteins | sample AgamicOrMarz_FD_55217 | JGI IMG/M metagenome (GOLD analysis project Ga0058693, IMG submission 55217) | Agave microbial communities from Guanajuato, Mexico - Or.Ma.rz | ecosystem: Host-associated > Plants > Phyllosphere > Phylloplane/Leaf | place: Guanajuato, Mexico | collected 2012-06-04 | reverse complement strand
ACGACGAGCAGCAGCCTGTAATCGCGCACCACGCATAACGACAGATAGCCGAGCGCGGCCAGCACGAGCGCGACGAGCAGTAACGGCCGATGCCGCCCGCTTGCATCGCTCCAGCGGCCGGCAAAGGTGCTCGCGAGCACGCCGCTCGCCGCGATCAGCGTCATGAAGACGCCGAGCCGGAACGGCGTCATGCCGGCGCGCTCGACGCCGAACAGCGACAGATACGGCGCGGTGAACGACATGGCCACACCGAGCATTAGCGTGGCGGCGGCAAGCGGCTTGAAGCCGGGAATGTGCAGCAGACCAAAAAAACGTGAGTTTTTCGACACGGGCGGCTGTGAGTTCAGGAGAAGCGAGTCTGCGAGGCGCGGCGCGCACGGCAGGCTTCGTGGCGGGAATGAACGGGGCATTATCGACCGCTCGCGCGGGCGCGTAAAGGTGGGGAGGCGTGTCCCAAATCTCACTCCCGACCGCATTGGCGCGCAGACTTACAGCACCGCATACCCCCGTTTCTCCAATACCCGTCGATGCCAGTCATTGCCATACTTACCGCAGGCGATGCCAAACAGGATCGACAGGAGCAAGGTCACTATGTCGCCCCGGTCTAACCACAAGCTCGGTAAGTACAGTGCCAGCTCCACAGCCACCATTGCAAAGGCCGCAAACCACATGCGCCTCGACAGAGCCCAGATCGGGCCCAGCAAGAATGCGCCCCAACTGAAACCAGTGGGGACGCCAATGGCGTCGTCCGTGCCGGGGCGCCCCAGATAAATCCTGTCCGCCATTTTTCCTTCCTCAAATTCGCCGGCAGATTGCCGATGATGTGCGGCATTGTTTAACAGCCGCGCGTGACGAACTTGTACGTTTGTGTCAAATCCCCGTTCCGCCAGTCTGAACCCCGAACCAATAGCTGATACTCTTATCCAAGCAAAATGCGGCGCGTGCCGACTGCGGCGATTTCCGTAGCGACCAGCACAACGGCCACAGGATCGCCGCGCGCCGCGGCAACCCCACACCGCACAACCCGATCCACAGCGGAGCATGCATGGCAATACGGACGCCCTATTCCACCAAAGCCCCGTCGCGAGCCGAAGTCGACGCCCTGCCCGGCGCCACCGTCATCGAGTTCGGCACGGACTGGTGCGGCTACTGCCAGGGCGCGCAGCCTTCGATTGAAAAAGCCTTCGAAGCGCATGCCGGCGTCAGGCANCTGAAGATCGAGGACGGCCCCGGCCGNCCGCTAGGCCGCTCGTTCAAGGTCAAGCTGTGGCCCACGCTGATCTTCATGCGCGACGGCGCGGAAGTGGCGCGCGTCGTGCGCCCCACCAGCGTCGAGCAGATCACAGACGCGTTCGCGTCGCTATAAACCGTAGACGAGCGCTTCCATCATGAAGCAGGTCATCCACCATCTAAGCGTCAAGGCGCGCACTCGCGGACTTGTCGAATTCACCGACGAAGCGCGCCGCTTCGTCGCAGCGCAGCACATCGACACGGGACTGCTGACGCTCTTTTGCCGTCATACGTCGGCATCGCTGCTGATTCAGGAAAACGCGGACCCGTCGGTGCAGCGCGATCTGGAGCGCTACTTCGCGAACCTCGCGCCCGAAGACGAGCAACGCTATGAGCACGACGCCGAAGGTCCGGACGACATGCCCGCGCATCTGCGCACCGCGTTGACGCAAGTGCAATTGAGCGTGCCCGTCGAACATGGACAGATGGTGCTCGGCACATGGCAGGGGCTCTATCTGTTCGAGCATCGGCGTCATGCGCAGCATCGCGACATCGTGTTGCATCTGATCGGCGAATAAGTCATAACNNGGGCGCAGCCGCACGCGCCGCGACGGCAGGTTTTCTTCCGCAACCCGAACAAAGGGAGCACATCTCATGGATACCCGCAGCGAACTGCAAGCCACCGTCGACGCCATGGTTCAGCCCGGCAAGGGTCTGCTCGCCGCCGACGAAAGCGGTCCCACCATCGCGAAACGCTTCAAGACAATCGGCATCGACTCCACCGAGGAAAACCGCCGCGCATATCGCAACCTGCTGCTCACCACGCCCGGTCTCGGCGAATTCGTGAGCGGCGTCATTCTGTATCAGGAAACGCTCGGTCAAAAGGCCGACGACGGCACGCCGTTTCCACAACTCGCCGCCCGAAACGGCATCGTGCCCGGCATCAAGGTCGACCTCGGCAAGATTGCGCTCGCCCATGCTCCGGGCGATGAAATCACCGAAGGCCTCGACGGCCTCGCACGCCGCTTCGTCGATTACAAGCAACAAGGCGCCCGCTTCGCGAAGTGGCGCGCGGTCTACAACATCACGGCCAATCTGCCGAGCCGTCTCGCGATCGAAGCCAACGCGGATTCGCTCGCGCGCTATGCGGCGATCTCGCAGGAAGCGGGCATCGTGCCGATTGTCGAACCCGAAGTGCTGATGGACGGCGATCACAGTATCGAGCGCAGCGCCGAAGTCACCGAAGCGGTGCTGCACGAGGTGTTTGATGCGCTGCGTCGGCATCGCGTGGTGCTCGAACATATTCTGCTGAAGCCGAGCATGGTGCTCGCCGGTTCGGAGAACGCGCGGCAATCGTCCACCTCGGACATCGCCGCTTATACCGTGCGGATTCTGAAACGCACGGTGCCTTCGGCCGTGCCCGGCATCGTGTTTCTGTCCGGCGGACAATCGCCCGAGGAAGCCACCGCCAATCTCGACGCAATGAATCGCCTCGGGCCGTTGCCGTGGAATCTGAGCTTCTCGTATGGGCGCGCGTTGCAAGAACCGCCGTTGCAGGCATGGAAAGGCGCGGCGGGCAACGTCGAGGAAGCGCAGCAGGCGTTGCTCAAACGCGCGCGTTTGAACAGCGCCGCAGCGCTCGGGAAATACGACGCAGCGCAAGAGAAAAGCTAAGCTGCGTTAGCCAGAACAAACGCGAAAGTAAAAACAACAGCGCGGTGTAAATGAGTGACGCGCACACGGGCGCGTCACTCGCGAAACTTAGGGAAGCGTGCGCGAACCCTACGCACACGACGCACGCATTACTTACCCTTCGTGTCGCTGCTCGCGTTCGCGCCCGGCATATTCGTGGTGTCGGTCGCGGGCTTGGTCGTCTTCGACGAATGCTTCTTCGTCTTCGAATGCGACATCGTGCCCGATCCCGTGTCGCCGCCTTCGCGCGTCGACGTATTCGCGCCGGCGCTCGTGCTCGGGTCGTTGCCGGCCGGGCCCGCGCCGCCACCTCCGCCGGCGCCGCCACCACCCGCACCGCCTGTGCCTTGCGCCANGGCCAGCGACGACGCTGCGAGCAGTGTGGAAACGAGCAATGCCTTCTTGATCTTCATAACTGTTCTCCTGTCGGGATNAATGCGGAATAGAAGCGGATTGCGCAAGCGGACGCGCCGCNTGCGCATGCCTCGTCAGGAGTTCAGCAAGGGGTGTGCCGCACAAACGGCGTGGCTTACGATTCGCAAGCGACGAGCGCGTGCAGTTCCTCGATATCGAATGGCTTCGCGAGAATGGCGACGCCGATGCGGCGCGCGCGTTCGAGTTCGTCGGCATAGCCCGTCATCAACGCGATTTTCTGCGACGGCCAGGTGCTGCGCACTCGTTCCGCGAGGTCGATGCCGTTCAGCTTGCCCGGCATCTGAATGTCCGACAGCACGAGTTCGAAACGCTCGCCGCCGTTGAGCACGTCGAACGCCTGGTCGGCGGTCGGCTCGTGCCGCACCTCGCAGCCGAACGTCTCCAGCACCGCTGCGACGCCCGCGGCGACATCCTCGTTGTCTTCCACCAGCAGCACCATGCCGGCATGCCGCAGCGCGGGCTGTTCGACCACGGTCTGACTCGCCGCGTGCGTCGCGCGGCGCTCGCGATAGCGCGGCAGATACAGCCGCACCGTCGTGCCGCTGCCAGGCACGCTGTCGATCTTCGCGGTGCCGCCCGCCTGTTCGCACATCGACAGCACCTGCGCGAGACCGAGGCCCGCGCCCGAGCCGCTCAGCTTGGTCGTGAAAAGCGGCTCGAAGGCGCGCCGCGCGACCGATTCGGGCATGCCCTCGCCGTCGTCCGAACACGCGATCAGCACATACTCGCCGTCGGGCAGCAAGGTATCGCTGCCGACCAGCCGGTTGTTCTGGCAACGAATCACGAAGCGTCCGCCGCGCGGCATGGCATCGCGCGCATTGACCGCGAGGTTCATGATCGCGAGTTCCAGGTCGGTCGGATCGGCGAGCACGGGCCACACATCGTCGACGATGCTGAGCGCCAGTTCGATCTTGTCGCCGAGCGCCGCTTCGATGAGCGGCGCCGCGCCCGGCATCCATTTCCTGAGGTCGATCGGCTCCTGCTTGAGCGGCTGCTTCTTCGCGACACTCAAAAGCCGGCGTGTCAGCGATTCAGCCGTTGCGGTCGCACGCTGCACGGCGGTCATCTCCTTCTCAAGGTTGTTGTAGCGCTTTAGCCGCGCCAGTTCGATATTGGCGGACACGACCATCAACAGATTGTTGAAGTCGTGCGCCACGTTGGCAACCAGATTGCCGAGCGCGCCCATGCGCTGCANTTGCCGGCTCGATGCTTCCGCCGACAGCCGCATCGCGACCTCGCCCTGCCAGCGTTCCCACGCGACGCGCTCGCCGTCGAGCTGACGCAGCGAGTACAGCACCAGCATCCAGATCGCGATGCACGGCACCGCGGTCAGCGCGGCGATCACGATGAAGTGCCGGCGCCATGCATCGACGATCGAGCCCGTTGCATAAGCGCTCGACACGTAGAGCGGATAATCGCCGACGCGTCGAAACGCAACGAGCCGCTCCACGCCATCGACGGGCGATTTGACGCGCACGTGGCCCGACAACTGTTTGTCGCGCAAGGCCGCGCCAAACGCGTTCGCCGCGGGCGGCTGCACGCCGCCTGGCCACGGCGGATAGCGCACCAGCAGACTGCCGTCCTGCCGATACAACGAGAGCGCAAGCGACGGATCGCCGTTCGTCAACTCGCGATAAAAGCGCGAGAAATACTCGCTGCGCAATGCGACAGAAACGACGCCGAGAAATTTGCTGTCCGCCCCGATACGCCCGATCGATGTGTTGAACACGTTCGTCTGCGACAGCGTGCCGAGCATCGGCAGCGAGAAGTAAGGATGCGGGCGCATAGCGCGCGCGGCGATAAAGTCTTCGCGCTGACTGACAGACACGGTTGGCGCCGGATAAGCACGGGTCGACACGAGCAGATCGCCATTCGCGCCGATCAGATAGATGGACGCCACTTGCGGGAAGTCTCCGCCGATCTCGCGCAACTGCCGGTTCAATTCCGCCTCGCGCGCGCGAATCTGCGCGTCGTCTTCGGTGCCGATCAACTCGACGATGCGCGACGCCATCTGCTGATTGAGGTCGAGCACCTTGACCGCCTGTTCTTCGGCGACGCGCACGAGCCGGTCGATCACATCGTTTGAATCGGCGATACGGCGCTGGTAATCGAAGTAGCCATAACCGGCGAGGCAGGCAAGCGGGAACAGAATGGAAACGGCAAGAACAATAAGGAGCATTCGCCGCGTCGCCGCAAAGTTGCGCGACGGCATCGGAAAATCAACTGCGACTCGCTCCGCACGCTGCACGGCCCACGCTCCATCAAAGGTCATACAAGTTAGGCAATCGGACGCACGTATCGTGCCGCGGCGTTCGTGCGCTAATTCCTTAGTGAGGAATCTACCCCACTTTCGGCCATGTACATAGCGACGCGCGAAGAAACGCGAACGTTTCTGCTTAACTGATTTATTCGGGCGCGTTGGGCACATGAATTGCTGCTCACGCAACGAGTTTCGCATTCTCCCGAGTCGCCGAATCGCTGCGGCATCCTGCCGCGCCGAATCCTGCTGATTACGTTCACGGAAACCAGCATGCCCACCACCGCCCGACACGTTGCCCAGCTTTCGCAACTGCGCGAAGACCGGGGCCAACGCGTTGTCGTGGACGGCGAAAAGATCATGCTGATCCGCGACGGCGACGTGGTGCGCGCGTATTCCGCCGACTGTCCGCACGCAGGCGGACCGCTCGAAGAAGGCGCGCTATGCCGCGGCAGGATCATTTGTCCGTGGCACAAAGGCACTTTCGATGCGGCCACCGGCAAGGTGCTGGAGCCGCCGCCGCTGGTGCCGCTCAAACGTTACGCGGTGATCGTCGACGGCGACGACGTCATGGTCACGCCCGACAAGCTGCCGGACGAAACCGAACCCGCCGCGACGCAAGAGCCGCACTTCGCGGTGATCGGCGCGGGCGCGGCCGGCGCGGCCGCCTGCGCGGCGCTGCGCGAATATGGCTTTACGGGGCGCCTCACGCTGATCGGCGATGAACCGCACGCGCCCTACGACCGCACATCGCTTAGCAAGTTTGTCCCGTCCGCCGAAATGCCTCCCGCCGACGTGCCGCCGCTGCTCGCGCCCGAGTGGTACGAGCAGCACCGCGTCGAGCGCATCGTCGCGAAGGTCGCGCGGCTCGACGTGCGCAATCGCACGATTCATCTGGAAAGCGGCGGCGAACTGACCTACGACACGGCCTTGCTCGCCAGCGGCAGCACGCCGAAAGTGCCGCGAATTCCGGGCTGCGAACTCGGCGGCGTGTATGTGCTGCGTCATCTCGACGACGCCACCGCGATTGTCGAAGCGCTCGGCGACGCGGACGCCGGCGGCCCCTCGGAAAACGCCGGCTCCGCGCAAGTCGCCATTCTCGGCAGCAGTTTCATCGGGCTCGAAACCGCAGCCGCGCTGCGCAAACGCGGCGTGCAGGTCACGGTTATTTCGCCGGATAAGGTGCCCTTTGCGAAGCAGTTCGGCGAGCGCATCGGTGCCATGTTTCGCGAGTTGCATGAACGCAATGGCGTCAAGTTTCATCTGCAAGCGAGGGTTGCTTCGCTCGAAGGCGAAGAAGGCAATGTGCATGAAGTGATGCTCGAAAGCGGCGAACATATTCCGGCGGACCTCGTGCTGTTGGGCACCGGCGTTACGCCTGCGACCGGCTTTATCGACGGCTTGCCGTTGCAGAAGGATGGCGGCGTAATCGTGAACGCCGGCATGCAGGCCGCGCCGGGTCTCTACGCCGCAGGCGACATCGCCGTGTTTCCGCTGCGCGAAAACGAAGAGCCGTTGCGGATAGAACATTGGCGCGTCGCGCAGCAACATGCGCGCATCGCGGCTCAAAACATGTGCGGAGCGCGCAACCGTTACAGCGGCGTGCCGTTTTTCTGGACCTATCACTTCGGCAAGAACTTCGAATACCTCGGCCATGCAAGCGAGTGGGACGAGCTTGTCGTCGACGGCGAGCTGGATCGTCAGGATTTTGCCGCGCTTTATGTGAAGGACGACAACGTGGCCGCCGTGCTTGCCTGCGAACGCGACACGCAGACCGCGCATCTGATCGACGCGATGCGCCGCGGCCCGCTCACATGCGCGCAGGCATTGCGGATTGTCGGGCGCGACTCGTGCGACAGAAGCTGAACCAAAGTGAAAAACAGGCTGCTTCGAATCGAAGCGTACCGGCTTATCGTTCAACTCTACATGCTCATGTAAAAAGCACCGCACGTGGGCCGCGCGAACCGCGTGTCTTTTTTGCGCACACCATTCGTTAGCTAAAGGAGAAGCGCCATGCCAGAACCCAAGGAACAACATCCGAACGCCGACAAGACGGAGAAGCAGATCGACAAGGAAGTTGAAGACACGTTTCCGGCGAGCGACCCGCCCTCTACCGGCGGCACCACCAAAATCGTGACCGACGACGAAGATTCCTCGCCGGACGACGGGGAAGCTACCGGCAAATAAATAGCATCGGCTTGCGATGCACGACTAAAAACGCAACGCCCGGACGCGCAAGCGCCGGGCGTTTTTTACATGCGCGGGTTGCGTCCGTTGTTATCCGTTAGCCACAGCGAGCGATTCATCGCGCGTCGTGCTGCCGCACACATGGCAAGCGGCCAGCATCTCCTGCAACGAAGTCACGTAGCATTCGGCGCCCATCGCGTTTTGCAGATCGACGCTCCACTTCTGCAGATCTTCGGGCGTCCATAGTCCGACGATAATCGACACGTTCGGCAAGCGCGCGCGAATGCGCCGGACCATGTAGCGCAAATGCGAGGGAATGCCGTCTATCTGAAGATAGAGAAGGCACACGATACCGACATCGTCGGCGTCCATCCGGTCGATCGACGCACGCGATGCCGCTTCATGCGGCAATGCGCGTGCCGTGAAGCCGTGCTTGCCGAGCAACTGCAGCATGATCGTCGTCGCAAGCGGATCGAGCGGGCCGCGCCCAGGAATGCACAAGATGCGTTGATTCCCGACGCGCGGCATTGTGTGCGCCTGCGGCAGTTCGGGCGCGCGTTGCAAGGCTTGCTCGCGCGTATCGTCTTCTGCGCTCTCGGCGGCGGTTTCGCGTGCTTCATCGGCCGCGCCGCGTGCCTGGTTCGCGAACAGCATATGCGTTGCCGTCGAAGCAGGCGGGCCTTCACGCGACGGCGCGACCGGTCCGATCTCAGCACTTGCGTTTTCTGCTGCGTGCTGCGGCGGCTCGTCGGCATAACTGTCGAGGCCATCGACGAGATCGTTCGTCGTGGACTCGATGCGCGCAAGCTGCACCGCCGTGACGCTGCCGCGCACGACATCGTTCGCGGCCAGTTGCAAACCCTTGATCGCCACCTCGTCGTAGTAAGCCGATAACGAACGCTCGCGCAGCAGCGCTTCGGCTTGCGCAATCGCTTCGTCGGGATCGCCCGCAAGTGCGCGCTGATAAAAATTCTCGACTGGCGTGAGCGCGGGCTGATCGCCGAGCATCACGTCGAGAAATTCCAGTCGCCTGATATGGCGGCCGAGCACGAGCAGGCAAAGCGTCAACGGCGTCGACAGGATCAGGCCAATGGGCCCCCAGATCCAGCTCCAGAAGATGGCCGCGACGACCACCGAGAACGGCGAGAGCCCCGTGCTGCGTCCGTACAGCAACGGCTCGACCACCTGGCCCACGAGCAATTCGACCGTCACGAAGAGCGCGATCGACCAGATCGCCATGTCCCAACCCGGACTCACCGCGGCGGCGAGCGCGGTGGCCAGCCCGCCGGCGATCCAGATGCCGACATACGGCACGAGCCGCAGCAAGGCCGCGAGGATGCCCCACAGAATCGGACTCGGCACGCCGATGAAAAAGAGCCCCGCGCCAATCGCCACGCCAAGGGCCGCATTCAATCCGAGCTGCGAAACGAAGTAGCGGCTCAAGCGCCGCGCGGCTTCGTCCATCACCATCGTCGTGCGGTGCAGATCGCGCGAACCGAACAGACGAATCGCGCGGTCGCGCAAGTCGTCGCGTTGCAGCAGGATCACCACCATCACGACGAATACGATGAACGCCGTCTCCAGCGGACTGATGGCCGGCGACAACACGCGGCGCGCGACTTCGAGCGGCGTCGGCACCGGCTCGCGTACTTCGACGGGCACGGCGGCNGGCGCGCGGCCATCGGAAGAAGACGCATCGTGGCGCGGCTCCGGTTGCGGCGGCTCGACGGTCGCGCGTTGCAACGCCTGGCCCGCGGCTTTCGCAAAACGGTCGAGCTTGCCCACCGTCAGCGTGTGCGCCGCTTCCATCTTGCGCTCGATCGTCGCCTGATAACGCGGCATGCCCGCGGCGAGGTCGCTCAACTGCATCGTGATGACCGCGCCCAGCACACCGATCACCGAGATTGACATCACGACGGCCGCAAACACCGACGCAACGTGGCCGAGCTTCAGTCGGCCCAACCATTTGACGAGCGGCGCGACGAGAAAGCTCAGCAGAATTGCGAGCGTCATCGGAATCAGGACGGCGCGCGCGAAGTACAGGCACGCGACGAAACCGGCGCCGACCGCGAGTGCGATCAGCGCATCGAGACCGAACGCGGCAGGCGGCGCGTCGATGCGCGTGGGCGTCCCGCCGCGCGACGGTTCCGGAATGTCCTTCATTGCGCTACGTGCTTCTTGTTGCTTGTGATCGTGGTTGTGATTGTGGCGCTCCCTGTCATCACGCTATTTTTTCGGCTCTTCTGCAATCGGCCCGCTTTCCACTGGCGGCGCTTCCTTCTCGATCTCGCTGCGGGCCTGTTCCCAGTACTCGTCGGGCGTGCCCTTCGGCTCCGGCGCATGCTCCCACAGGTAGTACGCGCGCGTGCGGATCTGGTCCTCCTGGGAGGTCTGCTCCTGTTCCATATGAGTCCCCTACGGTTTAGGTCTCGCGGATGCCGGCATGGCGAAGCCGCGCGCATCGTCGTGACGAGTGCGCGTGGCCATCCACGCAGAGCAAGTGCTATTCCCGCTCAGCTAGTGGGCGGCGGTTCGCTTTCATCCGAAGTGAGTTGCTGTTCGAGTCTGTCGAACACGCGTTGCGTCGCGCGGCTCGGCGCTTCGAGTGCGAACAGCAGCAGCGAACGCGCGGTGACCTGATACTCGTCGCCGGCGCTGAACTGCGGCAAGTCTGGGCGCACCGGCATGTTGGTATCGAGCAGGCAGGTCCAGCGCTCACCCTCGGGCACGTCGGGCAATTTAAAGTTGACGACGTCATGGTGTGCATTGAGCACTAGCAGCAACGTCGCATCGGACGCGGGACGGCGGATGCCGCTCGCCTGCGCGCGGCCGTCGATCACGAGACCGAAGCAGCGCATCAGCGGATCGGCCCATTGCTCGGCGGTGAGATCGGTGCCGTCCGGCGCGAGCCAGCGCGCATCGGTCACGTCGAGCGCCTCGTTGTACTCACCCGTCAGAAAGCGGCTGCGGCGCAGCACCGGCAAGCGGTGGCGAAGCGTCGTCAGGTTTCTGACGAACTCGGTGAGCGCGCGGCCGTCGTCGTCGATACCTTCCCAGTCGATCCAACTGATTTCGTTGTCCTGGCAATACGCGTTGTTGTTGCCCTTCTGCGTGCGGCCAAACTCGTCGCCCGCGAGAATCATCGGCGTGCCTTGCGAGAGCAGCAGCGTGGCAAGCAGATTGCGCTTCTGACGCTCGCGTTGCTGGCGAATCTCGGGGTCGTCGGTTGGACCTTCGACGCCCATATTCCACGACTTGTTATCCGAGTGGCCGTCCTTGTTGTCCTCGCCGTTCGCCTCGTTGTGCTTGTCGTTGTACGAGACCAGATCGTTCAGCGTGAAGCCGTCGTGCGCGGCGATGAAGTTCACGCTGGCCCACGGACGCCGGCCCCGATGATTGAACTTGTCGCCCGATCCGGTGAGACGTGTCGCGAGATCGGCGACCATGCC
>Ga0058693_1000844_pt1 | contig 11360 bp, 10 predicted proteins | sample AgamicOrMarz_FD_55217 | JGI IMG/M metagenome (GOLD analysis project Ga0058693, IMG submission 55217) | Agave microbial communities from Guanajuato, Mexico - Or.Ma.rz | ecosystem: Host-associated > Plants > Phyllosphere > Phylloplane/Leaf | place: Guanajuato, Mexico | collected 2012-06-04 | reverse complement strand
GCTCGAACGCCATGACCTGTGTGGACGGTCCGTCGGCCTGCTGATTGTTGACGTCGACAATAGCGATCAGGTTGTCGAGCTTCCAGTGGCTCGCGGACATGATGCCTTCCCAGATCGCGCCTTCGTCGAGTTCGCCATCCGAGAAAAGCGTGTACACGAACGACTTCGAGCCCTTGCGCTTGAGNCCGAGACAGCGGCCCACCGCNATCGTNAGGCCGTGGCCGAGCGAGCCGCCGGACATCTCCATGCCGGGCGTGTAGCTCGCCATGCCNGACATGGGCAGACGGCTGTCNTCGCTGCCGTAGGTTTCGAGTTCGGCGGCGGGCAGAATGCCGGCTTCGAGCAGCGCCGCGTACAGCGCGATCGCGTAGTGTCCGTTNGACAGCAGGAAGCGGTCGCGCTCTTCCCATTCCGGATCTTCCGGTCGATAACGCATCGCGCCGAAGTACGCGACGGCCAGCACGTCGGCGATGTCGAGCGCCTGGCCGATATAACCCTGGCCCTGCACTTCGCCCATTAACAACGCGTTTCTGCGGATGCGATANGCGCGCTCGGCAAGCGATGCCGCCGGCGCATTGAGTGGACTGTTCATGTCGTCTCCTGAGATCAGTCGAATAGTTGANAAGGNTCAGCGGTTCACGGACTTCGCGGGCACGAGGAACACGAGGCACGCGCCGAGCGTGACNGCGGCCGAGATGAAGATGAGNCCCGCGGTCGAACGGCCTGTCAGNTCGTTGAGCCAGCCCACGATGGCCGGTGAAAAGAAGCCCGCAAGATTGGCGAAGCAGTTCACCGCCGCGATGCCGGCCGCGGCCGACATGCCGCCGAGCAGTGCCGTCGGCAGCGACCAAAATTGCGACGACGACGCGAGAATGCCCGCCGCTGCAACGCTCAAGCAGACGATCGACGCGGGCACGCTGCCGAGCGTCGGCAGAATCGCGAAGCCTGCGGCGGCAATCAGCATCGGAATGGCGAGATGCAGCCGGCGTTCGCGGCGACGGTCCGCGCTCATGCCGACCAGCGGCAATGCAACGATCGCGCATAGATACGGAATCGCGGTGAATACGCCCACCCACAGCGGATCGGCAACGCCCGATTTACGAATGATGGTCGGCAGCCAGAAGGTCAGGCCGTACTGGCCGAGCACCACGCAGAAGTAAATCGCGGCCATCAGCCACAAACGGCGGTCGCCGATAAACGAGCGAATCGAAACATGAGCGGTGGTATGCGCGTTGTCGCCGGCCACATTGCGTGCAAGCAGATTCTTTTCCGACTCGGTGAGCCACTTCGCTTTCGCGATGCTGTCGTCGAGATACAGCAGAATTGCGACGCCCAGCACGAGCGAAGGCAGCGCTTCGAGCAGGAACAGCCACTTCCAGCCGGACATATTCATCGCGCCGTGAAGCGAATGCATGATCCATCCGGACAGCGGGCCGCCGAGTATGCCGGCAAGCGGAATCGCCATGAAAAAGAGCGACAGCGCCTTCGCTCTGCGCGTGGCGGGAAACCAGTACGTCAGATAAAGAATCACGCCGGGCGCAAAGCCCGCTTCGGCGACGCCGAGCAGAAAGCGCAGCGCGTAGAACGCGGTGGGCGTCTTCACGAAAACGAACGACGCCGAAATCACCGCCCATGTCAGCATGATTCGCGCGAGCCACTTGCGCGCGCCGACACGATGAAGAATCAGATTGCTTGGCACCTCGAACAGAAAGTAGCCGAGAAAGAAGATGCCCGCGCCCATGCCGTAGACGGTNTCGCTAAAGCGCAGATCGTTGAGCATNTGCAGCTTNGCGAAGCCCACGTTCACGCGATCCAGATANGCGCCGAGATAGCACAGCATCAGAAACGGAATCAGCCGGCGGCTGACTTTCGCGTAGGTTCGCGACTCGAAGCTCGTCGAGTCNGCGTGCGCGAGCAGCTCGCCGTCGATAGGCGAGGCGGTGTATTTCGATTTCATGTTTGTCTCCTTCCATGTGCCCTGGGTGAGTCCCAGGTGCGAGGCGTCCGTCAATGAATGAGCATGCCGCCGTTCACGTCGAGCGTGATGCCCGTGAGATAGCTGGACAGATCGCTCACGAGAAAGAGGCACGCGTTCGCGACATCGGCCGCATCGCCAAGCCGGCCGAGCGGAATGCCCTTGATGATGTCGGTGCGCATCTCGGGCGTGAGTTTGTCGCCGGTGATGTCGGTCTGGATCAGGCCCGGCGTGATCGAGTTCACGCGGATGCTGTCGGGACCGAATTCGCGGGCCATCGCTCGCGCGAGACCGAGCACGCCGGCCTTCGCCGCGCTGTAATGCGGGCCGCCGAAAATGCCGCCGCCGCGCTGCGCCGACACCGACGACATGCACACGATGCTGCCGCTTTTCTGTTCCTTCATCGCNGGCAACACCGCTTGCGACATGTANAGCGTGCCGCGCAGATTGACGTCGACGATCGCGTCGAAGCCTTCGGCGCTGATGTCGAGTGTGCGCACCGGCTGCGTGATGCCCGCGTTGTTGACGAGACCGTCGATGCGGCCNTAGCGTTCGAGCGCCGCCTTCGCGGCCNTGACGCAGGCGGCTTTGTCGGTGACGTCGCAGGCGAGGCCGAGATGTCCGGCGCCGAGGTCGGCGGCCGCCGCTTTCGCATCTTCTTCGCGCAGATCGAGGATCACGACATGCGCGCCTTGCGCGGCCAGCGCTTTCGCCGTCGCCTTGCCGATGCCGCGCGGCGAAGCCGCGCCCGTGACGATAACCACCTTGTTCTCGAGCAGCATCACTTGTCTCCCGAATGTTGATGTGATGGCGCAAGTGTCCGGCAGGCCGCTAACCGCATCAACGCGGTACGGCTCAACTATGCTTGAGAAATTTTCAGGTGTTCGTGCGGGGAAGCGCGACGCTTGCTGCGCGGCGGTTTGCGGGCAGCAAGGCAGCAAGCGGTGTGCGGGCGATGATGGAATACCCTGGTGCCGAAATGCCCGCGATTGTCAGGCCGCGCGCGCCTGATGACCAATTTCCCGCTCGATCCACGCGATGAATCGCGCGACTCGCGGCAGCTCCGCATTTTGCGGCGGATAAACCAGATGATGCGCGCCGACTTCGACCGCATGCGAATGGTCGAACACCGGCACGAGCGCGCCTTCGCGGATGCGAACCGACGCNAGCATCAGACTTTCGAGCGCGATGCCGAGNCCGAGCGCCGCCGTTTCGAGCGACATATACGAGCGGTCGAANGAGAAGTCGAAGGTCTTATGCGCGGCCGGCACGCCGGTGCGCCCGAACCATTGCTTCCACTGAACGAGCGGTGTNTCGGAGTANATCAGCCGATGCGCAAGCAGATCTTCCGGCGCGTTGACCGGATGGTTGCGCAGATAAGCGGGCGACGCGAGCGGCGCGATGAATTCGTTGCGCAGCGTGCGGACTTCGAGATCGCGCCAGTTCGCGTAGCCGTGCCGTATGTCGATGTCGTAATAGCCGCTCGTGAACGACACGTCTTCATACGAGCACGCGAGATTCAACTGGATATCGCCATTGGCTTCCTGAAACGATGCGAGCCGCGGCAGCAGCCACATGAGCCCGAAGCTCGGGCTCGAATGCACGCGCAGAATTTCGACCTCGGTGCGGCTCGATGCGCGTTCGGTCGCGCGGCTCAAATCCGCGAGAGAACCTGTCACGTCCGATAGATAGCGCTCGCCCGTCGGTGTCAGCACGAGGCCGCGGCCCGAGCGATAGAACAGCGCCTGGCCGATGACCGACTCGAGATTGCTGATCTGATGGCTGACCGCCGAAGCAGTCAGGCCGAGTTCTTCCGACGCGCGGTTGACGCTCCCGGTGCGGGCCACGCTCTCGAAAGCGATGATGGCTTTGACGGGTGGGATGCGCATGTGAAGTCTGGTTCGCTGTTCGTTGTGAAGTGTTCCCGATGCTGACCCCGGCCACACGAGGGCAGTAGTGCGGTAAACCATGAAGCGCCTCGTGCGGTGCAGCAAGTGCGCGAGCGCAGCCGCGATTATCCGTCAATCGCCGGAAGGTGCCTCGCCGGTACGCGCTTTGCTGCCTTCTGTTCGGGTCGATGCAGGCGGCAAGCCGAAGCTGGGGCACGGAGGCGTGACATGGGATGCGGCGCGAAGGGTGTCATGACGTTGGGGCACGAAAAAGACGTTGCCGGCGAGGAAATGCTCAACATGCAGCATCTTGAAGCGAGCCCTGACGGCGAGTTCGTTCTGCTCGTGGAAACCGAGCGTTCCGAATGGGGCGTGCAGCAGCAGACCAGTTACCGGATGCCTGCGAAACGCCTGATCGAGTTGATCAGGACAGAGGGCGAACGCATCGGCGATTAATGCGCGCCGCGAGCCCCGATGCGCGGCAGTCAATTCATCGTAGGCGCGGGTGTCCGGCGGTTATGGCGCGCAAGCGTATCGCGATAGATGCCCGGCACCATCGCCAGTTTCGCGGGCGTGCCTTCCTGAACGACGCGGCCGCGATTCATCACGATGATCCGGTCGAACGACTGCAACGTCGACAGTCGATGCGCGATCGCAATCACCGTGCGATTTTTCATGAGGCGTTCGAGCGCGGCCTGAATGACGATCTCCGATGCGGTGTCGAGCGCGGACGTTGCCTCGTCGAGCAGCAGGATCGGCGAGTCCTTCAGGATCGCGCGCGCAATCGCAATGCGCTGACGCTGTCCGCCGGACAACTTCGTGCCGCGATCGCCCGCTATCGTGTTCAGGCCGTCCGGCAATGCGGCGATGAAGTCCATGCAGCTCGCGTCCTCGCACGCGCGCTTCACGTCGGCTTCCGTTGCATCGGGACAGCCGTAGCGGATGTTATCGAGCAGCGAGCGATGAAACAGCGTGACGTCCTGAGGCACGACGGAAATCGCCGCCTGCAGACTCTGCAAAGTCACGTAAGAGATGTCCTGATCCGAAATGCGCACGCATCCGTTGGCGGGATCGTAGAAGCGCTGAAGCAGCGCGAGCACCGTCGACTTGCCCGCGCCGGACGGCCCGACCAGTCCCANGCGNTCGCCNGCTTCGATATGCAGNGTGAGGTCGCTCAATACACGCCTGCGCCCCGGATAAGCGAACGAAACGTTGTCGAAGTCGACGGTCGCCTCGCGCACGATCAGNGGTATCGCTTTCGGCGCTTCGGGCATCGCGTGAGGCGTCAGCAAGGTTTGCGATGCTTCCGCGAGACGCGCCACGTGCTGCGTCAAATCGACGAATGCCACGGCGACATCGCGCGAACCGTGCAGAATCGCAAAGCCTAGTGAGCCGACGAGAACCACATCGCCGGTGGTCGCGCGGCCTTGCGTCCACAGCCAGATCGTCCAGCCGAGCAGCGCCGCCGACAGCAACGCAGTCGCGAACGCGTGCACGAGACGCAGCTTCTCCAGATACAACAGACTGCGCCTGCGTGCCACGGCTTCGGCTTCGAGATGGCCGTCGAAGCGCCGCAACTCCGCGGGCACCGCGCTGAACGCGCGCACCAGGCCCATATTGCCGATCACGTCGACGAGNTCGCCGTCCACCGAAGCGGCCTGGCTCGCGAACGCNTCATGCCGCGAGGTGCCTTTGCGCGCGAGCCAGAANAGACACGCGGTGAGCAGCGCCGAAATGGCGACGAGCGCGATGCTCATCGGCAGGCTNACGGTTGCGACCATGACGATCGCGCCGATCACGGTGAGCGTCGGCGGCAATGCGGTCCACGCCACCGTGTTTTCGATTACGTAGACCGCGTTCGCCGTGGCCGACACGCGGCTCGACAGCACGCCCGGTTGCTTGTCCGCGAAGAAGGTCGGCGCGTGGCCCATCAGATAGTCGAACATGTCCTGGCGAATGTCCCCCGTCACGCGCACGAACGCGCGCGAGGAGACCCAGCCGGCGACGCGCCACATCAGGTTGTCCGCGAAAATGAGCCCGACGAGCACGGCGAACGCATACGCGACCGTCTGCGGATGCGCGCGTCCCTGAGGCAGTGCGTCGATCAGATTGCGGATGCCGTATTGCGACGCGAGCGCGAAGCCGACCGCAGCGACGACACTCGCGAGCACGATGGCGTGAGCCGTTTTACGGCGCGCGATGTAGCGCCAGATGAGACGAATCGGCCGGCCGGCGTAGCGCGACAGAACGCGCGAATGCCGCCGCCCGCGCACGCGGCTCGCGCGGCCCCGATCGCTGTGGTCGACGAGTTCCATGGTGCCCTTCCCGAACTTGCGCGCCGGCAGGCGACAGGTTTTCCTTCCATGCGGGAAAGGGTTCCATGTGTCCGGCGAAGGAGTTGCGCAAGGGGCATGCCTTGGGGCGGGGCGTGAGTCGTGCGCTTACCTGGCGGTATCGTCGATCGCGCCCGTTGCGTCGAACTGAATGACGTGCTCCGCCAACGAGCCGTTTCTTCGCTCGATATACACCGTGCCGTGATAGCTGACGCGCCAGCCGTCGCGCGGCGCGACGAGAGGAAAATTGCCGCCGGGTCGGCTGTCGATGCCGCCAAGTCCTGCCGCCGGCGCCGGCACATTGTTCTCGAGCGTCGCGTTCGATGAAATCACATTGTCGTGCCACGACGACTGTTCTTTGGCGGCTTCGAGACTCTTGCCGTCGGTGTCGACGGTGTTGTCGGTCGAAGCGGTGTTCGCGGCGTCGACGGAAACCGTGCGGCTCTTCGCGCGTTGCACCGGATCGGGAGAATCGGTGGTGATTGCATCGAGATCGATCGGCGGCAGATTCGCCGCGTTGTTCGTGCGTCCCGTCGGCTCGGCCGCGCCGGCGTTGCTCGTGCTGCCGAACTCCTTCGCCTGGGTGCGGGCGTCGGGAGAAGCCGTGCCGGTTGCGGGCGTTCGCGCCGGACTTTTTGCGGCCATCTCGTTCTGCTGCTTCTGGGTGGGATTCTGTTCCGCGTTTTGCATATCGATGCTCCTGCCGTTAATGACACGCCAAAGCGCCCGTGAAAGCCTTACATGAAGCGTTGAAAAAAGTGACTGGCGCCTGGGGTTCGCGGGCGGCTTGCGCCGTCGCGAACGCGGGTTCCTGATTGATCTCCGCAGCGAACGTTCCCGGCAGGTGGGTTCGCTGCGAAGGTGTCACTCCTACTGCACCAGCCTTGGGGGAGTGTAGGCGCCGTAATTCGGTCCCACTCCTCCCGAGTTGGGCGTGCGGCAATGGCTCATGTCGTTGGACATCTGCACGAGAACGTAGGGACTCGAGCCATTCTTCGCATCCAGAATGTGCACGCAGGCGAACGCCACGACGGGCTGAAATCCGCTGGTCGCCGGATCGTTCACCACCGCCACGGTCGCCCACGCGCACTGCCCATTGCCGGCGGCACTACAGTCGCCCGCGCCCTTAAAGAGCGTATTTTCCGTGCCGNTCTGGATCCACGTACCCGGTGAAGCCCCAATGGAGAAAGTCGTACTGTTGCCACTCGTCAAGAGTCCTCTGGCATAGCTNGCACTNTNGTCATTGACATTAAACGTGGTCCACTGTCCCGACTCACAGGCGCCGTAGTGATAACTCGATCCGATCTGAAAGAAGTAAGGTTGGCCCTGTTGTTGTGCAACGCTTGTCCCAGGCAACGTATTATTGTTCGGCGACAACTTCGGGGAACTGGTGGCCGCGTTCCAGTAGTTGTCATATAGGCACTTGGACATGGCCAAGGGAAACAACCCGCCAGGGCCCACATTGCCGGGCGTGGAAAGCACCGCCGTCGCCACCGCACTGGCTTTCAGAATCTGGACGCCAAGCACGCTGCCGAAAAACACCGGCACTGCTCCGTTCGCGTTCGAGCCATCTTTGTGGATGGTCACCTGAACCGCCGGCAGGTCGGACGCGCCGGGTGTGAACGGCAGCGACTCGAGACCGTATGGCGTCCCCGTGGCGTTCCAGTAGCCGGTCGCTACCGTACTGGCTTTTACGTAGTCAGCTTGTACCTTGTTTGTCGCGGTCGACGTCGAAAACGACGACGCTTTTGCGGATGCCGTAATCCAATCCGGCTGCGTGGCAGTGGTGTTCCCGCATTCCGTGCGCCGCATCAGGCATCCGGCGCCGGCCATCGCCGCGGCATCAGCCGCATTCTGAAGCTGGCTGCGTGCAACCAGCAGATTGCCGATGTCGATGGCAAGAGCTGCAATCCCCAACAGGAATAGCATGCAAAGCGCGACAGTGACGGCCACTGCCCCTTCCTGTTTCCGTCTGCTTTTTCCCGTGCGCATGACAGTCCCCTTATTCGTTGTTCATGACCGTGGTGGCGGTCAGCGTGATCGGCCCCGTCACCGCGGATAGCATTGCGCCCAGTCCTAGCCCGGCATACTGATAGGAAACCGTCACCGAGAGTGGCGTACCAAAGGCGCCGCCCTGACCTGTCTGCGTGACTGTCGGNGTGTTGGCCGTTCCGAATGTCACNANNAAGGAAGACGTGTAGTTCTGGACGACGTTTTTAATGTCCGCGCTGGTNGGCTTCGGGCTCTTGAGCACAATCCCCGCACGGGCTCCTTCGCGACTGGCATTCGTAATCACCGCCTTGTCGTAAAGCGCAATCCCCAGTTCGACGGTTCCGAAAATGAGCAGCAGCAATAGCGGCAGGATCAACGCGAATTCCACTGCGGCCACGCCTGCCTGACGGCGCGATCGTCGCCGGCCCGACGCGTGCAGCGCAGGCGCATGACGTGATGCAGCCGAANTTTTCGATGCGGCATGCNCAGCGAACGGTCTCGTTNTGTGGCTCATTTCTATNCCCCTCTGGGCGCTGCTCGTTCGGTCATCCGATTGGTGAGCGCCGCGTTCTATGCCTCAACACCGCTGACCATCAGCTTCCCATCGTCGGCAACAGCACGCGGTAGATGTGAATGAAGGCAGGTCCGATCAGCACCGTCATCAATGCCGGAAAGATGCAGAAGATCAGCGGAAACAGCAGCTTCAATGCGATCTTCGCGGCGCGTTCTTCCGCGCGCATTCTGCGGCGCGTGCGCAGCGTGTCCGACATCACGCGCAGCGAAGCGCCGATGCTCGTGCCGAAGCGTTCCGCCTGCACCAGCATCGACGCAAACGTNTCGATGTCCTCGGCGCCCGTGCGCAACGCGAAGTTGCGCAGCGCCTTTTCCTTCGTGAAGCCCGAGCGCAGTTCGAGCAGCATCAATTGCAGTTCGTTTGCGACTTCAGGACTGGCGAGCGTCATTTCGTCGGCCACGCGCATCAGCGCGGCGTCCATGCCGAGGCCCGCTTCGACGCAGACGGTCAGCAGATCGAGCGCATCCGGAAAGCTTTCGACAATCCTGCGCTGACGCCGCGCGCGGCAGCGTGCGAGCACGGCGTTGGGCACGTAGTAGCCGAATGCGGCAAGCAGCGCGAGAATCAGCGCGATAACCGTGTAGTCCGTGTTGATCGACGGCATGTGCGTCAACGCGACGAGGCCGAGCAAAGGCAGCAGCAGCGCAAGCGCGGTTTTCGCCGCGAAGTAGAGCCCGGCCGCCGTCGACGAACGCCAGCCCGCATTCATCAAACGCAGCCGCAGCGGCGAGTCTTCCCAACCTTCCTTCGGAATCGACAACTGCGAGATCGGACGCGAAATGTCGGCGATTCTCTCGGCCCATCCCGACACGGCCGAAGGGCGCGCTTCCGGTGAGAGCGACACGCCGCCCGCCTGTTCGATGCGCCGCTGCATGTCGCGTGGCATCAACCACCACATCAGCGCGACGACGCTGCAGAATGCCGCTGCAAACAGACCCGCAAGCAACAGCATGTTTGTTGAATAGAACGCTTCCATTACGGTTCTCCGGTTCGTTGATGCGCAAAGGGCCCGCGTTCACACGCGGATCTGCACGATGCGCCGCATCCACAGGATTCCCAATACCATTGAGACAAGCATCATTTCGATGATCTGAAGCCCGGCCGGGTCTTCCCACAGCACCGAAAAGAAAGTCGGGTTCACCACCTGCATGGCGCCAGCGGATGCAAACGGCAACAGCGCGAGAATCCACCCGGACAGACGTCCCTCGGCGGACAGAACCCGCACCTTGTCGAACAACTGCAGACGCGCGCGCACCAGCGACGCGATGCTGTCCAGAATCTCCGCAAGGTTGCCGCCGGTTTCGCGCTGGATCAGCACCGCGATCACGAAGTAGCGCAGGTCGCCCACCGGCACGCGCGTCGCCAGATTCAGGAGCGCTTCATTGAGGGTGACGCCGTAATTGATCTCGTCGAAGACGATGCGAAACTCGCCGGCCATCGGCTCCGCGAACTCGCTGCCGAGCATGCCGAGCGCGCTTGAGAACGAATGCCCGGCTCGCAGTGCGCGGCTGATCATGTCTGCGGCTTCGGGCAACTGGCGTTCGAGAGCCCGCAGACGTTTGCGGCGAGCGCGCAGCATGCGCAGCGTCGGAAAGGCGAGAGCCGCAACGGCGGCGAGCACGGTCACGAGCGTCGGCACCTGCACCGGCGAGAAGTTCGCTGCGAGCAGAACGAGCACAAGCGCCACCACGCTATGCGTCGCGAGCCGGCCCACCGTGAGGCTCGAGCCCGACTGAAGAATGATGCGATCGAGCAGATGGATGCGCGGCACGCGCATCATCAGCGCATGGACCGACGCCGAGTTGCTCAGCATGCGCTCCTTGAGGATGGAGAGGCGCTCGCCGTTCGCATGCGCGCCGGCCGACAGCGCGCGGATGCGCTGGTCGAGGCGTCGCGCGGCGGGCCCGTGATGACTGTTCCACCACTGATAAATCCCCTCGATCCCGAGGACCACGGCAATGAACAGCAGGAAAGCGAAGGCGTAGAAGATCGGATTCATGGAAGCCTCGGAAAAGTGAGCGGCGTGCCGCCGGCGGCCGGCGTCATGCGGTGTCGAAGTGCCGGTTCGGGTCGTATAGCTGATCGGGCAGCACGATGCCGAACGCCTGCAGCCGCTCCGTGAATTTCGGTCTCACGCCGGTCGCGCAGAAGTGGCCGCGCACCGCGCCGTTCTGATCGACGCCGGTTCGCTTGAACGTGAAGATCTCCTGCATGTTCACCATCTCGCCTTCCATGCCGGTCAATTCCTGAATGCTGACGACCTTGCGGCGTCCGTCAGTCAGGCGGGCGACCTGCACGACCACCGAGATCGCCGACGAAATCTGCTGGCGCAGGTTCTTCGGCGGCAACGACAGGCCGGCGAGGCTGATCATGTTTTCAAGGCGCGTCAACGCGTCGCGCGGCGTGTTCGCGTGAATCGTCGCGAGCGAGCCTTCGTGGCCGGTGTTCATCGCGTTGAGCATGTCGAGCGCTTCGGCGCCGCGCACTTCGCCGAGGATGATGCGATCGGGGCGCATGCGCAGCGCGTTGCGCACAAGCGTGCGTTGCGTGACTTCGCCGCGTCCTTCGACATTCGGCGGCCGCGTTTCGAGGCGCAG
>Ga0058693_1000839_pt1 | contig 11391 bp, 7 predicted proteins | sample AgamicOrMarz_FD_55217 | JGI IMG/M metagenome (GOLD analysis project Ga0058693, IMG submission 55217) | Agave microbial communities from Guanajuato, Mexico - Or.Ma.rz | ecosystem: Host-associated > Plants > Phyllosphere > Phylloplane/Leaf | place: Guanajuato, Mexico | collected 2012-06-04 | reverse complement strand
GGTTACCACTGCTAAAAAGGCTCTTTTTTTTTTTTCATTCTTGTGCGAAAGAGGAATGCATTTGGTTGCAAAAGAACGGACTCAAAGAAGCCATAATTGCCAACGCAGGATGGAATGCCCTTCCGTTTTGCAAAGAAGAATCTGGATCAAAATTGAGGACAAATTTCCACGAAAGGAAGGACTTTGATCCTCGAGTTGAGTTCCTTGTTCAAGATAGGATTCCTCCAACTAGTAATGTCTTTCTTGTCGGCCTATCTTTAGACAAGGAATGAATCTATTAACTTTAACTATGCTTCTTTATCGTCTCGTCCCAAAATCGAATATCGAAACGACTTCTGGCATCACCGAAAGCCAGTCAAGAGAAAGTCCTCCTTGACTCTTCCGCTTCGATGAAATTGGAATTGCCCTTTACGCTTGTTCTCTTGCAAGGGGTTTCGCCTTCGAATTGAGTAGTGAGTCTTCTTGTAATCGTCAGATTTCCAGTCGATTCATCCCGAAGAAGGCCTTACTTAACGAACTCATGTGGACACTCTTCAGCCCGAGGAAAATCTTTCAAATACACAAACATTTACCTGTTTTTATTTTCTTTGCTGATTCCTCTCAATGAAATTTTCCATGTTGCACTAAGTTACTTACGGATGTATGCATGCGGTCCGGGAACACTTTGGGGTGAACACCCATCCGAACAAGTAGAGTCAATAGTTCAGCATTTAGGCCATAACATAACGCAAAAAAAATCTTTAACCCAACAAGTGCTCTCCGAACCAAGCTAGAAAGTTTCCTTTCACTAGGCTCACCAACCAACCTGGACTTTGATTCTTATTATTCCTACCGGATATCAAAACCATAAGGATTGTTTCCAGCCATGACCATATGACATAAGCGCTCTTGGGTGGGGTGGGCCATTCCATCCAATTTTTGAGAAGGGGCCTTTACTCGTATTTGATGGTCGGCGGGGCGATAGGCTTCGCTTCTACGACTGCCTTCCCAGCCGTTGCAAACACTGAGCGAGAACGGTAAAGAGCGATGTCGTTGCGCGGGGATGCGATTCGCCAAGCGCAGGCAAACAAAGCTGCCCGGCCCTACCGGATTAGGAATGCGAAGGCCTTTCCTTAATGAATGCAAGTTTTAAGTGAACTACCTTAAAATCGCCACCTTTTGAAGTGCCAGTAGTTTCCGCTGTGGCCACACCAACCCTTTCGTTCTTATCGCTCCGGGTTCCGATCTATATGACCTCCGGACGGTACAAAGTACACTTCTTCCGTAGAGGCAAATAACCTAACTCTGTTCAACGGGGGAGCAGCTCAAAGAAAGAAAAGTCTGGTCTGGTCTGAATTCAGGCACGGCCCGCCCGTCTGCTGCTAGGTCGGGGAATGGCGCCAGGCGAGGGCTTAGCTATGTCCCTTAATCAATCGGCCGGTCCTTCGACCTTCGTTTGATTCCGGCGGCCGGCATAGATCTCATGAGACCCGCCCACTATTACTACGAAAAAAGAGCCCTGCCCTTTTCCTTCGCTAAACGGGGAGTAAGCAACAAATAGACGCGCCGGACCTTGAGTCGAATTGATCGTGTCATGTGCAACGTCCATCCATGATGGTTCATGTTTGTCCATTGATTTAGACTCCTTCCCTCTTCCCAACTACGAAAAAGATCGAGAGGGGTCGAAGACCACAAACCAAGAACGGAAACGGAAGTCTTTTTACTCCCCAGTCTCTCAACAATAAAGCTCGCCAAGGCGACCTGGGCAGGTCGGCCGGGTCTTTCCCTGTTGTTCTGTTTCCGCCACGAGAAAGACGCATTACAGAAGTATGCCCAGCGCGCATCCGTTGAGAGTTTCTGTTGTCTCGGTAGGGAACTGTACGACCTCCCGCGTGTATTGAATCAATAAAAAAAGAGGTCAGCGCTACGGCCTCCTATTCTTTGATCCAATATTGACCAGGGACGAGCCCCGACTTCCATTGGTTTGACCTCCAGGGGTCACAAAGCTTTGTTGAAAGCGGAGCAGGGCCAATTTCTCGTACTTGCTGTTTGTGTCCTCCTTTCGTCGAGTGCTCTTCCCGGTTCACTGGGCTGTTAGCCTACCAAGCACTTGCCCGCTGCTCCTGCCTAAAGTCAGCGGGCGGAGCGCTCGTTATCCTTACTGTTCTCTCTGCTGGGGCCCCTCCCATTGCTAACGCCATAAGCAATGGCAGCTCCAGCTCGAAACCACAGGGGCTTGCCCTTCGAGGCCAGAGTGGGCTCAGCAGTCAGCCTCCATTCGAATTACGTTAGGGGGTCTTTCGCTTTTGCCAGATCGTTAGAGATACTATGAGTCCTCCGTCCCAGATTCTATCGCCGCGGCCATCTGGTTCACCGGTACTACCAAAAAGTCTCATGCTTACGTTACTCTTATTGATGGTTTTATTATCTTGGACCACGAAGACTCCGGTCGTGCTTCTGGTTTCTATTCTCATCATCATCAAGCTGCCCTTCCTCGTGCTCTGCCATAAGAACTTGGAGTCCGTATCATGGTGAAGGTAAGGTAACGCTGTGATTCTTGCTCAAAAAACAGACCGAAGGCGTTCGAGTTATTGGCTCGTTCGATCTGGCAGCATTCATGAGTCGCTCGTTCAACTGTCCCTCGGAGACACGGTCGAGAAATGCCATTACCAGGGTAACCTCCGTCCTTTCTTTCTCTCGGTCTCACCCAACTTCATACGGCTCAGCTAAAAAACGTGAGCGCCCCTGCGCGAGCCTTATTTTATTAGTAAAGTCAAGCCCGTCAGAAACAAGAAATGGATCAAACAAAAAAGGGGGGGGACTGGAGCAACGGGCTATGCCACCCAAACCAAGAACGGGAAGTCGCATCCGTCCCATCGCAAGCACCTACAATGTCATGATCACATTGGTTTACCCTTTTTTCTTTGGTAGTTTAACGGACGGTCGCCCCTCCAACAAGAAAGGGTATAAATATGAAAACTTCTCTGCCATTTGGATCGGAGAATTTATGGAGGAAGTCGGGTTTTAAATTTCCAGAAACCACACGATTATATAGCCAAAGGGAATAGGCCGCGCCTAAAATCATCCCCAGCGCTGCTAATGTGGCTACTAAGCTATTTCTTTGGAAAGCTCCTACTAAGATGAGAAATTCCCCGATAAAGCTGCTAGTACCAGGTAAACTCATATTGGCTAAAGTGAAAAAGAAGAAAATTAACGAGAAATTCGGCATGGTGCTCACTAAACCCCCGTAATATCTAACAAGTCGAGTCTTATGTCGGTCATATAGAACACCAACACATAGAAAAAGGGCTGAAGAAACCAGTCCATGACTTAACATCGGTAGAATGCTACCTCCAATTCCCTGTATGTTCAGACTAAACATACCAATAGTCACAAAATTCATATGGGCTACTGAGGAGTAAGCAATGATCTTCTTAAGATCGATCTGTCTTAAAGTGGTCAAGGAAGTATATATTATAGCAATCGCGCTTAGAGTATAAATGAAAGGAGTGAAACAAAGTGTCGCTTCAGGAAACATGGGTATTGAAAATCTTAAAAACCCGTAAGTTCCCAATTTTAAAAGAATTCCTGCCAAGATAACGGATCCTGCCGTGGGTGCCTCTACATGAGCTTCGGGTAACCAAATATGAACTGGTACCATAGGAACTTTGACAGCGAAAGAGGCGAAAAAAGCAATCCATAAAAAGATTTGGCGCCGCTCACTAAATTCTGTGGTTAATAAGATTTGTAAATCGGTGGTTCCTGTTTGGAGAAGAATCAACAGAATAGCTAATAGCATAAAAACAGATCCAAGTAAAGTATAAAGGAAAAACTGATATGCTGCCTTGATCTTTCTTTGTCTCGAACCCCATACCCCTATAATAATGGTAGAGTAAGGGGTGGCCCCAAAGCAGAATTGACCGGTAGTGGTTGGTCGAAGCTCCAGTAGGTAGCCACTCCCTTCTCAGGGAACCGTACGTGAGACTTCCGCATCATACGGCTCCGTCCCGAGCTTCCGTCGTCGGCCCTTGTCATTAGCCCACTATCTATGCATGTATTTTCAGCCTGGACTCTCGAATCTTTTGCTTTTCGGGTAGTGGCGAACAATGCTGCTTGCGTTGCGGGAGATGCCCGCTCGTAGGGCCCGGCCTGCTTCCCGCCCGAAAGAACCGCTCACTAGCTAGCATTTCGAAGCAGGGGATTTGCAGACATACTCAAAACCATGCCTTTCGAACCGAACGTAAGGCCCGTCTTCCAAATCAAAAAGGAAATGGGCTCGTTGGGAAGAAAGATGGAGTGCGGCCTGTAGAGCACATGTAACGCACCGTCGGGTTGCTCACGCAGGCGGATCTCTCTCTCGTTATATCTATGGATATCGTAAGAGAGATGTGAAAGTAATAGCCTTATGTTATGGCCGCTCCCCGACTTACGGCCTTTACGCTACTACTACTGTGCTGTGATGTGAGCGGTTCAAATTGGTTTGATCTTTCCCAATCATCCTGGCCGGAACTTGTACGCAGCACTTGAACAAGGTTTAGAACTCTTTTTTTATCTGAATCTTAAGGACAGGACCTTACCCTATTCTCGAACACTCCGCTGAGCTCTACCCTGCCCGCATTTCCTTTTTTGATTGGAAGGGGGTCGCTCCAATGTCTCCACCTGCTGCCAACAGTCTTTCTTCGGAATTATACTGAACGGGTCGATCCTCCCCTCCCGTTTGTTTTAGCAACTTATCCGTCGGTCTCCTCGCCAAGAGCTCCCCGGTGACGACAGAGGAACCAACCCTAAAGCTGTGGCGGGGCGGCTTTTTTGTTTCACAATAAGACCTGGACGATTATCCCTACCCTCGGTAGCTTACGAGTTTACGTCCATCCCTGGTTGGGTACTGTTTCCTTTCGATTTATTCCTTGTAGCCGTTACCTGAATTCGCGCAAGTGTGTCCACACCCTCCAAACTGACTTGACGAGGAATCCATTCTCGCGAACAAACACAACTCCTACACACACCTAGGAGCACCCCTTCCTGCATATTCATACAAGACCCGAGTAGGCGAGTCGAGGTCCTACAAGGTACCCACTACTCAGAGTACCCTCCCCCAAAAAGATGTGTCTGTCAGGTTCGGTTCTTCGCCATTAAGTTGGGCGGGTTCGACCAGAAATGCTATGCTTACGCACAAGACTACCCCTCTTCCCGAAAGCTTCGCGGAGACTACTTTACGACGACGGACGACCGCCCGTAGGGGGTTTACTGCACAAGGCCCCTGCAGAGGAAAAGCTTTATCCTAGCGAATAGAAGATGCTCAGCTCCGCACAACATAGGGATTGGCACGCTTTCGGAAAGAACATAGAATAGTAGAAGATCCAGCATGCAGAACACGGCGATCATTAGAAATTCACGAATTAGAGATGCTGTAATATACTCTTTCCCATAACTTCTCATACCAGACCAACCCACTAAAATGCAAATAGGGATCAGAAATGTGGTCAATATCACGAAGAATAAAGAGATACCGTCTATACCCAAATAAAAATTGATGTTTTCATAAGGAAGCCATCGAAGGCTTTCCACAAATTGAGATTTGGCCGTAGAAGGATCAAATTGTATCCGAAGAACAGGAGAATACAAAAAAGTAATAAGAGAAGCGCACAGACCAATCAATCGTATCGATCGTATTCTTGAATTTGGAATGAAAAGAAGAGTAATGCTTCCTAGCACGGGACACAGAATAAGACCACTTAGATCAGAATAGCATTCACAGAAATGTTCTAACATAGAGCAAAATCAAACATTGAAAAGATTAGTTGACAACAGTAAAAAGATGAGCGCCTAATTCCAATACAATAAAGGTCTATCAGTGCAAGTCAGCTGAACACCGTGATTGATGAGTAGGTAGGTAAGTTAGGTCTACCTCTCGCCCAGTGGAAAGCAAGTTTCCTCCCCCCTGAATGAAGAAGTAGTTGGGCCTCCCGCCCCCCTGAGGTGCCTTTATGACGATTCTTTTTTTTAATTCTTTAATTCGTCGAGGAGAATCTTTCTAAAAAAATCTCTCTGGCAAAACGCAATTCGTCGATTTCAATCCAAGGTGCACCTTGCCTTTTTTCAGGTAGCTTTCTTTGCTTTGTTAGGCCTATTTTAGTTTAGGGCATTGGTCATAGCGTCGAAAGGATAAAAAAAAGAAGACTGCGTCAGGGGCCTTTACTGTTTGCTTGCATGTTGGGAAAGGGGATCCGCCTCGAATCAAAACGATCCCTCTTTGATACGATATTTCTTCTCTTATGAGATTGATAGTTTGATCGAGGACAGTACACTTCTCCCCAATATGAGTGCGGTTGCAGCTATAGTCAGAACTCCAACTGGGCCAATTGCATAATTATGACCCGAGGTAGCGAAGGAGACAGCAAAGCAAATGGATGGAAATTCTCCACCCTTTTGTATCTTCTCGTGTGGATCACACCACCGTTTGAAGCCATCACCTACGCTCAAAGTTCATGAGCCTGTTCATATCATATTTTTACCTTTTTTTATTTCATAATACATGTTCCATCTCGAGTTGCATAGCTCGATGGAGGAGTCGTGAATTAGTTGTGGTATCCTGTACTGTAACCGGTACTTGATCATTGGGTAGTGCCCGACCTGAGTAAAGTTGTACCTTCCGGTTTCCAAGTCTAATCGGCTGAAAGCCGAGGATGGGAATATGGTTGACCCAGAATTGACATAATAAAGATGGCCCTACTTCTGAGCCAACTTTGCCCATTCGTCTTATCAAGATCCGGCTACCAAAAGCGAGGAGAGCGGTCTACTTCAGTAAGCGAATGGTTAATTCACTCAAGTCTTTGAAGGAAGTGGAAAACCAAAAGATGCTATGCTGCCTACCAACATGGATAAGTGGGCGAGCAAGCGAAGCCCCAGGTTCAGAAAGAATAGTGGGTACCTACGTAGTAGATACCAGAATGATTCTTGAGCAGCGCTGGGAGAAGAATCGAAAAGGCAAAGATATGAGAAGGAAGAGCGCTATCCTAGTCAAGAAGAGAAGTTCTCGACCATGGTGAACCGATGTTGCTTAGGGCGGGTGACCATCTTATGATTGAAGATAAGCACCGAAAGTCAGAGAAGTGAGGCGTTCGGAACCTATTTTAGTAGAGGAACCAACCCCCAGAAAACCTGACCAATCCCGTCACTAACGTTACTTCGGAGTATGTGGCTGATCCGCTGAGAAAAGGCGGGAAGGCAAAGAGAAAGTACCACTTTTCGACAGTGTTGATGAATCTATTGAAGAGTCAAGGTTTCCAATGAGCACGGATGAGGCGAAGCATCGATCCGCGAGGTAAGCGCCCGGATACAAAGGAATCTTAGTCTATGTCTTGGTCACCCAGAAAAGTATGAAGAGATAGTTGAATTGAGGGACCTCTACTTGTAGTATCTCTGTAGTCTTAAGAGAAAGTAATACACTCAGTCTCACCTAAGAGGATTTAGTTCCGGATCGTTGGCGTTAGCCCGAAGCCCATAGAGAGAGTCAAAAGCCTATAGCACTGCAGGAAGACCAAGGTCTCGATCGATTACTTTAAGTGTGGTCAGTCACCGTCAATATTTGATTCTACGGCCAATGCTGCGTCATTAAAAATAGCAATGAAACTGGGGAAGCTGAAACTTCTTACTAATATAGTGCGAAATTGAAAGAAGATAAAGATGCCTAGTCTGCGCTCTGTTAATCCATTGGAGAAAGGCTTGCTCACTTCTTCTGATGCGAGATGATCGTATTCTTTATAAGAATGACGAATAATGGGATTGGACCTTGCTTCGGTCCCCTCTTTCTCTTGTTGAGACTCCAGAAACTCGTTGACCCATAGATTACATAGCCGAAATGAAACTCTTTTCCTTTACGCCATAGGAACTAGTATAGAAGACGAAGAGGGGTCTTCCCTTTTCATTCCTTAGTCTACTGCCTATTTGTTTGCTAGCATCCCGTGTAAGGACGAGTTGCTTGTTAGCACCTCCGGACGGGAATGGAAGAGAAGCGCTCATGCGGAATTTGAAAATCAGCAGTCAATCTCTGGTAAGAGAGGACCCTGAAAGCGCATTGGTCAGCGAACAGCCCTTGCTTTAATGCCGCTTTGATGCCTCGATCTCGTCGCAGATTGTAAAGTTTGAAAGAGGAAAGAAAGCAAGTCCAATAGAAAAGGAAAAACTAGTTCAAAAGTAGTACCCGCCAAAGCCATGCTTACGAAAAATTACTCCCTGTCTAAGCGTCGCTTCCACAAACGGATTAGGAATAGTAGCAGCGAGAAAGAAAGGGGCTCTTCCCTTTGGCCTTGTTTGAATGCGAGGCCTCCCTTCTCAATGCCCTCTCTCGAAAGTGACCACAGAAGCATCTGCAAAACAGAAATTCAATCTCAACACAAGAAAAAAGAAAGTATACTAAATAGAAGTTCGCTCTGAAAGCTATAGATTGACTTCTTGCTTGCTGCCTTACCTAAGGGAAATGGATTAATTATTAGCATAACCAAGCGGACAATGAGTTTTTTGAATTCCTTTTCTTCCCAAGAACGTCAGGGTCTACGGGCAAGCGCTAGTGCTTTTGCTCAGACAGCCTTTCCTACCGAGGTGAGTAAGCGTCAGCTCCCTCCTTGATTCCATTCTTCGTTCCTTCCTACTGGCGGGACATTTCCCTACATAAAAAAATCCTAAACTGCTTCTATTTTCATAGTTCCATTGGTCGTAAGAGAAAGAAGTTCAGGCACAGAGGTGTCCTCGAAGACAAATGAACAATGCCATATTTATTTTCATAAGGCTAATGTTAGCAAATAAGAAAATGAAAAATGGAAAGGAAAGCATAACATACCCAACTCGAATGAATAAAAGGGAAATAAAAAAAAATTCTGCAAGTGGCACTTCACTTTTGCACATGTCACTAATAACCGTGTAGTTTTCCGAAGCCTTATTCTTTCCCCTCATTTTTTTTAGACTATACCTTGAAAGCAGTTAAAGAAGCTAGCTCTTTATAGTTGGGAAGAAGCTCAGATCTTCAGGCCCACTTCTCCTGCTTCACTCTTCACAGTCACTTCTAAGTATGAGGGATCCGAGATCTTTTCAAACAACAAGAACGGAAGATCAGGACTTTTTCTTCTAGTTAGACTTCTCTAGACAAGCGCAGCGGTAGACTAAGAAACTTGAAGAGCGGAAACGACTACGAGAGCAGTTACTCTTCTAACTTTAACACCGGATACGCATTCAGTTACCTTTTGCAGAGCGACTTTCATTTCTCTTCTTTGCTTCATTTTTGAACTTATCCTCCCAACAAGAGGAAAGAGAAGTTTGTTGTCAATCGCTGGTTGGGTTTACCAATCGAGAAAGACATGGGAAAAAGGCTTTTGTCCAACAAAGAAATGGGATTTTTTCTCGCACGTCGCACCGTGACTACACTACGCTATTTTAATCGATACAGTAATTAAGATTCCATTGTGACAATAGCTTTTAAGCAAGCAGCTTGTATTCGTATAATAAAATGTGGTGCTTCCCGCTTTCAGTCAAGTGAGGCACTACAGGTATTGGATTCAGCTTGAAAACGAAGTTGTTCCCAGTGAAAATATCCGAAGTCACTCGACCAACAGGAAAGCAATTTATTGCTTACTTGATTAGAGTAAGGAAGGAGCTCTATCTTATTTAAGTAATATGTCAGGTCAGAGTTCATTCTTACCCGTTCTCATTGAACTTGCATTCGATGCCATGACGTTAGCTAGTTAACATTCGATCTCCCCAGAACATCATTCTGCTTTCCTGAAGGGATTCGAAAGGAGGAAGAAAAGCGTCTAACAACACTTTCTGTTCCTTATAGAAATAGAGTATGAAAAGCATTTCCGTTTGGGCTAAGGTTCCAGATTGATTCGCCTTTCACCGGCCATCTACCAGAAGATTGTATTAAAATTCAATAGTAATGCAATGCTTCTTGTGGAACTATGCCTATCGCCTTGAAATCCTTGCCAGGACCTTATGGTAGTCCTTATGCGGACTATATTGGTCTTGACTTCTTCGATTTTAGATTCCATCTGTCAGTTTCTAACCCCATTTATAATAAGGCATTTTCGTCCCCACATCGATGCTCTTCAACTCGTGATTTTGGAAAGGAATTTCTTTCGCTTCGTACCATGATTGACAGCCCCTGGGGGACTTGAGGATGTCAAAGCTCTGTCTCTTCATTCGGTAACCAATCCGTAGCGTCTTTTAATTTTAAGTCATCCAAGTAGTCCGTCGAACGGTCCATCGTAGGTAAAGATAGAGCTTGTTGAGAAAGTGTTCCACTTCAAAGGTCGGAGAAAGGCTCTCTACAAGCGGATAGGAGTCCTTTTCGAGTGCACCCATGTCCCAGAGGAAGGAAGATACGAGTTAGGGAATGACATACTTTCACGTATGAAGAAGGTGCGAGTGTACATGTCTAAGTCCGTCATGAGAAAGGCGAAAATTCAAGCCTACACTTGATCGGTCTCATATGTGACCTTAAAAGAGCTGGTTCAACACGCACGGCTTAAACGCTATTCGTTAGCCCTGCAATTTAGCCATCTTCGTCAGCTTTGGAAAGAGAAGAAGAGGAGTCGATGAAGGGAAGCGGAAAAAGGAAATGCCCCTTCCGCGACTAAGCCTTACGGAATCAGGCGACTTGCCACACTTCAGTCGTGTGAGTCAAAAATGGTGGAAAAGTCTACTGTTTGAAAGAGAGTGCTGAGATCCCGAGTCTCCAAGTGGGCCCTCCTGGCCACTCACGACCTTGGCTTTTTAGAGAATCCCGTGACTGTGGATATGGGAGACTTCAAATGGTAGGAATCCTCGAAGAGGTAAGAACGATGAAGAAAAACCCTCATCGTGGCAAATTAGACTGAAGTTGAAAAAAAGAGTTTGTCCTTCTTCAAAGAGACTGAGGAATTGATAGGGAACCGTAGCCAAGTGGCTAAGCGAAAGAAAGTCCTATGAAGGATGCCATGGATTTCATCGGAAATGTTTGATCACGCCAAGTCTGTTTCGGGGTGGACCCTTTCTTACCCAGCCCTACCTACATTACTTTCTTTTTTTTTTCTATTCTAACGAAGGATTAGTTGTCCCGCCCCTGTACCAGTTACAGCTACCGGACAAGGAATTCCTTTCGTTTCTTTTTTTACACAGGCAAAGGAAAGACTTTGCATTGGATCTATCCGGAAAAGCTGGAGGAGAAATAGAGATCAGGTTGTTAGGACAATTATTCAGTCAGTTCCGATTCGGTTTAAAAAGAAGTGGTGATTTTCGCTTGTTTGGAATGCCAGTCTATAGCGTCATGCGTATCTTCCCTTCAGGGGCTAGCTCATCTCCATCTTGCCCTGCCCCCTGATACCATTTCTTGGCTTCAATCGACCTCCAAGATATGACAATATCTTCAGTGATGTGCAG
>Ga0058693_1000824_pt1 | contig 11533 bp, 8 predicted proteins | sample AgamicOrMarz_FD_55217 | JGI IMG/M metagenome (GOLD analysis project Ga0058693, IMG submission 55217) | Agave microbial communities from Guanajuato, Mexico - Or.Ma.rz | ecosystem: Host-associated > Plants > Phyllosphere > Phylloplane/Leaf | place: Guanajuato, Mexico | collected 2012-06-04 | reverse complement strand
CGCGGCCTGGACCTCTCCCCAACCAAAGAGCTGCTGATTGACGAGTCGCTGATTGGCTGGAAAGAGTACGAGATGGAGGTGGTGCGTGATAAAAACGACAACTGCATCATCGTCTGCTCTATCGAAAACTTCGATGCGATGGGGATCCACACCGGCGACTCCATCACCGTTGCGCCAGCCCAGACGCTGACCGATAAAGAGTACCAAATCATGCGTAACGCCTCGATGGCGGTACTGCGTGAAATCGGCGTGGAAACCGGCGGCTCTAACGTGCAGTTCTCGGTGAACCCGAAAACGGGCCGTCTGATTGTTATCGAAATGAACCCGCGCGTGTCTCGTTCTTCCGCGCTGGCCTCCAAGGCTACCGGCTTCCCGATTGCGAAAGTGGCGGCGAAGCTGGCGGTGGGGTATACACTCGATGAGCTGATGAACGACATCACCGGTGGCCGCACGCCTGCGTCCTTCGAGCCGTCCATCGACTATGTTGTGACCAAAATTCCACGCTTCAACTTCGAGAAATTCGCCGGTGCGAACGACCGCCTGACCACCCAGATGAAATCCGTGGGTGAAGTGATGGCGATTGGCCGCACGCAGCAGGAATCCCTGCAGAAAGCGCTGCGCGGCCTGGAAGTCGGTGCCACCGGTTTCGACCCGAAAGTGAGCCTCGACGACCCTGAAGCGCTGACCAAAATCCGCCGCGAGTTGAAAGACGCGGGCGCTGAGCGTATCTGGTACATCGCCGATGCCTTCCGTGCGGGCCTCTCCGTCGACGGCGTGTTCAACCTGACCAACATTGACCGCTGGTTCCTGGTGCAAATTGAAGAGCTGGTGCGTCTGGAAGAGAAAGTGGCAGAGCTTGGCATCAACGGCCTGGACGCTGACTTCCTGCGCATGCTGAAGCGTAAAGGCTTCGCCGATGCGCGTCTGGCTAAGCTTGCAGGCGTGCGCGAAGCGGAAATCCGCAAGCTGCGCGACCAGTATGACCTGCACCCGGTTTACAAGCGCGTGGATACCTGCGCGGCGGAGTTCTCTACCGACACCGCCTACATGTACTCCACCTATGAAGACGAATGCGAAGCGAACCCGTCCGTCGACCGCGATAAAATCATGGTACTGGGCGGCGGTCCTAACCGTATCGGCCAGGGCATTGAGTTTGACTACTGCTGCGTCCACGCCTCGCTGGCGCTGCGCGAAGACGGTTACGAGACCATCATGGTCAACTGTAACCCGGAAACCGTCTCGACCGACTACGACACCTCTGACCGCCTCTACTTCGAGCCGGTCACCCTGGAAGACGTGCTGGAAATTGTGCGCATCGAGAAGCCGAAGGGCGTCATCGTGCAGTACGGCGGCCAGACCCCGCTGAAACTGGCGCGCGCGCTGGAAGCAGCAGGCGTACCGGTCATCGGCACCAGCCCGGATGCGATTGACCGCGCCGAAGACCGCGAACGTTTCCAGCAGGCGGTTGACCGTCTGAAGCTGAAACAGCCGGCTAACGCCACCGTGACCGCGATTGAAATGGCGGTAGAGAAGGCGAAAGAGATTGGCTACCCGCTGGTGGTGCGCCCATCCTACGTACTGGGCGGCCGCGCAATGGAGATCGTCTACGACGAAGCCGACCTGCGCCGCTACTTCCAGACGGCGGTTAGCGTCTCTAACGATGCGCCGGTTCTGCTCGACCGCTTCCTGGATGACGCGGTAGAAGTGGACGTCGACGCCATCTGCGACGGCGAAATGGTGCTGATTGGCGGCATTATGGAGCACATCGAGCAGGCGGGCGTGCACTCCGGTGACTCGGCGTGTTCTCTGCCAGCCTACACCCTGAGCCAGGAAATTCAGGACGTGATGCGCCAGCAGGTGCAGAAGCTGGCCTTCGAGCTGCAGGTTCGCGGCCTGATGAACGTCCAGTTCGCGGTGAAAGACAACGAAGTCTACCTGATTGAAGTGAACCCGCGTGCGGCGCGTACCGTCCCGTTCGTGTCAAAAGCGACCGGTATCCCGCTGGCGAAAGTGGCAGCGCGCGTGATGGCGGGCCAGACGCTGGCGCAGCAGGGCGTGACCAAAGAGATCATCCCGCCGTACTACTCGGTGAAAGAAGTGGTGCTGCCGTTCAACAAATTCCCGGGCGTTGACCCGCTGTTAGGGCCAGAAATGCGCTCTACCGGGGAAGTCATGGGTGTGGGCCGTACCTTCGCAGAAGCGTTCGCCAAAGCACAGCTGGGCAGCAGCTCCACCATGAAGAAATCGGGCCGTGCGCTGCTCTCCGTTCGTGAAGGTGACAAAGAGCGCGTGGTCGACCTGGCCGCCAAGCTGCTGAAACAGGGCTTCGAGCTGGATGCGACCCACGGAACGGCGATTGTGCTGGGTGAAGCCGGTATCAACCCGCGTCTGGTGAATAAGGTGCATGAAGGTCGTCCGCACATTCAGGACCGTATCAAGAATGGCGAATACACCTACATCATCAACACCACCGCAGGCCGCCAGGCGATTGAAGACTCCAAGCTGATCCGCCGCAGCGCGCTGCAGTACAAAGTGCATTACGACACCACCCTGAACGGCGGTTTCGCGACGGCGATGGCGCTGAACGCGGATGCCACCGAGAAGGTGATTTCGGTGCAGGAAATGCACGCGCAGATTAATAAGTAAATAAGCCAGCCCGGCAGCGTTCGCCTGCCGGGCATTATCCCCCCTATTAGGAACCATCTGGTTTTCCATCCGCATTCAGTCAGTTAGCCTAGAATTAACAGGACGTTAATTACATTCAACTGACAAGCAGGGGAAACACCATGCGCAATAAACTCCTTATCACGTCTTTTCTGGCTGCCACTGCACTGTTTACCGTTGCGGGATGTTCGTCTAACCAGGCGGTGAAAACCACTGATGGCCGTACCATCGTGACCGACGGCAAGCCGCAGGTAGATGATGACACGGGGCTGGTATCGTATAAAAACGCTGAGACGGGCCAAACCGAACAGATTAACCGTGACCAGGTTAAATCCATGGGTGAACTGGATAACTAAAAAAAAGCCGTGCCGAGAGCCACGGCTTTTTGCATTTTGCGGTAAGGGATTACCAGCGGTGATTCAGCAGGATATGACCGCCGTAAGCGGCATAGCTGTTCTCACCCCATTCGCCGCTGGCGCGCAGCGAAATCGTGGTGGTGTCGTTCAGGTTGCCGGTCACGCCCAGCTCNAACTGGCCACGATCGTCTGGCGTATCGTTGCTGACGGTTTCATCGTTAAAGGCCAGATCGTTTTGACCCGCACCTTTCAGCCAGTTAACCGCAACGTACGGCTGCCATGCCTTCACGTCTTTCTGCTGGAAATAGCTCGATTTAACACCGAGACGACCAAAGAAGGTATCGTTATCCAGCGTGGTAACGCGTACGCCATCGCGGTCAGTGTGGTTTTCCTGATCCAGATAGCTGTAGATCACCTGTGCCTGCGGCTCGATTTTCCAGGTGCGCTCGTTCTCTGACGCGATAATCCACGCGTGACCCACTTCGACAGAGGCAGCAAAGCCTTCGCTATCGTAATCTTCGTCGTTACGATTGCTGGTCACTTTGTTGTTGTACCAGCTGTAGGCCGCCCAGGTATCAATGTAGTTGCCCAGACGCAGTTTCTGATCTTCCTGCCAGGTCGCATACAGCCCAACGTTGAAGCCATCGACTTTACCCTGCGCATCGCGGACGTTGTGTTTGGCGTCGGAGTGTGTTTTCGCCTGGCCTGCACCGAACATACCCCCGGCACGCAGAATGCCGTTGTCCATCGGCTTGCTCATGAAATCGCTGCCCACCTGAAGGACGGTGGTGGTGGTGTCATAGTTAACCTTGTCACCGCCAGCATCGTTTTCGTGGTAACGGCCTTTGACGTACATCCAGGTGTTCAGATCTTCTTCGTTGCGGAAGGTGATCTGATCGCGGTCGTCACGTTTATGCAGGAACATGCTTTGCGCGGCAAGGTAGTTGCCAAGGTATGCGCCAACTTCCGGTGCCATCACTTCTGGTGCAGCGTTTCCACCGTTATCGGCATCGCCGCCGTTGTCAGAATTGCCACCGTTATCGGTATTACCGCCATTATCGGTGTTGCCGCCGCCGTCAGTATTGCCGCCACCGTCAGTATTGCCACCACCGTCAGTATTGCCACCGCCATCGGTATTACCGCCGTCGTCGGTATTGCCACCACCGTCGGTATTACCGCCATCGTCAGGTTTATTGCCGCCATCATCTGGCTTATCCCCGCCATCGGTATCATCCGCCGGATCGTCAGACGGGGTGGCTTTCGATTCCAGATACCAGTTGCCGTCGCTGTGCTGGTACAGGTTGTATTCGTATGCGCCTGCAACCACCGGTTTCGCCAGCGTCAGCTGAGCTTCAGAACTGCCGCCGACGCTGACGATCTCCATACCGTTTACGGTTTGCGCGCCGAGGCCACCCATATTGCTGACGGTCACGCCAGACTGACCGAAGCTGCTGCCGGTAATGGTGAGGTGGTCTGTCGGGGCGTTATCAGCACCCAGTTCGCTGTTCATCACAATCTGGCTGCCGGCAGAGCCGGTATAGTCGCCGTTAATGACGAAGTTATTGCCCACGCTGTTGTTGGCTGCACTCAGCAGAACTGTGCCGCTATTGGTTACGTTGCCATTAATGGTATCAACGCCTGACGCGCTCAGCGTGGCGTTACCCTGAACCGCGTTCCACGCGGCCAGCGTACCGCCGCTCAGGATATCGATGTTGTCGTTGACTTGTCCGGCAGACGCAAAGGTTGCGCCATTTTCGATGGTGAGGGTGGCGTTACTGCCCTGCACACCGAGCTGTGCGCCAGCCGTAACCAGCGTGGTGCCGCTGTGTAAAACCGTATTACCGGTATAGGTGTTTTTGCCGGTAAGCGTCAGGGTGTGGGCATCCGCTTTTTCAATGTTGCCGCTGCCGGTAATGCCGGTAGCGTAAGTGAAATCGCTGCCCTGATTGAAGATGAGGGTGCCGTTGTTGGTCAGGCCACCGCTCAGCGTGGCGGTATCATGGCCGTTACCCAACTGCAGTGTAGCGTTTTGAGCCACCAGCGTATTGCCGCTGTTAGCTACATCGCCAGAAAGGATTAAGTTACCGCTGTTGACCTGCAGGGCATCGCCAGAGCCGATAATATCGAGATCGCCCGACAGCGCCCAGCTTTCACCGTTCATTTTGACGGAGGCAAAGCCGTCGCCTTCATTGAGGCCGACAAAATTGCTGTCTTCGGTGCCTGTGCCCACAAACGTCAGGGTGTTACCGGTAGAAACGGTGGAGATGACATCGCCCGTCAGTGACGAGCCGGTGTCGAGTACCAGGGTGTTGTTTTTATTGCTGGCGAACATGACGGCAGTTGAACTACCCCCCAGGATACCGCTGTTATGGATATCAACCTTTGCGTCGCCGGTCACGTTGATGCCGTTTTGGCTTCCCTGAACCGTTCCTGTATTAGTGAATTTTGTATTGCCCCCATTTAAAGCAATGCCATCACCCTCAGTACCAATAATACTTCCTTCGTTATTGGCCGCTATACCCACTTCAGAACTTAAACCTGTTTTTCCTTTAATAAGTCCCGTTGCGGTGTTTTTGATATTAACAGAAGAGGATGCCTCACCAATGAGTATCCCTTTTTCGAAACCGGTAATGTTTCCTCCGTTAATAATATCGCCTTGCATGGAGACAACATTGACGGCATTTCCGTTAGTAGAGGAGATCGTTGCAGCAGACTTATTTTCTACAACAAGTCTCTGAGCGCCAGTATCAATATCTAGCCCATTGCCGGTTCCTGAGATATTACCCATGTTCTTTATCGAGGTAACCGCAATGCCTGTGGCGCTTACTGCAGCTGATGCGCCAGAAGAAGAAATGGTAACATCTTTATTGATAATATATTCAGAGTCGATGTTGAATTCTTGCGGGACAGAAGTGGACTGGTCGATCGTACCTGCTGAGGCCATCATCGGAGTGAATATCAGCAGGGCAGGGAATATTTTCCCCAGGGTTATCGTGGTCCTGTTTAATACAAAATATTTATTACTCATGTGCACATCCATTTGAAAGAAAAGACGATAGGCGACTAAATTAAACCAGTCTTTTTACATGTAGAATAGTTTGGGTTAGGGGAGGAAACGCAAAATTATTATTTTTTCAATGTGTTATGTATACTTCATTTTATTAAATATGCTTTTTAATATATCTAAATATGTTGACATCAATGATCATTAACCATTAATTAATTCACTTAATCAATATATCGAGAAGGGACTTTATGGGGCGGAAAGGGGCTGGAAGCCGCGGGTGGCAATACTTGCCTTTTTGTTCAGCGCTGCCTTTACGCTCTTTCGGCTGCCAACGTAACTGTCTACACTCACTGCTACCAGACAAGAAGAAAGTGAAAACAGGCCCATCGATGATTTTGATTATTTATGCGCATCCTTATCCGCATCATTCACATGCGAACAAAAGGATGCTTGAACAGGCAGGGAGCCTCGACGGAGTGGAAATCCGCTCTCTCTATCAACTTTACCCCGACTTTAATATTGATATTGCCGCCGAACAGGAGGCGCTGTCGCGTGCCGATCTGATTATCTGGCAGCACCCGATGCAGTGGTACAGCACGCCGCCGCTTCTGAAGCTGTGGATCGATAAAGTCCTCTCCCACGGCTGGGCATACGGCCACAACGCTAATGCTCTCAAAGGTAAAAGCCTGATGTGGGCCGTAACGACCGGCGGGGGGGAAAGTCATTTTGATATTGGGGCTTTCCCGGGCTTTGACGTATTGGCCCAACCGCTGCAGGCAACCGCACTGTATTGTGGAATGAACTGGCTCCCGCCATTTGCGATGCACTGTACCTTTGTCTGCGACGATGAAACGCTGCAGGCGCAGGCCCGTCATTATAAACAACGCTTACTTGAGTGGCAGGAGACGCAAAATGGATAGCCATACGCTGATACAGGCGCTGATATACCTTGGCGCGGCGGCGCTGATTGTGCCCGTGGCGGTGCGCCTTGGGTTAGGGTCCGTGCTGGGCTATCTGATTGCGGGCTGCGTCATCGGGCCGTGGGCGCTGCGCCTGGTCACCGATGCCGAGTCGATTCTTCACTTCGCTGAAATTGGCGTCGTGCTGATGCTGTTTGTGATTGGCCTCGAATTGGATCCGCAGCGCCTCTGGAAATTACGCGCATCGGTATTTGGCGGCGGTGCGTTGCAGATGGTGGCCTGCGGCCTGCTGCTCGGCGGGTTCTGTATCGTGCTGGGAATGGACTGGAAAGTGGCCTCGCTGATTGGCATGACCCTGGCGCTCTCCTCGACGGCCATTGCCATGCAGGCGATGAACGAACGCAACCTGACGGTCTCTCAGATGGGACGCAGCGCGTTCTCGGTGCTGCTGTTCCAGGACATTGCTGCCATACCGCTGGTGGCGATGATCCCGCTGCTGGCCGCCAGCGGCGCATCAACGACGCTGGGCGCATTTGCCCTGTCGGCGCTTAAAGTCGTCGCTGCGCTGACGCTGGTGATCCTGCTTGGTCGATACGTCACCCGTCCGCTGCTACGCTTTGTTGCCCGATCGGGCCTGCGCGAAGTCTTCAGCGCCGTGGCGTTGTTCCTGGTGTTTGGCTTTGGCCTGCTGCTGGAGGAGGCCGGGCTGTCAATGGCGATGGGCGCGTTCCTCGCGGGCGTACTGCTGGCAAGCTCCGAATACCGACATGCGCTGGAAAGCGATATTGAGCCGTTTAAAGGGCTGCTGCTGGGGCTGTTTTTCATCGGGGTGGGCATGTCGATTGACTTCGGCACCCTGGTTACGCACCCGCTGCGGATCATCATTCTGCTGGTCGGTTTCCTGGTCATTAAAATGGCGATGCTGTGGCTGATCGCCCGTCCGCTGAAGGTGCCCAGTAAACAGCGCCGCTGGTTTGCCGTGCTGTTGGGGCAGGGCAGCGAATTCGCCTTTGTGGTGTTTGGCGCGGCCCGGATGGCCAATGTCCTCGATCCTGAGTGGGCGAAAGCGCTGACGCTTGCCGTGGCGCTGTCGATGGCGGCCACGCCAATCCTGCTGGTGCTGCTGACGCGTCTGGAAAAATCGGGCAGCGAGCAGGAACGCGAGGCGGATGAGATCGACGAGGAGCAGCCGCGTGTGATCATCGCCGGTTTTGGCCGTTTTGGGCAGATCACCGGACGTCTGCTGCTGTCGAGCGGGGTAAAGATGGTGATCCTCGATCATGACCCCGATCACGTCGAGACCCTGCGTAAATTCGACATGAAAGTCTTTTACGGCGATGCGACCCGGGTCGATCTGCTGGAGTCTGCCGGTGCGGCGAGGGCGGAGGTGCTGATCAACGCCATTGACGATCCGCAGACCAGCCTGCAGATGGTTGAACTGGTGAAAGAACACTTCCCGAACCTGACCATTATTGCCCGCGCCCGTGACGTCGACCACTACATCCAACTGCGTCAGGCCGGGGTGGCCGCGCCAGAGCGCGAAACGTTCGAAGGCGCGCTGAAATCGGGCCGCATGGCGCTGGAAAGTCTTGGTCTGGGAGCCTATGAAGCGCGCGAGCGTGCCGATCTTTTCCGCCGGTTCAATACCGGGATGGTGGAAGAGATGGTTGAGATGGCGGGCAGTACGGACACTGAACGCGCGGCGGTATTTAAACGTACCAGCGCGATGCTGACGGAAATCATCAACGAAGACCGCAACCACCTCTCCCTGACCCAGCGTCACGGCTGGCAAGGCACGGAAGAGGGCAAGCATACCGGCGATCCGCAGGATGAACCGGAGAGTAAACCGTCCGCGTGAAGTGGAGTTGCCAGCAATATTAAAAAATTTCTTTTTCTTTACCCTGCCGCCAGTCGACGAAAGATTAAGCTTTCCGTATAGTGGCGGCAATTTTTTGTATCCGGGAAATTTTTAATGATCAGTCTGATTGCAGCGCTGGCGGTAGACCGCGTTATCGGCATGGAGAATGCCATGCCGTGGAACCTGCCTGCCGATCTCGCATGGTTTAAACGTACGACGTTGAACAAGCCGGTAGTGATGGGCCGCCTGACATGGGAGTCAATCGGTCGTCCATTACCGGGCCGTAAAAATATCGTTATTAGCAGCCAGCCGGGCACGGACGATCGCGTTGAATGGGTAAAATCCGTCGACGAAGCGATTGCCGCGTGTGGCGATGCTGAAGAGATCATGGTGATCGGCGGTGGACGTGTGTATGAGCAGTTCCTGCCAAAAGCGCAGAAGCTGTATCTGACCCACATTGATGCGGAAGTGGAAGGGGACACCCATTTCCCGGATTACGATCCGGACGAGTGGGAGTCGGTGTTCAGTGAATTCCACGACGCTGATGCACAGAATTCGCATAGCTACTGCTTCGAGATTCTGGAACGTCGTTAAGCGATAACCCTCTCCTTCCGGAGAGGGTTTCAAACGTCAGGAGGCGACCGCCTCACCTTCTCCTGTGTTCAGCTGTCGGTTGGACGGCTGCACAAAATAGGTTTTATCTTCCCAGCGCAGACAGGTCAAATCGCCACCCCAGCAGCATCCCGTATCCAGACCGTAAATGCCCTCCGGCGTGCCTTTTCCTTCCAGTGACGCCCAGTGACCAAACACGACGCTGTAGTCATGCGTGACCGGTCCCGGAATGGCGAACCAGGGTTTAAGCGGCGCAGGGGCGCTTTCAGGCGTCTCTTTACAGTACATATCCAGCTGCCCGTTCGGGAAGCAGAAACGCATGCGCGTGAAAGCGTTAGTGATAAAGCGCAAACGCGCGAGGCCGCTGAGATCGTCGCTCCAGTTATTCGGCATATCGCCGTACATGGCATCGAGAAAGAACGGGTAAGAGTCGCTCGCCAGCACCGCTTCGGCGTCACGGGCGCAGGTTTTTGCAGTCTCGATATCCCACTGCGGCGTGATCCCGGCATGCGCCATCACCAGTTTTTTCTCTTCATCGATCTGCAGCAGCGGCTGGCGACGCAGCCAGTTGAGCAACTCGTCGGCGTCCGGGGCGTCCAGCAGCGGAGAGAGGCGGTCTTTAGGCTTATTGCGGCTAATCCCGGCGTAGACCGCCAGCAGATGCAGATCGTGATTACCCAGCACCATTCGAACGCTGTCGCCCAGCGATTTAACGTAGCGCAGCACGTCAAGCGAGCCGGGGCCACGCGCGACTAAATCGCCGGTGAGCCAGAGCGTATCCTGCCCGGGCACGAAGTCGACCTGTTTTAACAGGGCGATCAGTTCATCGTAACAACCGTGAACGTCGCCAATCAGATATGTAGACATTAGATTAATGAATGAGTGTGGTTACGGCGAGACGGAACACAGGAATAGCAACGCGGAATGCGTTGCCGTCGGCATCGACCATTTCATAATGGCCCTGCATGGTACCCATCGGCGTTTCAATGACTGCACCGCTGGTGTATTGGTACTCTTCACCAGGGGCGATGTGCGGCTGTTCACCGACCACACCTTCCCCCTGGACTTCTGTTTCACGGCCATTGCCGTTGGTGATAAGCCAGTAACGCCCGCGCAGTTGCACAGGCATCCGCCCCAGATTGCGAATGGTTACGGTGTACGCAAAGACAAAACGGTCATCATCCGGCGTGGACTGGGACTCAATGTAGACGCTTTGTACATGAACACATACGCGGGGCGAATCAATCATGGCTTAGCTCTCCTTCGGCGGCGCATTGTCGCTGATGTAATTAGCCAGCTTGCAGTACTGCTCTACGGAGATGTTCTCCGCACGCATAGTTGGGTCGATGCCCAACTCAGCCAGCACGTCAACGGTAAACAAATTGCCAAGGCTGTTACGAATCGTTTTACGGCGCTGGTTAAAGGCTTCCGTAGTGATGCGGCTCAGTACGCGCAGTTCTTTAACCGGGTACGGCATCGTTTTATGCGGCACAAGGCGCACAACCGCAGAATCGACTTTCGGCGGCGGCGTGAACGCGGTCGGCGGCACTTCGAGTACCGGGATCACGTTGCAGAAATATTGTGCCATCACGCTTAAACGACCATACGCTTTACTGTTCGGCCCCGCAACCAGACGATTCACCACCTCTTTTTGCAACATGAAGTGCATGTCGGCAATGGCATCAGTATAGCTAAACAGGTGGAACATCAGCGGCGTGGAGATGTTGTACGGCAGGTTACCGAATACGCGCAGCGGCTGGCCCATTTTCGTTGACAGTTCGCCAAAGTCCATGGTCATGGCATCCTGCTGATAAATCGTCAGCTTTGGCCCGAGGAACGGATGCGTTTGCAGGCGCGCGGCCAGATCGCGGTCCAGTTCGATAACGGTCAGCTCGTCTAAGCGTTCGCCTACGGGTTCGGTCAGCGCAGCAAGACCCGGGCCGATTTCGACCATGGCCTGGCCTTTCTGCGGATTAATGGCAGACACAATACTGTCGATCACGAACTGATCGTTAAGGAAGTTTTGCCCGAAGCGTTTACGGGCTAAGTGGCCCTGATGGACTCGATTAGTCATTGAGTATTAACAATCATTTTGATGGCGAGATTAAGCGCCGTA
>Ga0058693_1000818_pt1 | contig 11575 bp, 10 predicted proteins | sample AgamicOrMarz_FD_55217 | JGI IMG/M metagenome (GOLD analysis project Ga0058693, IMG submission 55217) | Agave microbial communities from Guanajuato, Mexico - Or.Ma.rz | ecosystem: Host-associated > Plants > Phyllosphere > Phylloplane/Leaf | place: Guanajuato, Mexico | collected 2012-06-04 | reverse complement strand
ACGTCCAGCGTTAAGGGCTTACCGTCCCACTTCGGACACTGTCGCGTGACGTCCGCGACAGGACGTTCCGCTGCGCTCTGAATGGTCAACATCAGGGTGGGGGTGCCGGAGCGAGTATCGATGCGCATCTGGTATTCGCCGTCCCGGAACAGACGCCACTGCGGCGGTGTACCCTCGCAGCGTTTTAGCGACAGCATCTCATTGAGTTTTATCGCATCGGTTGGCTGCCAGCACGTCTTGTCAAAACTCAGCGTAAGAGGACGGGTACCCTTCGCAAGCTTTGCCTGGCTGGTAAAGACCCCGGTTCCTTCAGCGCTGAATGCGCCAAACTCCGGTGAAGTCCAGTCTGCGTGTGCCAGTGCGGGTAACATCAGAAAAGCTAATGCGGTGCGTTTCATTCCATTTTCCTGTCGCGGCATTTTTGACCAGTGTGCCATCGGGCGAGGATGAAAAACTCCTCCTCCGGCGCGTTCTGCCAGGAGGATACGAAGGGGTGAGTGATCTCGCGCAAAATTAGCCAGTTAACTGCGATATCGCACACAATTTATGGCGAATGTTGTTTTAATGAGCAGATTTTGAGTGACATAGTTTCGGAATTGGACTATTTCTATACGTGCTCTGGAAGACTATTTTTGCTATGATTTGAGATTCCGCTCTCAAATTTGTGAAAAAAATAAGGTGTTGGAATGCATATATCCGACCAGGAGACCTAATGATATCGACTCCCATTCGACGATATGGGGCCGCGATACTCATGTTACTCACCACGGCATTTTCGGGTGAGGTGCTTGCTAAGACGCACACGGATACAACGAGTAAGAAAGCCCACGTCATAAAGACGACAAGNAGTAGTAAGGTTAGCAGTAAACAAGAGTATTCTCGCAATAGTGCAAAGAGTAGTTCACTTCCTGATTTGCGAAAATACCCTTCCGGGACACCANGAAAAAAAGCGTTTCTCCGGACGGTAATGCCTTACATCAAAAGTCAAAATGCTGCGATTACCGCAGATCGTAACTGGCTGATCTCGAAACAGTACGAGAGCCGCTGGTCGCCGTCTGAGCGCACGCGTCTTAAAGACATTGCGAAACGCTACAAGGTGAAGTGGAACGGTAACACGCGTCGCGTGCCGTGGAACTCGCTGTTAGAGCGTGTGGACATTATTCCAGGCAGCATGGTCGCCACCATGGCCGCAGCCGAAAGCGGCTGGGGAACCTCGAAGCTGGCGCGTAACAATAACAACCTCTTTGGCATGAAATGCGCAAAAGGGCGTTGTACTAACGCGCCGGGCAAAGTGAAAGGTTATTCGCAGTTTGCATCGGTTAAAGATTCAGTAAACGCCTACGTGGTGAACCTGAATACGCATCCGGCCTACTCGTCGTTCCGTAAGTCACGCGCCCAGCTGCGTAAAGCGGATCAGGAAGTGACGGCCAGCACGATGATCCACAAGCTTAAAGGGTATTCGACTCAGGGACAGCGTTATAACAACTACCTGTTCGCCATGTTTCAGGATAACCAGCGCTTAATCGCCTCGCACATGTAATGTAAAAAAACGCCTTCCATCGGAAGGCGTTTTGTTTCCTAGATAAGCACCTCGCTGTGCCGCTCCCGATACTCTTTCGGGGTGGTGTCATACTCTTTCCTGAACACCGAGTAAAAATACTGAAGCGACGGGTAGCCGCACATCTGTGAGATTTCGTTGATCGACAGCGACGTTGAGATGAGCAGGCTGCGCGCTTTCTCCAGTTTCTCCGCATGGATCACCGCATGGATGGTTTCGCCAACCTCCTCTTTAAACCGCTTCTCCAGGTTCGAACGCGAAATGCCGACGGAATCCAGCACCTGATCGACCTTAATGCCCTTGCAGGCGTGGTTGCGGATGTAGTGCATCGCCTGAATAACGGCCGGATCGCTTAAGGAGCGGTAATCGGTTGAACGGCGCTCCACCACGCGCACGGGCGGGACCAGCAACCGTTGCAGCGGCAGCGATTCGTTATCCAGCAGCCGGTGCAGTAGCTTCGCCGCCTGATAGCCCATCTGACGCGTTCCCTGAGCGACCGAGGATAGCGCCACGCGCGACAGGTAGCGCGTCAGCTCTTCGTTATCAATACCAATGACGCACAGCTTTTCAGGCACCGGAATGTGCAGATGCTCGCAGACCTGAAGCACGTGGCGGGCGCGGGCGTCCGTGACGGCAATAATCCCGGTTTGCGGCGGCAGCGTTTGCAGCCAGTCTGCCAGGCGGTTTTGCGCGTGCTGCCAGTTTTCCGGTGCGGTCTCCAGCCCCTGATACACTACGCCGCGATATTTCTCCTGCGCGACCAGCTGACAGAATGCGTGCTCACGCTCCACCGCCCAGCGTTTGCCGCTTGAGGCGGGCAACCCGTAAAAGGCAAAACGGTGCACGCCTTTCTCTTTTAAATGGAGAAAGGCGGCTTCAACCAGGGCATGGTTATCGGTGGCGATGTAGTGCACCGGCGGGTAGCTGTCGGGGGAATAATACGAGCCGCCGACGCCGACGATGGGGACATCGACGTCCGTCAGCAACTGCTCAATCACCGGGTCGTCATAGTCGGCGATAACGCCATCGCCCAGCCAGTCCTTGATGTTCTCGAGCCGGGTGCGGAAATCCTCTTCAATAAAAATATCCCATTCGGATTGCGACGCCTGCAAATATTCACCAACCCCTTCGACCACCTGACGGTCGTAGGCTTTATTGGCATTGAATAACAACGTAATGCGGTGACGCTTCTCAAACATGGCTGCTTTCCCAAATAAGTAACGATGCTGTTCTCAGGCTCGCCGCTTGGTGGCGGAGTCCATCCAGACCGCCAGCAACAGAATGGCGCCCTTGACGATATANTGCCAAAACGTTGGAACGTCCATCATACTCATTCCATTATCCAGCGAAGCCATAATAAATGCGCCCATCACCGCACCCGCGACGCTACCGATCCCCCCGGCGAGGCTGGTTCCACCAATCACACAGGCGGCGATGGCATCCAGCTCGGCGATGTTCCCGGCTGACGGCGAACCGGCTCCGAGGCGGGAGCTGAGGATCAGCCCGGCAATCGCGACCATCAGGCCGTTGATGGCAAAGACCGCGAGTTTGGTGCGTTCTACGTTGATACCCGACAGACGCGCCGCCTCAAGATTGCCGCCGATGGCATAAATACGCCGGCCAAATGCCGTGCGCGTTGCCATAAACATGCCGCCCAGCAGCAGAAGGGCCAGCAGTAAAACCGGCGTCGGCACGCCGCGATAATCGTTCAGTAGCCAGATTGCCCCCAGCACGATCGCCGCCGTCAGCGCCTGACGCCCCACCACGGCGGTGGACGCAGGTGCTGCCAGCCCGAGCGCCTGACGGCGCATACGGCCGCGCCACTGCCACGCGATAAAGGCCATCAGCCCGACCACGCCGATCGTAAAGCCGATGCCATCGGAGAGGTAACTCTGCCCAATTTGCGACATGGCGGCGCTGGTAGGGGAGACGGTAGTGCCGTTGGTAATGCCAATCAAAATGCCGCGAAAGGCGAGCATGCCCGCGAGGGTAACGATAAACGACGGGACTTTGCGGTAGGCGACCCACCATCCGTTCCATGCCCCGAGCAGCAGGCCCAGCACCAGCGTGACCGCTACGGTCAGTGGCAGCGGCCACCCGAGCCAGACGTCAAAAATGGCCGCTACGCCGCCGAGCAGGCCCATCATCGAACCGACCGACAGGTCGATTTCTGCGGAGATAATCACGAACACCATCCCCACGGCCAGAATGCCCGTGATGGCCGTCTGGCGCAGCAGGTTAGAAACGTTGCGCGCGCTCAGGTAAGAGCCGTCGGTCATCCAGGTAAAGAACAGCATGATGGCGATAATCGCCGCGATCATCACGAAAACCTGCAGGTTGAGCGCCTTAAGCCCGGAAAACGCGCCGGGCGTCGGAACAGCGACTTTGATATCAGACGGATTGCTTTTCGACATGACGTTCGCTCCTTAAAGCGGCTTCCATCACCTGCTCCTGCGTCAGGCTCTGGTTGATCAGGTTGGCTTTGAGTTTCCCTTCGTGCATAACCAGCACGCGGTCGCTCAGGCCCAGCACTTCAGGTAATTCAGACGAGATGACAATGACGGCAATCCCTTGCTGCACAAGCTGGTTGATCAGCTTGTAGATTTCATATTTCGCACCGATATCAATCCCGCGCGTCGGCTCGTCCAGAATCAGAATCCGGGGGTTGAGCAGCAGACAGCGCGCCAGGATGGCCTTCTGCTGATTGCCGCCGCTGAGACGCCCGATGGCCAGGTCGGGAGAGGAGGTTTTCACCTTCAGCCTGGCGAGCGACTGCAAAATGCACTGCTGCTCCGCCGCGTCGTCCAGGGCCGTCAGTGCACCGGAAAACTGACCGAGCGCGGCAAGCGTAACGTTTTGACCCACGGCCATGACCGGCACAATGCCGTCTTTTTTGCGATCTTCCGGCACCATCGCGATGCCGTGGGCAATCGCCTGCTGGCAGTTGGTGATGTGTACTGGCTGACCGTCGATAAAAATGTTGCCCTCCCAGCGTCCCGGCCAGACGCCGAAGAGACACTGAACGGCTTCGGTCCGTCCTGCGCCCACTAACCCTGCAATACCGAGGATTTCGCCACGGTGCAGCGAAAAGGAGAGGGTGTTGACGCGCTTGATATGCCGGTTAACGGGGTGCCACGCGGTGAGGTTTTCGACACGCAGGATCTCCTCGCCCACGGTATGTGGCTCGTTCGGGTACAGCGCGGTCAGTTCGCGGCCAACCATCATGGTGATGATGTCATCCTCACTCATCCCGGCGGCGTCGCGCGTGCCGATGTGCTGCCCGTCGCGGATCACGCAGATGGTGTCCGAGATGGCTTTCACCTCATTAAGCTTGTGCGAAATATAGATGCAGGCAATGCCGTGATTTTGCAGGTCGCGGATGATGTTAAGCAGTACCGCTGTTTCCTGCTCGGTGAGTGAGGCGGTAGGCTCATCAAGGATCAGCAGGCGTACCTGCTTGTTCAGCGCCTTGGCGATCTCAACCAGCTGCTGCTGGCCCAGACCCAGATCGCCCACGCGCGTGTCGGGTGAAATGGCGAGGCTGACCTGCGCCAGCAGTTTTTCACAGCGCAGCGTCATGGTGTCGTAATCCAGCACGCCGTGACGGGAAATTTCAGCCCCGAGAAAGATGTTCTCCAGCACGGTAAGATGCTTTACCAGCGCCAGCTCCTGGTGAATAATGGCAATCCCTTTGCGCTCGGTATCGCGGATGTGCGCGGCCTGGAGCGTTTCGCCGGCAAACACAATTTCGCCTTCGTAGCTGCCGTGAGGATAGATCCCGCACAGGACTTTCATCAGCGTGGACTTCCCCGACCCGTTCTCGCCGCACAGCGACATCACTTCGCCAGGGTTGAGCCTGAGGCTCACGTTGTCGACGGCCTTCACGACGCCAAACGCTTTGGTGATGCTTTTCATTTCAAGTAAATAAGACATAACTGCTCCGCTGACCCGATAAAGAAACAGGACATGTCGATGCGCCCCCGCAGAGCAGGGGCCGCGCTGGATTACAGTTCACTCTTTTTGTGGAAACCGTCTTTAATGACGGTGGCATCAATATTGTCTTTATTGACTTCAATAGGGGTAAGCAGGCGAGCCGGAACGTCTTTCAGGCCGTTGTTGAGCGAGGTATCGGCTTTAGGCTGTTGGCCATTCCCCAGCTCAACGGCAATTTCTGCCGCCGTGTTCGCCAGTTCAGTGATGGGTTTGTAAACCGTCATGGTTTGGGTGCCTGCGATAATGCGCTTCACCCCGGCGAGGTCNGCATCCTGGCCCGAAATAGCCACTTTCCCTGCAAGCCCCTGCGCGCTGAGCGCCTGAATNGCCCCGCCTGCGGTGGCATCGTTCGACGCCACAACGGCATCAATTTTGTTATTGTTCGCGGTTAAGGCATTTTCCATAATTTTCAGCGCGTTTTCAGGCAGCCAGCCGTCAGCCCACTGATCGCCGACGACGTGAATTTTGCCCTCGTCGATATACGGCTTAAGCACTTTCATTTGCCCTTCNCGGAACANCTTGGCGTTGTTATCGACCGGNGAACCGCCCATCAGGAAATAATTCCCCTGAGGCACTTTGTCGACCAGACTTTTTGCCTGTAATTCGCCGACTTTTTCATTATCAAACGAAATATAAAAATCAATATCCGCATTATTAATCATGCGGTCATAGGCCAGCACTTTTATGCCTTCCTGTTTTGCTTCTTTAACCACATTACTGAGTACCTGGCCGTTATAAGGGATAATGACCAGCACATCGACGCCACGGTTAATCATATTTTCAATCTGTGACATCTGGGTTTCTTCGTTGCCGTTAGCGGATTGCACAAATACTTCGGCACCCAGTGATTCCGCTTTTTTAACAAAAATATCGCGATCTTTTTGCCAGCGCTCCAGGCGCAGGTCGTCAATCGCCATGCCGATTTTGACCTCTTTGGCGTGTCCGGCAAAGCTGGCTAGCAGGAGAGTAGTGCAGAGAGTAAGGGTCAGGTTCTTTATCTTCATAATTATCAGGCCTTTTTGTAGGGGTATGTGTTGCTGAGATAAAAGAAACATTCACTGCTGAGACGCAGCAAATTCTTAACGTGGAGAGGCCNGCTGGCAATTACAGATTTTTATCTTCTCATTATGATATTTGGTTTATTTCCGAATTTATGACCGCGATCGGATTTTAAAATGCGNAACGTACTAATTACATTTGATTCTGGAATAAGCGCAGAAAAAGCGTTGCCAGCGCATTATTTTGCGAGCCAGCGCACAGTTGTGCATTCTCTCAATAGCAGTGTGAAATAACGTAATTGAGCAACGTTAAATGTCTATTCACTATTACTCCTGTCGCACTCTTACGCCGCATACCCTGATTATGGAGCTGAATATGCAAGCTTATTTCGACCAACTCGATCGCGTTCGTTACGAAGGCACGAAAACGACCAATCCTTTAGCATTTCGTCACTACAACCCGGATGAGCTGGTGCTGGGTAAGCGCATGGAAGATCATCTGCGCTTTGCCGCCTGTTACTGGCATACCTTCTGCTGGAACGGTGCCGACATGTTCGGCGTGGGCGCGTTTGACCGCCCGTGGCAGCAGCCGGGTGAAGCCATTGAACTGGCGAAGCGTAAGGCAGACGTTGCCTTTGAATTCTTCCACAAGCTGAACGTGCCCTACTACTGCTTCCATGATGTGGACGTGTCGCCGGAAGGCGCATCGCTAAAAGAGTACCTGAACAACTTTGCGCAGATGACGGACGTGCTGGCTGAAAAACAGCAGCAAAGCGGCGTAAAACTGCTGTGGGGCACGGCGAACTGCTTTACCAACCCGCGTTACGGCGCAGGCGCCGCAACCAACCCGGACCCGGAAGTGTTTAGCTGGGCTGCCACGCAGGTGGTGACGGCGATGAATGCCACGCACACGTTAGGCGGCGAAAACTATGTGCTGTGGGGCGGGCGTGAAGGCTATGAAACCTTGCTCAATACCGACCTGCGTCAGGAGCGCGAACAGATTGGCCGCTTTATGCAGATGGTGGTCGACCATAAGCACAAAATCGGCTTCCGCGGTACGCTGTTGATTGAACCGAAGCCGCAGGAGCCCACCAAGCACCAGTATGATTACGACGTGGCAACCGTGTATGGCTTCCTGAAGCAGTTTGGTCTGGAAAAAGAGATCAAAGTGAACATCGAGGCTAACCACGCAACGCTGGCGGGCCACGCCTTCCACCATGAAATCGCCTCGGCTATCGCGCTCGGCATTTTCGGCTCCGTGGATGCCAACCGCGGTGACCCGCAGCTGGGCTGGGATACCGACCAGTTCCCGAACAGCGTCGAGGAGAACGCGCTNGTGATGTATGAAATCATCAAGGCGGGCGGCNTCACTACCGGTGGCCTGAACTTCGATGCCAAAGTACGTCGTCAAAGCACCGACAAATACGATCTGTTCTACGGCCATATCGGCGCGATGGATACCATGGCGCTGGCGCTGAAAGTTGCCGCGCGCATGATTGAAGACGGTGAGCTGGATAAACGTGTGGCGAAGCGCTACAGCGGCTGGAACAGTGAGCTGGGTCAGCAAATTTTGAAAGGCCAGTTATCGCTTGCCGAGATCGCGAAGTACGCTGAACAGCATCAGTTGGCGCCGCAGCATCAGAGTGGCCATCAGGAGCTGCTGGAAAATCTGGTCAATCACTATCTGTTCGATAAATAACAGGTCTCGCCGGGCGGCGCGTTGTTTGCCCGGCCTCCGGTTTTTGTAGGCCCGGTCAGCGCTGCGCTACCGGGCATGTTCAGTTAAGGAACCCACAATATGTACATTGGGATCGATCTGGGTACGTCGGGCGTGAAGGCCATCCTGTTAAGCGAGCAGGGAGATGTGCTGGCCTCGCAAACCGAGAACTTGCAGGTTTCGCGCCCGCATCCGCTGTGGTCGGAACAGGACCCGGAACAGTGGTGGCAGGCGACGGATCGCGCGATTCAGGCGTTAAGTGAACAGCACAGCCTGCAAGAGGTGAAAGCGCTGGGAATTGCCGGGCAGATGCACGGCGCAACGCTGCTGGACAGCCAGCACCGCGTGCTGCGGCCCGCCATTCTCTGGAACGATGGCCGCTGTGCAGAGGAGTGCGCACTCCTCGAAGAACGCGTGCCTGCCTCTCGCGAGATAACCGGCAACCTGATGATGCCAGGGTTTACGGCACCCAAACTGCTGTGGGTGCAACGCCATGAACCGGAGATTTTCCGCCAGGTGGCGAAGGTTTTACTGCCAAAAGATTACCTGCGCTTTCGCATGACGGGCGAGTTTGCCAGCGACATGTCTGACGCAGCGGGCACCATGTGGCTCGACGTGGCGAAGCGCGACTGGAGCGCAGCCATGCTTGATGCCTGCCATTTGACGCGCGACCATATGCCTGCGCTCTTCGAAGGCAGCGAAGTGACCGGAACTTTAACGCCGACGGTGGCGCAACGCTGGAAAATGCCAGCCGTGCCCGTCGTCGCCGGTGGCGGTGATAACGCGGCGGGAGCGGTTGGCGTGGGAATGACCGAGGCAGGGCANGCGATGCTCTCGCTGGGCACCTCCGGGGTCTATTTTGCCGTGAGCGACGGNTATCGCAGTAACCCTGAGAATGCGGTNCANAGCTTTTGCCATGCGCTACCGGGTAAATGGCATCTGATGTCGGTGATGCTGAGCGCCGCCTCCTGTCTGGACTGGGCCGCAAAACTGACCGGCATGGCGGACGTTCCGGCGCTGATTGCCGCCGCGCAGCAGGCGGATGATCAGGCTGGCGCGGTGTGGTTCTTACCCTATCTCTCCGGGGAGCGTACGCCGCATAACAACCCGGAAGCGAAAGGCGTGTTCTTTGGTTTAACGCATCAGCACGGCCCGGCCGAGCTGGCACGCGCGGTGCTGGAAGGCGTCGGTTATGCGCTGGCGGATGGCATGGACGTGGTGCATGACTGCGGTCTTACGCCGTCGAGCATCACTCTGATTGGCGGCGGGGCGCGCAGCAGCTACTGGCGGCAGATGCTTGCTGATATTAGCGGGTTCCAGCTGGATTATCGTACCGGTGGTGATGTCGGTCCTGCGCTGGGGGCGGCGCGTCTGGCTCAGGTTGCGCTGAACCCTGAAAAGTCTCTGTCGCAACTTCTGCCCCAGTTGCCGCTTGAGGCGCAGCATTTTCCTGATGAGAAAAACCATGCTCGCTACGGCGAGCGGCGCGACGTGTTCCGCAAAATTTATCAGCAGCTTTTACCGCTGATGTCTTAAACAGGCGCCGGGTGGCGCTGACGCTCACCCGCCCTACACTCCACCTGTATCGGTTTAGCTTACAAACCTGCGCGTATCGATTTTCTGCAACAGCATGGACAGCAGCAGGCTCGCTGCCAGCGTGGCGGAAAAAATCCAGATAATGTCCAGCAGTGGCCAGCTTTTCAGCTCAACGCCGCGCGTACGCAGCGCGTGGATCACCAGCGCGTGAAAACCGTAAATCCCCAGCGAGTGGCGTGAGATAAAGCCCAGCACCGGAAGCGGGCGGCTGTTCAGGGTATTTTTCACAAGCGTGAGCAGGGAAACCGCACAGATAAAGACCATCGGGCCACAGTACAGGTACCAGGTATCGGCAAAGTTGCCGCGCCACTGCAGTTCGTGCAGCGTGCCTCGTGAAATTATCCCCACGCTGAGGATAAACGCCGCCCCGCAAAGCAGGTTTAGCCCCCGTTTGCCGGTATCCATCATGCCGATGGCGCGCCCCAGCATGCCGTACAGCACGTAGTAAAACGTGTCGCCGTTGATATAAAGATCGACGGGCAGCCACTCAAAACCAGCGACTTTCTGCGAGACGGTATTCGGGTTTGCCACGATGCCAATCACAACCATTAAAGCCAGCAGCATTTTGCCGCCAATAAGTTTTACCTGGATCAGCGGAGAGACCAGGTAGATAACGATAATGGCGAAGAAAAACCACAGATGATAGAACACCGGTTTTTGCAGCAGATTTTTCAGCGACAGCCCGGCGTTGATTGACGTAAACAGCGTGATGTAGAGCAGCGCGACGGTGCTGTAAAACAGCAGACACGAAGCGATGCGGATAAAGTGTCTTGGCTGTGCGCTACGCTCGCCAAAAAAGAGAAAGCCGGAGATCATAAAGAATAACGGCACGCTGACGCGGGAGGCGGAGTTAAGAATATTCGCGATATCCCAGTTAACCTGACTGATACTGTGCGCGTTGGTGACATACCAGGTGGTCGTGTGGATCATCACCACCATCAGGCACGCTATGCCCCGCAGGTTATCAATCCAGTTAATTTTTGACTGCATCAGGCCCTCTGTTGTCCGGATAAAGAAAGTGTGACCATCATTGTCTTAATGCTTTCCCTTGGAAAAATCTGAGTTTTATTCATTAAACTTGTCGTCGAGACGAGAGGTTCGCAGAATGCTGACACATAATCTATAAAAGCGTTGATACTAAAAATAACAGCCCCAGACGAGGCCGGTAATAAAAATGATGATGAAGCGTGTAGTGTCTCTCTTTCTGCTGTTGATGCTCGCAGGATGCAGTACGTCGCAGGAAGCCCCGGTGCAAAAAGCACAGCAGGGGAAAATTAGCCCGGAACGCACGCTGGGCATGGAGCAACTCTGTAAAGATCGGGCGGCCCATCGCTATAACGCTGAGGCGCAAAATATTGCCGTCACCGGCTTTGAGCATTTTCAGGGGAGCTATGAGATGCGGGGGCATACCGCGCGTAAAGAGGGCTTTGTCTGTTCATTTGACGCGGACGGCCAGTTTTTACACCTCTCGATGCGCTAGAGTGCGCGTATAATCAGCAATCAGGCCGTTCATGGATTTTAGCGTGGCGGCTTATTTCCCAATTTTCCCTAAACAACCCCGTTTCGTACTGTATATCTTGCAGCCAGCGGGTATACTGATCCCTTCCTTTTGAAACCACACGTATCCAGCACGAAATACTATGCAAAAGTTTGATACCAAGACCTTCCAGGGCCTGATCCTGACCTTACAGGATTACTGGGCTCGTCAGGGCT
>Ga0058693_1000812_pt1 | contig 11622 bp, 12 predicted proteins | sample AgamicOrMarz_FD_55217 | JGI IMG/M metagenome (GOLD analysis project Ga0058693, IMG submission 55217) | Agave microbial communities from Guanajuato, Mexico - Or.Ma.rz | ecosystem: Host-associated > Plants > Phyllosphere > Phylloplane/Leaf | place: Guanajuato, Mexico | collected 2012-06-04 | reverse complement strand
GGGTCGGCCCGCGTGGACCGGCCCGAATCGAACAGCACTCCCAGGACGCTCATGACAACGAATACTTCTGTCAGCCCCGCGCTGCCGCCCGACGAGAAAGTCTCCGCATGGAGCCTCATCAAGCCTTACTGGGTGTCGGAAGAAAAAAAGACGGCGTGGGGGATGCTCATCGCGATCATTGCGATGAACCTCGCGGTGGTATGGATCAACGTCCGCCTGAACCGCTGGAGCGCCGACTTCTATAACGCGCTGCAAACCAAGAACGTACGCGACTTCCCGCATCTGCTGATGATCTTTTCCGGGCTCGCGTTCGGCTACATCATCCTCGCGGTGTACGGGCGCTATATGCGCCAGATGCTCGGCTTTCGCTGGCGTCAATGGCTCACCACGCGCTATCTGAACGAGTGGCTGCACGACAGCGCGTTTTACCGGATCGAGCGCGACCGCCTCGCCGACAACCCAGACCAGCGGATCAGCGACGACCTGCAGTCGTTCGCCACGACCACGCTGTCGCTCACGCTCGATCTGCTGTCCACGGTCGTCACGCTCGTCTCGTTCATCACGATCCTGTGGGCGCTGGCCGGCGCGCTGACCATCACGCTCGGCGGCGTGCCGCTGCAGATTCCCGGCTACATGGTGTGGGCAGCCGCGCTGTACGCAGTGGTCGGCTCGCTCGTGATCCAGAAAGTCGGTCATCCGCTCGTGCCGATCAACTATCAGGCGCAGAAAGTCGAGGCCGATTTCCGTTTCGGCCTGATCCGNCTGCGCGAGAACGCCGAGCAGATCGCGTTCTACAACGGCATGGACACGGAGAAGACNAACGCCCATTCGCTGTTNGGCCGCATCCGCGATAACTGGTGGCAGGTCATGAAGTACACGAAGCGGCTCACCTTCGTGCTGAGCTTCTACGGTCAGATCGCGATCATCTTTCCGCTCGTCGTCGCCGCGCCGCGTTATTTCGCGGGNGCCTTCACGTTCGGTGTGCTGATGCAAATCTCCAGCGCATTCAACACGGTCAGCGANTCGTTCTCGTGGTTCATCAACAGTTACTCGACGCTGGTCGAATGGCGCGCCACGGTCAANCGTCTGCGCGAATTCAAGCGGGTCGTGCATGCGCCGCGTCTGAAGGAATCCGTCTCGCCGGCCACCGCGCACGGCGGCATCAACCTGCATTTCGTCGACGCCGACAAGCTCTCCACCGACGGCCTCCAGCTCGCGCTTCCGAACGGCAGCCCGCTCTCGCGCATCCGCGACATCGTGATTCATCCGGGCTCGCGCTGGCTCGTGCGCGGGCCGTCCGGCTCGGGCAAGAGCACGCTGATGCGCGCGCTCGCTGGTCTCTGGCCGTTCGGCGACGGCGCGATCGACGCGCCGGTCAACGCCCGCATGATGTTCATTCCGCAAGTGAGCTACATGCCAATCGGCACGCTGAAGGCGGCGCTCGCGTATCCGTCGGCGGCCGACACGTATACCGACGAGGAATGCCGCGAGGCGCTCGTCGTTTGCCACTTGTCGCAATACGCGGACCGTTTGCAGGAATCCGCGCACTGGACGCGCGTTCTCTCGCCGGGCGAGCAACAGCGCCTCGCCGCCGCACGCGTGCTGCTGCACAAGCCCGACTATCTGTTCCTCGACGAAGCGACGAGCGCGCTCGACGCCGAGAACGAAGCGCGTCTTTATCGCCTCTTCACCGAGCGGCTGCCGAAGGCGGCCATCGTCAGCGTCGCGCATCGCGAATCGCTGGCGGCGTTCCATGACGAAACGCTCGAAGTCGAGCGCGCCGGCGAAGCGGTCGCCGCATGAACCCGGAGAGCGCCGCAGCGAGCGAAGCCAGTGCGGGCTTTGACCGCGTCGTGCTGATCACCGGCGCGGGCTCCGGCATCGGCGCGGCGCTGGCCCGGCGAATCGCCGCGCCGCGCACCGCGCTGATGCTGCACGCACGCGGCGCCGAGCGCGAGTCGCGCGAGCGTCTCACGCAGGTTGCCGCCGATTGCAGCGCGAACGGCGCGGCCTGCGCAACGGTGACGGGCGATCTCGCCGAGCGCGGCGCTGCAGAACATGTGGTGCATCAAACGCTCGCGAACTTCGGCGCACTCGATCAACTGGTCGCGAACGCGGGCCACGCGCAGCGTCAGACGCTTCAGGCGCTCGACTCCGATGTGCTCGGCGCCGCATTCGCCGCGATGCCCGCCGCCTTCGCGGCGCTCGTGAAGCGCGCCACGCCTGCGTTGGAAACCTCGAAGCGNGGCCGNGTGATCGCGNTGAGTTCGTTCGTCGCGCATCGTTATCGCGCGGATACGCCGTTTGCCGCGACCGCCGCGGCCAAGGCGGCGCTCGAGTCGCTCGCGAAAACCGCAGCCGCCGAACTCGCGCCGCATGGCGTGACCGTGAATTGCGTCGCGCCCGGCTATACGCGCAAGGACCGCGGACCGAGCGCCGATAACGCCGCCGTGTGGACGCGTGCCGCGGAATCGACACCGCTCGGCCACATCGCCGAGCCAGCCGACATTGCCGCGCTGATCGCCTTCCTGCTTTCCGACGAGGCGCGTCACATCACCGGCCAGGTGATTCACGTCGACGGCGGACTGACGCTCGGCTGATTCACACCGCCGCGCGCCGTTCGCCAACGCACTCGCACCCGTACTCACATTCGCGCGAGCCGCGGCAAGATCCCGAAACACGCGAGAACACCTCGAAAGCATTTGCGAAGCGGGCAAGCTTTTCAGCCCTTTGAAACGAGCCCGAAACAGCGACGATAGTCGTGCGCGCCGTCCCCTGCGGCCCGCACGCCATCCACTGCTAACGGACTCTCGCTCATGTCATTCGATCGCCGCTCTTATCCTTCGATTCACCGGCTCGGCCTCGCTCTCTCCACAGCGGTGCTGCTCGGAAGTGCCGCTCATNTTGCTCANGCCGCGCAAACCACGCCGCCGAACGAACCCGCCGACGTGTGCCCCGCGCTCAGGCACATCGTCGAAGCATCCGACTACAAGCAATTGCACACGCAACCGGCCGCGCAACTGCCGGGCGTCGCGAGCNCCGAAGANTGCCGCGCCAACGCGCACGCGTACGACTGCCACTGGCGCGCGCACTGGCAAGCCGACGGTGTCGTCAACGATCCGCTCGAGGAAATCGGCGCNGACATCGCCGCGTGCTTTCCGAACGTCGTGCATGACGTNAACACGCCGACGCGCCAGCATTTCATCGTGACGACCGCCGAGCGNCGCGTGAATGTGACCGCGAGCGTGCAAGGGCAAAACGAGTTGCGGCTGCGCGTCGCGCGCTGAATGCAGACACGTCAAGGACGATGCGCGTTCCGCCGCATTTCGCNTCGCTCGGTCGATCTCCATGATCGGCTTAATCGCCCTGGCTCCGCCTCATGACCTTCCTGACCACCACACGCGCTAACGCTTTNACGCGAGCCCCTCGCGCGGCCTGGGTCAGGTTGCGGCGGCCGAGCGCGCGGTTCGTCGCCTGTACGACGCTGACGGTCGGACTGAACGGCTGCGCGTGGACGCTGATCCAGGCAGCCGACGCCACTGGCTCCGTGATCCAGGCCGGCTACGCGATCGCCGCGAACTATTCGTCGCCGACCTTCGTGAGCGGCCGTCCCGCGGATGTGCGGCACGTTTGCATCGAGGTGAACTCTGCCGTGTCGGTCGGCGATTTCGTGCCGGCGCTGCAACTCGCACTTGATCGCCGCGGCATTCGTTCGGATGTCTACAATCCAGGCACCTCGCCTGCCGGCTGCGAGGCGCGCCTCGTCTATAACGCGGCGATCGACTACGGCCGCCGCTCGTTCAGCGACGACGCGATCCAGTATCTGTCGGTCATCGATTTGACGCTCGTGCAGAGCGGCCGCATTCTCGTCACCGCGCGCTATCAGACGGGCGGCCTGAACAGCGACCGCTTCTCGTCGGCGTCGACCAAGCTCAATGGGTTGATCGACAAGATGGTGATCGACCGGACCGATTTCGGCCGCGAAACACGGCAGACGATTCAGACCTCGCAGGTCAACTAGCCGCATGCCGGTTGCTTTCTCTTACGCGAGAAAGGATTGGAAAGCGTTAGCCGCTTTGCTGCGCGCGCGCGGATCACTAAGATGACCTGAATGAACCAATCCATTCTGGTCGTCGACGACGACCCCGTCGTACGTGAGCTCGTCAGCCAGTATCTCGAAGGGCGCGGCTTCAAGGTTGCCACGCTCGAACATGGCATGGCGCTGCAGCGCAAACTTCAGGACGAGCGTCCCGCGCTGGTCGTGCTCGACATCATGATGCCCGAGCTCGACGGCATCAGTGCGCTGCGCGCGCTGCGCGTGGCGGGCGACGATATCCCCGTGATTCTGCTGACCGCACGCGCCGATCCGATCGACCGTGTGATCGGTCTCGAACTCGGCGCGGACGATTATCTCGGCAAGCCGTTCGAACCGAGCGAACTCGTCGCGCGGATTCGCACGGTGCTGCGCCGGCGCGGCTCCATTGCGCCGAGCGCGCCCGAGCAACGCGCGCCGTATCGCTTCGGCCGCTTCGAGGTGAATTTCCCGGCGCGTGAATTGCGCCGCGACGGCGAACGCATCACGCTGCGCTCAAGCGAATTCGCAATGCTGAAAGTGTTCGTCACTCACGCGATGACCGTCCTCACGCGCGCGCAACTGCTCGAAAAACTGCACGGCAATAGCGAGACGCATCGCAACCGCAGTCTGGATGTGTCGATCTGGCGTTTGCGTCGGCTGATCGAAGTCGATCCGTCGAGCCGCGCTACGTGCAAACGGTGTGGGGACGCGGCTATGTGTTCGTGCCGGACGGCGAGATCGGCGCGGCCGAGCGCGGAGCGGGCGCGGCAGCGCAGTGAGCGCGTTCGTTGACGCCGCCTCAGAAAGTCAGAACGCTCAAAAACATCCTCTGCAGCCAGCCCATCGTCGTCGCGTCGGAGATCATGCCGGAGCCGGCCTGCTCGATGCGCGCATTCGCGACCTTGCTCGACGCGACGTAGTTGCCTGTTTCGATATCCTTAGGATTCACCACGCCTGACANCCGCAAGCGNTCGCGGTTGCCGCCCATCGAAATCACCTTTTCGCCCGACACGACCAGGTTGCCGGTCGGCATCGTGCCGATCACGGTCACGGCGAGNGTGCCGGTCATCGCGCTCGCGTCGGTGAGACTGCCTTGTCCTTTGAATTCCGTGCTGGCCGAGCCGATGTTGAAGAGCCTCGCGAGCCGCGCGGCGGCGCCCGTCGATTTATCGGCGGCATCGGCGGTGATGCTGCTCGCCCGGCTCGCNGCCGCCGTCGAACTGTTGTTCCCGCTATACGACTCGGACAGACGGATCGTCAGCACNTCGCCGATGTGNTGCGCGCGCGGCGTCTCGTACAGCACCATCAGCGTGCCCGCCTGATAGATCGCGCCCTGCGTGTTGACGTTCAGCGGCGCCGACACGAGCGGCGGCGCCATCGGNGTTTCGACAATCGACCTCTGTCCGCTCGCGCAAGCGGACACACATGCCGCCGCGCANAGCGCGACGGAAAAACGTAGCGTAGGCATCGGGTTTACTCCCTCGCTGAATGGTGCTGATCCGCGCATTGGCGCCGCTGTGCATCAACCGGCTTCNGCATCGCTCGCCTGCCACTGCCGCACGACGGACTTCACCCACGCGTCCGACCCCTTCAGCAGATAAGTGAGCGTGCCGTTGCGCGTGCCCGGCAGGAAACACAACGTGATCGAACTGACCGCGTTTTCCCACACGTAGACCGGCAACGCGCCCGGCGACGACACGTTCCGCGTCGCATGACGCGGCGGGCCATAGCGGTCCGCGAGCGCGTCGCGCAGATCTTCGGCGGTGACTTCGTCGATCACGAAGGAAATCTCGTAGAGCCGCAGCGCGCTTTGCCCTTCCATGCGCGCGAAACGCAGCACATGCTCGGCCGCCGGCGCACCGTCGACNACCGCTTGCGACAGCGCCCAACCGTTNTCGTCGCGATGCGCCCANCGGCACGCGACGGTCAGACTCTCGTGCGACTTCAGCCGCATGCCGAGCGCGCCCGCCTGCACGTCCGTCTCGCAGACCGGCACGCTGCCGACCGGCGTCGCACGCACTTTCGAACCGGCGCGGAATTCATCGAGCGTGATGCCGAGCGCGATGCCGCGGAATGCAAATGGCGTGTCCTGCGCGCGTCGGCGGGCGTCGGCGAATGCGTCCTTCGATGCCGGCGCCGAAGCTGCGGCGCCCGCGTCGCGCGCCGTCGGCTGCGCCAGCACGGTCAGCGAGAATGTGCCGCACAGCAGCGCCAGCGCGCAGGCAATCCGTTGTGGTCTCATGTTTCAATCGATCGCGGATGAGCAGATGTCGAACGGCGTGGCCGCCGCATGGCCGACGACCGGGATGATCTTCAGCGTCGCCGAGGTCAGCCGGCAAGGCAGCGCGGCAACGGCGCAGCCGTCGAGCGGCAACAGCGCCGCGCCGAGCGCGAGCCACGCAGCGGCGCGCACGAGGCGCCCGGAAATTATTGATGTCGACACGCGCGCCTCGGTGCGTCAGGCGGTCGTGTTGACGTGATGGCCGACGAGGCCCGCGGGCACCGACGGCTGCGGCTGCGGCTGAGTCGCCGAGCCCTTGGCTTGCGCGTTGCCGCTGCCGCTCCCGCTTGTCGCTGCGGAACTGCCGTTGGACGCCGGCTTTTCCGTCGCCTTGGTGGGCGCAATCGAAGAAAACCGGGTGGAATTGAGGTTGCTGGGAACAGTCATGATGAGCCTCGCATGGCGCTGGTTGGGCTGGGTTTGGCAAGATGTCGGTCGCGCACCGCGTGCGCCGGATGAGAGCCCGAAGCTCCGCCGGCGTGCGGCGCGACGTATCGCAGGACGAATCATCCCGCCGCCCACGCCTCGCCGATGCACGAAGAAACGCGCGCTTTTCGACGGTGCTTACGACACGTTGCGAGTGCTTTCCGGCACTTCCCGTTGCGCGCAAACTGTTTCGAGAAATACCGCGTGCGCACATCGAATGCGAGCCCGCACGCGCGCCCGCGTTGCCAGAAGCGGCAGTGCTGAAATATGCTGTGAACCTTGGTTGACGGGCCTTACGCTCGCGTGTGCGGACATTGCGCCCAATTGCACCAGAATCGCGCCGAAAAACTCGCACCGCATCGGGTAAGCATTGGTAAGAAAACAGTCGGCCGCGCGTCGCGCGCGCCGGTCTAGAATTTCGCCATGAATCCACAGGTCCTTATCGTCGACGACGATCCGGTCGTACGCGATCTGCTTTGCAAGTTCTTGCAGTCGAACGGCTTCGATGCGTCGGTGCTGCATGACGGCACCCATCTCCAGCGCCGGCTCGAGCGCGAACGGCCGTCGGTCGTCGTGCTCGACATCATGATGCCGAACACCGACGGCCTCCGCGCGCTCACCGCGCTGCGCGCCGCCGGCGACGACATTCCGGTGATCTTCGTGACGGCGCGCGGCACGGTGGCCGACCGCATCGTCGGGCTGTCGCTCGGCGCGGACGACTATCTGACCAAGCCCTTCGATCCGCGCGAACTGCTCGCGCGCATCCACACGGTGCTGCGCCGTCGCGGGCCGTCGACCACGAGCGCGCCGGAAGCCCGCAAGCCGTACAGGTTCGGCCCGTTCGAACTGGACTTCGCCACACGCTCGCTGTCGCGCGCCGATACGAAGCTGCCGTTGCGCGACAGTGAGTTCGCGCTACTGAAGATCTTCGTCAACAACCCGTACAAGGTGTTATCGCGTGTGCTGATTCACGACCTCGTGCACCGCGACAACCTCGCCTTCCGCGATCGCAGCCTCGACGTGCCGATCTGGCGTCTGCGGCGCGTGATCGAGGACGATCCGTCCAATCCGTGCTACGTGCAAACCGTGCGCGGCAAGGGCTATGTTTTCGTCCCCGACGCCGACGGCACACCTTTCTCCGACGAGGCCGCCTCGAACGCATGAGAAACCCGCTGAACACGCTGTTCGGCAGAATGGCGTTGCTTTCGACGGCGGTGCTGTTGGCGATTCAGGCCGGCTGGTTCGTGCTGGTGGTGATGCAGCCGCCGCGCCATGAGATCGACGGCTTTGCGCGCGGCGTCGTGCTGGCGCTTCAGGCCATCAACGGCGAGCCGATCAAGGGCGCCGCGCTCGCGCCGGCCATGCGCGTGCATCTGGTTCCGACGTGGAACATGCCGCCGAGCGTCCATCTGCGCGAACCCACCGAGCACCTGGTTGTTCAGTTGACGCAGCATCTGCGTGAGACGCTTCCGCCAGGCACCCAGATTGCCGTCGACGATCTGCGTCCGCCGCAACTGTGGGTGCTGTTTCCGGGCAAGTCGAACTGGGTCGTGCTGCCGGTCGATCTGCCGCCGCCGCCGCGCTTTCTGATCGAAGCCATTTCGATGCTGGCCGCCGCGCTGATCCTGTCGCTGTTCGCGGTGTGGCAGATGCAGCGTCCGCTGTCGCGCGTCGCCGACGCCGCGCGCGTCTTCGGTTCGGGCGGCCGGCCGGAACCNGTGACNGTGCAAGGCCCGCGCGAACTGCGCGAGCTGATNGGCTCGTTCAACGACATGATGCGGCGCCTGAACGAGGCCGGCGACGACCAGGCGGTCATGCTCGCCGGCGTCGCGCACGACCTGAAAGCGCCGCTCACGCGCCTGAAGCTGCGCGCGAGCGTGCTGGTCGCGGAAAGCGAGCGTGCCGGGCTGATTCGCGATGTCGATTCGCTGACTAACATCGTCCAGCAGTTTCTGGAGTTCGCCGGTCAATCCGCCGATGCCGGTCCGCCGGTTCAGGTCGACGAATTCTTGCGCGAGCAGTTTTCGGATAGTGATGGTGTGGGTGACAGTGTGATTGACAGCGCCGTCGATGGCTCGGGCTCGCAGGACGCGGGCGGCGAAGCCCGGCTGTTCGCGCTGGATCTGCGTGCCGGCCCGTCGTTCACGTTGCCGCGCACGCTGCTCGATCGGCTGGCGACCAACCTCGTCGATAACGCACTCGAACATGGCGCGCCGCCCGTCGATATCCGCACCGCGCGCAGCGACGGACATTGGGTCATCAGCGTGCGGGATCATGGCGCGGGCATTCCCGACGACCGCATTGCCGCCGCGATGAAACCGTTCGTGAGGCTCGACGCCGCGCGCGGCGGCGAAGGCCATTGCGGTCTCGGTCTCGCGATCGTCGCACGGCTCGCGCACGATCGCGGCGGACGTTGCCACGTGCGCAATCACGCCGAGGGTGGGCTGGAAGTGTGTATTGAGTTGCCGGTGGGGGTGGTGGCGGTGCCTGCGTCGACATCGACATGACAGGTGGGCTCGTGGTAGCGGTAGCGGTCGTGATCGCACTGCGCGGCGCGGCGCAAGGCGCGCGCTTACGCTGCCTTACCGCATCGGCTAACGCATGATCGCGGGCCTTATAGTCGACCCCGGCAACCTCGATGCCGCCCTTCTCAGTCCGCCCGCGTATCCGGGGCGGATTTTTTTTGACTGCGTGTTCGGCCTGCGTGTTCGGCCTGCGTGTTTTGGCCTGCGTGTTCGGCCTGCGTGTTTGGCCTGCGTGTTTGGCCTGCGTGTTTGGCCTGCGTGTTCGGCCCGCGCGTTCGGCCCGCGCGTTCGGCCCGCGCGTTCGGCCCGCGCGTTTGGTTTGCGCGTTTGGTTTGCGCGTTTGGTTTGCGCGCTTGGCGCGCATCTTCAGCCGCTGTTTTCAGCTAGCCCGCTCGGCCCACGCGCCTCACCCGCTCCCTCGCCGCCAGTCTCAAACAACCAACCGGCTCCGCAAGCTCTCGATAGCCGCCTCCGATACGCCAAGCCCGTCAGTCAGATAGCGCGTCATCGTGCCGTAGCTCGTCTGCACCTGATCGAAGCCCGCCTGCAGAAAACTTTCCTGCACGCCAAGCAACGGTTCCTGAATCGCGGCGAGCGCGTCGCCGTCCTGCGCGCGCAATGTTTCCTTCATCGACCTGATGGCCTGCGCGCGGTAGACATTGCTCAGCAGATAGTCCTGCATGATCACGTCGAGCGGCACATTCGCAATGCTCTGCAGCAGCGCCGCGACCCAGCCGGCGCGATCCTTACCCGCGTTGGAATGAAAGAGCTGCGGGCCCGTGCCGTCCGCGAGCTGGCGCAGCAGCGCGCCGAAGTTCGCCCGCTGCGCCGCGCCGGTCACATAGCCGCGCGCCTGCGACTCCATGAACGCGGTCGCGCCAGCGGCTGAATCGAAAGGCGGCGGCGTGAAGTCGCGCACACCGAGCACATCGAGCGTTTGCGAAACCGCGCCGCGAGGAACGATGTCGGCGGTTCGTTCGACCTCGCCCGGCGTGCGCAAATCGTAGACGCTCGCAATGCCGAGCCGCTCCATTTCCGTCTGATCGGCCACGCTCAGCGTCAGCACATTCGCGCGGAAAAAGAGGCCGCGCCGCATCTTCTTGCCGTCGACGGTCGGATAGCCGGCCGCAGCGCCCGCGACATCGCGGAAATTGTCCACCGATGCAAGCCGCGGCGTGTCGCNCTGCTCGTCGCCGAGGCCGCCGCCGCATGCGGAGAGCAGCGAGCTGCCCACGCCGGACACCAGCAGCACGCTGGCGGAGCGCTTCAGGAACGTCCGTCGCGACGCGCATGCCGCCAGCGAGTGCGCGGGCATGGCCGGGGGAACAANGTGGCGGCGAGTTGCCGGACAGGTTTTCGCGGTGGCGGGCATTAGGCGATCTGATGTGTCATGCGCGAGGTGAGTAAAAAAAGTGCAGCCTGAGCGCTGCGGGCGCAGTTTAACGTTTCCAATATTTTTTTGGTTACGACGTATTAGTTCGTAAGCAACGGTCAGCTTGGTCTTTGCCCGTGCCGCGCGCGCTTCCGATATGCCCGCTGCAATCACGCGCGAAAAAGCGCTTGTTAAGCCATTCTCCCAGGCATTTCGTCTCCTGTCGGCTGCTTACTCCCTGCTTACCGTCTGCTGCCAATTTTGACCACAAGTGGCCGCACGACGCCTCGCCCCGTAGAATACAAAGACCTCCCCTCGAGCCGCACGCACACAAGAAAAGCCCAGGAGAACACAACAAACATGCCTTCTCTCCAATGGTTCACCGAATTGACGCAGCGGGAACGCCGCACGCTCTACGCGGGTTTCGGCGGCTACGCGGTCGACGCGTTCGACTTCATGATCTACTCGTTCCTGATTCCAACGCTGATCGCGACGTGGGGCATGAGCAAAAGCGAAGCGGGCATGATCGCGACGAGTTCGCTGATTTCATCGGCGCTCGGCGGATGGCTTGCCGGCATTCTGGCCGACCGCTATGGCCGCATCCGCGTGCTGCAATGGACCATCGCGACTTTCGCGCTTTTCACCTTCCTGTCCGGCTTCACGCATTCGTTCTGGCAACTGCTCGCGACACGCACGCTGCAAGGCATCGGCTTCGGCGGTGAATGGTCAGTGGTCACAATCATGATGGCCGAGACGATACGCTCGCCGCAGCATCGCGCGAAAGCGGTGGGCACCGTGCAGAGCAGCTGGTCGTTCGGCTGGGCGGCCGCGGCCATCGTCTATTGGGCGTTCTTTGCGTTGCTGCCGGAGCAAGTCGCGTGGCGCGCCTGTTTCTGGATCGGCCTCCTGCCCGCGGCGTGGATCATCTACATTCGCCGCAACG
>Ga0058693_1000811_pt1 | contig 11627 bp, 10 predicted proteins | sample AgamicOrMarz_FD_55217 | JGI IMG/M metagenome (GOLD analysis project Ga0058693, IMG submission 55217) | Agave microbial communities from Guanajuato, Mexico - Or.Ma.rz | ecosystem: Host-associated > Plants > Phyllosphere > Phylloplane/Leaf | place: Guanajuato, Mexico | collected 2012-06-04 | reverse complement strand
AGTATATTCATAGTGACACAAGAATCGAAGAAGAAAACAGGCTAGCTTGAAAATTTTCAAGCTAGCCTGTTCCTAGAAGAGACATTATGTTAAGTTACACTTTTTTATTTTGTTGCAATTAATGCTTTAATCATTTCGTTCCAGTAATGTTTAAAATCATGTTTTTTCTCAGACATTTTCAACACTCCTTTAGTTATTTCATCCGTCCAAATAACTTATATTTGTTACCTTTATTGTATTTTATTAACACAAAATTGTTATCCAACTGTAAGAGTAACTTTTTAATAGATTTTTACGACTAAAGGATGAGGTTTAAAATAACAAAAGGAATATTTTTTTAGGTCCCTAGAATGATGCTTATGTTAACTAGCTTCCTCATGTAATTATTACAACTAATATTCTTATAAATGTTTAATTGAAGAAATAATAAAAGAGAACAACAGAAGTAATCTGATGTCCTCTTTTTTATTAAGATATTTTATTAAATATCAAGTTTACGGGTACCGAGCCATTTTACCATTTCAGGATCTCTATGTGAAAAGAACAAGCTCTCTTCCGTATCTAACGTCACAATCTTTTCCATGTCCTCTTGGCTTAATTCAAAGTCAAAGATATTAAAGTTTTCAATGATTCTTTCTTTGCGAACAGACTTCGGAATCACCACGACTCCCCTTTGTGTCAGCCAACGTAAAATTACTTGAGCAACAGATTTATTATGCTTTTCAGCAATGGATACTAACACTTCATTTTGAAAAATGTCATTTTTCCCTTCAGCAAAAGGTGCCCAAGACTCAATCTGAACGTTGTTTTCCTTCATAAGTTTAGCACTTTCTACTTGCTGGCAGAAAGGATGTGTTTCAACCTGGTTTACAGCAGGAACCACTTCATTATGAGTAATTAAATCGACTAGGCGGTCTGCGTAGAAGTTACTAACTCCAATCGCCTTAATCTTACCCTCATGATATAATTCCTCCATCGCACGCCAAGAACCATATACATCACCAAATGGCTGATGGATTAAATACAAATCGATATAGTCAAGTTGTAATCTTTCCAATGACTTTGCGAATGCTTTCTTTGTATTCTCATAACCAGTATCTTGAACCCAAAGTTTTGTCGTAATAAATAGTTCTTCTCTTGGGACACCACTTCGTTTGATTGCTTGGCCAACTTCCTTCTCATTTTGATAAGACGCAGCCGTATCAATTAAACGATATCCTGCCATAAGAGCGTCATAAACGGCTTGTTCACATTCCTTTGGATCTGTCATTTGAAAAACACCAAAGCCAAGTATAGGCATTTCAACACCGTTGTTTAAAATTACTTTTTGCATATAAACTCCTCCGGTTTTTTATATTAATTGTTAAGTCACTTATTTTCATTCATTTACATTACTTATTATTGGAATTTACTATTGAATTCTCGTCTATTATTTACCAACTCTATTTGCATATTCCGATGGATAGCGATCTCCCGAAATCTCAATTTTAGAGAGTGCTTCTTTCAAATCACTTAGTTCTTGTGTCGTCAACTCAACATCAACTGCACCAAGGTTTTCTTCAAGACGATCTAATTTGCGTGTGCCTGGAATTGGAACAATCCATGATTTCTGAGCAAGTACCCATGCAAGTGATATCTGAGCTGGTGTTGCATTTTTCCCTGCCGCAATCTTATTTATCAGATCAATTAAGACTTGATTCGCTTCGAGATTCTCAGGTGTGAAGCGAGGAACAATGCTACGGAAGTCAGAGTTTCCGAAGGTTGCATTTTTATCAATCTTTCCGGTAAGGAAGCCTTTTCCTAGGGGACTGAACGGAACGAAGCCAATTCCGAGCTCCTGGAGCGTAGGCAGTAATTCTTCCTCAGGGCTTCTCCACATCATTGAGTATTCACTCTGGATAGCTGTAAGTGGATGTACTAAGTGTGCACAACGAATCGTCTTCACACCTGCCTCAGAAAGCCCCCAATGTTTCACTTTACCTTCTTGTATCAGATCTTTTACTGTTCCAGCTACCTCTTCAATTGGTACATCAGGATCAACTCGATGCTGATAGTATAGGTCAATGGCTTCAACGTTAAGACGTTTGAGTGAGCCTTCGACTGATTGCCTAATCTGCTCCGGCTTGCTTTCAACCACCTGTTTACCATCCACGATTTTAATACCAAATTTAGTAGCAATAACGACATCTCCTTTGAACGGAGCAAGAGCTTCACCTACCAGCTCTTCATTCACATAGGGACCATAAACTTCCGCGGTATCAAAAAAATTCACACCTCGGTCAATCGCTGCATGGATTAGAGAAATCATTTCTTTTTTGTCTGGTGCTGGACCATAACCATGACTCATTCCCATACAACCAAGACCTATAGAAGAAACTTCTAATCCACTTTTTCCTAATGAGCGTTTTTGCATGATTGATCTCCCCTTTTTTGCATTATTATTGCCTTAAATGGTTCTATTATTTAATCACATCCCTATTATGCACCAACTGAGAAAGAAACCGGTATCCCATTCCTCTCAAATGATTGCCTAATTCTCTCAATGCAACTTAAGAGATGAAGAGATATGCATTATAAGGGCGCTATCACAAAGAAAAGAAGAAGGAGGATCTTATTTTATGTCTGAACAATTTATAAACGGCAGGATGATACCTACACAACTGCTATTCCATCTTTATATCTTAATAAAATGATGGCTTCGCCCAATCTGTATCTGGTTCGCCCACTCCAAGACTAGCTTGAAGATATTTATCACTTTTTTCTTGGATAATATCTATTATTAATTGAGTTACTGCTTGGCGAGTAACTTGTGCACCTTTAAAAGGTTCTCCTTTTTGCGTAATCAAATATTTAGTATTATCAGCTTGATTATAAAGCCAAGTTAATCTTAGGAGTGTATAATTCAGACTAGAATTCTCAAGCATCCGTGCAGATTCAATCTGGGAACGCATTCTGGGGCTTCCACCAATCATACGTTTATTCCATTCACCAAAAGCTCCCGGCACCTCATCATAAATTCCAAGAACTGATGCCGCAATTACCCTTCTCACTCCTGCATCATGCATTGCATCAATTATTGTTTTTGTTGATTCTTTATCACCCATGTCATTGATGTATACAAGGTCTACGTCTTTCATAGCATTGACCAGTTCATCTCTATCTTTAAAATCGCCATCCACAATAAATTCTCGGCTATCATCACTAATAGTTAAACGTTTATGACCGTTTCTTGCATAAAGAACGATGGAATGGTCAGTTTTATTGAGCAATTCATTTGTTAGCATACGGGCTATTTGGCCTGCTGCACCTAAAATTAAAATTTTCATCATACCACTCCTCGTATAATAAATGTTGTTCCTTGAAAACCACCAAGTCCGAGTATAGGCGTCTCAATACTATTGTTTAGCAGTGGAATCCTCTTGTACTAATTTCTTTTTATTCAAATAACCTTCTATTGACTGTAGAGCCTGATGCTCGTCAATCCCTTCTGCCCTTATAGTGATATAAGATCCAGGCATAATTGCTAATGACATAGTGTCCATAAGCGACTTGGTTGAATTTTTTAGATTAACAGATCTTCCCCTATATTCAAGAATTATGGTAGAGGTAAACTTACAAACAACACTTACTAAGAAGGTTGCTGTACGGGCGAATCCTGTATCTGCAATGATTTTATATTGTTTTTCAATCATTCTTCTTCTACCCCCTATAGCCCCTTTTATAAAAGGATAATTAATTAAATAGGGTCAAATTATTTACAATAACCGAAGTTTATTAGTATTAAATTATCTCTCTTGATGTGTAGGACGAATAAGCATTTCATTAATTGCTACATCTGATGGTTGTTCAATGGCGAAAGCAATAGCACGGGCAATGCTTTCAGCGTCAATGGCAACATCTTCATAAAGTTTATCAATTCCAGGTTTTAAATCCATATCGGTGATCAAATTAATTAATTCAGACTGAACCGCGCCTGGTGAGATAATAGTTGAACGAATATTGTTTCCAGCTTCTTCTTTACGTAATCCTTCGGAAATAGCGCGTACAGCAAACTTTGTTCCTGCATAGACCGTACTTCCAGGACCAACAAAATGTCCAGCTACTGAAGACAAATTAATGACATGTCCGGATTTTTGTTCTCTCATGGATGGAAGCACAGCCGCAATCCCATAAAGTACACCTTTAATATTTACGTCAATCATTTTATTCCAGTCTTCGATTCTCTTCTTATAAAGAAATGAATGTGGCATAACGCCAGCATTATTCACTAATACATCAATTTTTCCAAACTCTTGAAGAGTGTAATCAGCAAGCTCTTCCATTTGTTCATGTGATGTTACATCAGTTACTTTATAAATAGCTTTTCCACCATTTTTTTCGATTTCTTTCTGTAACTGTTGTAAACGATCTTCACGACGAGCTGCCAAGACTAACTTCGCACCTTTAGATGCAAGTTCTTTAGCTGTTGCCTCTCCAATTCCACTAGAAGCACCTGTAATAATCACAACTTTATCTTTTGTGTTAGATACCATTTATATCTATCCTTTCTTAATAAAAAATAAATTTATTAATCCAGATGATTTGCCATCTAAAAGCCAATTATCTGCTGAATCTATTTTCTAAAACTTCACTGCTGTGCACTTGAGAGCTCTCGGCTGCGTCTAAATGAAAACACTCCAATCAGTAGCGCAATCACGACTGATGTCGCTCCAACCCAACTGATCTCTAGTATTGATGACCTTCCCGCAACAATACCTCCAATTCCAGCACCCGCAGCAAATCCAAGTTGGACAAAGGAACTGTTTAGACTAAGCACGATACTAGAGGCTTCTGGAGTCAGTGAGATTAGGTTAAAGTTTTGGGTTGGCCCAAACGTCCAAGCAGCGATTTCCCAAATCATGAGCAATGGGAGGGTGACCATTACCCATCCAAATCCAGAGACAGTAGACAGCAATACTAGCGAGATGATGTGAACAGCCATGGATCCGACTAGCGTGCGAACGATGCCGATCCGGTCTGCTAATAAGCCACCAACCTTAGAGCCAATCAAGCTCGCGATGCCCATAGCTAAGAGAATCATACTCAATTTTTCTTTCATAGTCGGCATAACGGCGGTCAGAAAGGGGGTGATATACGTATTAAGCATTGAATAACTAATAAATACAAAGAAGGTTACACCAAGGGTGAGTGCGACTCTCGGATTCTTCAAGAGGGCAAGACGCTTGCTCAGAGAAACAGCTGCCTCGCTTTTCATGACCGGAATCGTCCGTGCTACGGCAAAGATAGCCAGTAGGCTGAAAAGTCCGATGCCCCAGAAGATGACCTTCCAATCATAAGACGAAGCAATCATACGACCAAGGGGAACGCCAAAGACAAGGGAAGAGCTATAACCCATTGCAACGTTGGCCATCGCTCCACCCTGACGTCCAGGAGCCGCCAGTTTTGCAGCTATACCATAGGCGGTGACAACGAAGACCCCTGTTCCAATCCCTAGTAAAACGCGAGAGGCCATCAGCAAGCCAAAGCCTGGAAGAGCAATTACCCCAATGATGCCGAGTAATATGATAGTGAGAGCCAGTAACAATTGCTTACGCTGATCCATCTTCGAGGTTGCTACCATGACAAGAGGCGTGCCGATTGCGTTGCCGAGAGCGAATACGGTAATAAGCTGCCCTGCGGTTGCTACCGATACATCGACAGAAGCAGCCACTTTATCCAACGTACCTACGATGACGAATTGTGAAGTACCCACCACAAAGCTAATAAGGGTTAACATGTAAATTTTCCAACTATTATTCACTCTGTTCTATCTACTCCTTTATCTATGAGGTGATATATTAAGTTTTATATTTTAAACTTTTTTGTTCTTGTTGAGTTACCAGTAAGGATTCCCTTCTTTGTATCATTATCGCTTTAAATGGTTATATTATTTAACCGCATCCCTATTATGCACCAACTGAGAAAACAACCAGTATCCCATTCCTCTCAAATGATTGCCTAATCCTCTCAATACCACTTACGCAATGAAGAAATATGCATTATAATGGCGCTATCACAAGGAAAGGACGAAGGAGGATCTTATCTTATGTCTGAACAAATTTATAAACGGCAGAAAGAACTTGCTAAACTTATTGAACGTTATTCGGGGGAGGACGGTAACTACACAACTGCTGTTCCGTCTTTATTTTTTACTCGTCTATCTAATGCTGTCGGACCAAGTCATGGAGTTTACAACCCTTCCTTATGCATTATCGTCCAAGGTATGAAGGAGGTATTACTGGCGCAAGAACGCTTTACATACAGTCCTGCTAATTACCTTGTTGCATCTGTTGATTTACCAGTTACCGCCCAAGTCATAGAAGCTTCTCCTGCTGTTCCGTATTTAGCTTTCAAACTTGAATTTACACCAAATCAAATTATGGAAATTTTAGGTAATGTTGAAATCCAAGCTGGTTCGAAAAAAACTAAGAAGAGAGCAATGTTTGTCAGCCCAATAGACTCATCCATGTTAGATGCGGTAATTAGATTAGTTCGCTTGCTAGATAACCCTAAGGACATTCCAGTACTTGCACCTCTATTCAAGCAAGAAATTCTCTATAGGGTTCTGCAAGGACCATACGGAGGAACACTAGAACAGATGGCCGTAGAAGGTAGCTATACCTATCGAATTAGAGACGTGATCGAACATATCATGCATAACTATGATCAGTCTTTTCGAATTGAGGATCTTGCAGATATAGCAAGCATGAGTGTTTCTTCGCTCCATAGACACTTTAAAGAGGTCACAGCGATGAGTCCGATTCAGTTCCAAAAACAAATAAGACTACAGGAAGCCCGGCGCTTGTTATTAGCCGAGTCAACAGACGCAGCTGATGTCGCCTTTCGAGTAGGATATGAAAGCCCATCGCAATTCAGTCGTGAATATTCACGCATGTTCGGACTTCCACCTAGAGAAGATATAAAACGTCTCAGAGAAAAAAATAATCAAAGAATAAACGCTTGAATCCCCTACTCAACAGGCAAGATATAAAAAGATTAAGTAATAAAATAGCCTTACTATAATTTTTCCTAGTAAGGCCTTTCTTGTTGTTTTGAGAATAAAACGTCTTCTCAAATGATTACAACATATTCTGCTTGAAGCACCTGTTGTCCCTTATATTCAAGGTAAGAGACTTTCTGCCCTATTTCTAATGAACTAGAGTTAGATAGATTACGAATAGAACTAAAATGGACAAACAAATCTTCTCCACCACTATCTGGAGAAATAAGTCCAAAGCCTTTCTCATAATCGAAACACTTTATCTTACCTATTTTACTTTCCAACACAATCACTCCTCCGACAATATTATTTATAAGGGGATAATATGATCGAAAGATTATTTTTCGTTAACAATTAGATCATGTAATTTAGAGGCTTCATTAGAATTAGTTGCTACCCCTTTTTTATTTCATATGAAAACGACGGCAGAGATGGCGTATTACATTTGTAATATAAGGAATAGCACCTTTAACTGCTGTGCCTTGAATTAACAGATAAATTTAATTAATACCTTCCGATTTTAAATCAATATGAGAGTTCCCCATTTTCTTGTTGTAATCCTTAATCTTTTCCAACTTCTGAACGAACAAATTTCAAAGCATAATGAGTCCCGCAGATATAGATTCCCATGATCGATAGGTAATCAATTAGAAACCCCATGGCGGAGTTATCTAAGATATAAGAACCAAATGGATCATATATGATTAGCTTGGAACCCAAGTCTCTCTCAAAAGAAGTATGCACTCCATAGACAACAATCAACACCGCCAACACACGTAACACAATTGTACGCATACGGCTCATACCTGTAATGTCCGTCATCTTTCTTACTGCATTGATAATGGCCCCCCAAGACAATCCTATATGTACAGCCATAAAGATAAATCCCCAATATGCAGTCAGAACGTGTATCTGCCGTACAATCATGTCATTATTTATAGGAAAATAGGGAAAGACGTCACGGGAAATCGGCACGGAGCTTATCACCACTACAACCATAGATACAAGAAAAAGCAGATTGACCACAATTTTAAGAATACGTCGTACATTGTACTTTCCCCTAATAATTGTCTTATACCATCGTCGATTTAAAATATTATGGAAAATAAACAGCATAAACAGGACAGCCCCAACCAGTTCATGGATTGCATTACCAGTAACATGGTAAGCCATTACCACTAACATGAGAACTGTCATAGCAAGGTCAATGACCAGCCTGATTAATATATTTCGATTCAAAAAAGTTCTCCTCTTTCTAGTTTAAGTAATTACCTTACAATGCACTCCTGAGTAGACAGCGTATACTATACGCAAAGATTCAGGAAGCCAATCACTTAATCCTTAGTAAAGTAATTCTCTTTTTTTACCAAATTAGTCATAGCACCCACTGTTTCTTCTATAGGAACAGTGGGGTATAACTATAATCTGAATTCTACTAAGCTGAAGGGTAGCAGCCTCAACAAACTACCACCGTCACTGGTTCGTCTTTCCCTTTAGGGTACTTCAAATGGAAACACACATCCATCAGTTCTTCTCGCGATGAAAATAAAATGTTAAAAGAGTATTCTGGATCATTTCCCCTTTTTTCTCGTCATCGATTATTTCATGATTATCACCTATGGCATTTACCTCCCAGCCCTCCATAGGGATACCTGCGAACCTGGATTCTGTACTGCTGTCTTTCGATCCTGTAAGTTCATAACTCTTCATCTCATCTAACGTATTCACGAAGTCATCCCGTTCCTGATTCGCGTGGCAGGTAAAGCAGCGACCGATGTCTTCCTCGTAATCCACTGACCTGTCGCCATTGAATTCCTGGTATAGCCAATCCCCATTACGCGGGGTATCGGGGGGGTTCTGGTTGCCCCAGCCATCGCGCTTTTCCATCACGAAGATTTCAGAAAGCTCTTCATCCTCATAGATTTCGAGAGTGATTACGGTGCCACTCGGGATGGGCTGGCCATTCTGCACAGCTTCGATTGCTTCCCGACTCGTGTAAGCCTCCTCTCTGACATTTCCTCGATTCACAGTCGCGTAGTTCACACCCTTATCGTAATTGTCAGGGAATTTGACAAGTTTACGGTCGTATTCAGAGGGATCCTGTTGGGAAGTCTCATTTGTGTCATTTGTATCATCGTTCCTGTTGCAAGCGATAAGAGTGAGGGCCACCACCAATGCTAGGATCGGAAATAATAGTTTTTTCATACTGTTTTCCTCCTACAAGTTTTTCTGCTTAATGTGTATTCATTACAGTTACTTAGCACATTTTTAGTCTTCCACTTCAACAGCATCCAAACTTCCGTTCAGACTCAGACAACTCAGCAGAATTGAAGAAATTTCTACACCACTTTTCCTAGTTCACAATTTTGTATGATCATCACCTCAAACTTTTGTATTATTTATTTAACATTCTTATTATCAATCAAATAAAAAGACAACTGTTATCCCATTCCTCTCAAATGATTGCCTAATCCTTTCATCACTACTTATTCAACAGTTTGGTTTTAGACTTAAAGTGCTTGATGGAGAACGAGGGTGAACCAATATACGCGTAATCCTCTGATAAGTTCTTTAATTCGAGAAAAAATGAAACAAATTTAAAAAGCCTTACTACACATTTCCAAGTAGTAAGGCTCTTCATTTTAATCTAAATATAACAACTTTTTGGCTCTTATACACGGGCCCCTATGTTGGTCGTCATGGTTGAATCCCCTAAAGATTGTTTATACAAATTTGGTATATGAAAATTTTTTCTACACACTATTCAAGTATTAAGGGGTTTATAAGGAAAGTATTTTATCATTTACTTAAAGGTTTAGATTTTCCATGAGTTTTTCTTTTTTTATTAAGGAGTAGATTCACATAACGAAAGCTCTAGGCATCATCGATAAAAGAATAGAAAGGCATGTTCATGCCTTTCTATCCCCTTAGTTATTTTGAATAATAGCCATTAATTCTTTGGCTGATTTTGTATGAACCATTTTTTCAATATTAGCCATATCTGAACACGTAATAGCAATACCTGATAAAATCTCTAAATGCGTACCGTCCTTTCCTGCGATTCCAAAAATCAAACGAACTTTCTGACCGTCAAAATCAACACCTTCTGGCACTTGGATCACAGTAAACCCTGATTTTAAAACGTTCTTTTTTGCTTCTTCTGTCCCATGCGGAATGGCTACATCATTCCCCATATAAGTAGATGTTATATTTTCACGTTCAATCATCGCTTCAACATAATTTCCTTCTACATATCCGCCTCTTACTAACACGTTGCCTGCAAATCGAATAGCTTCCTCTTTCGTTGAAAATTGTTGGTTTAAGAAAATGTTTGCCTCAATTAATAAGTCATTATTATGATCTATGTTTTCTTCTAAAGATACTGCCGTTTTTTCTTCTGTCCCATGAACAATATCACTATTTTTTAATTGATTAATTAATTTGTCATATTCCGGACTAGATAAGAAGTTCCCAACAGAAATATGATAAGCGTTTGGTACCTTATGTTGCGCTCTTGGCGTCAGCTCTTCTTGAGTAATAACGATTTGAGCNTCATTTGGAATATTACTAACGGCAGTATTGGTAACCAGAATATCTAAATCTGTTTGCTTTATTTTCTTACGGAGAAGTGAGGCGCCCATTGCGCTCGATCCCATGCCTGCATCACATGCAAAAATAATTTTCTGAACGTTTGTTGGTAGTTCTCCTTGTTGTTTTGTAAAGCTTTCTGTTACTGAACTTTTCTTACCTTTCATTTCTTGCATTTTGCGCGCAGCTCTATCTAAATCTTCCGTCTGCGTGCCTGTTTTTAGGATAATGGAAGAAGCAATAAAAGATACGCCTGTTGCTACAAGAACACCAGCAATATTCGCAAAATATCCCCCTGGCGGAGTAGCAGCTAAAAAGGCTAAAATACTTCCTGGGGATACAACAGCTTGTAATCCACCATCTAATAAAACAAATGTGAATACGCCACTCATTCCACCTAAGATCGCACCAATAATTAATAATGGGCGCATTAAAATATAAGGGAAATAAATTTCATGAACCCCACCGACAAATTGGATAAGTGCTGCNCCTGGTGCAGATTTTTTTGCTGTGCCTTTTCCAAAGAAACTATAAGCAAGTAGAACACCAAAACCAGGACCAGGGTTTGCTTCGAGGAGAAGCAAGATTGATTTACCACTCGTTCTAATCTGTTCTGCACCAATTGGTGAAATAATCCCATGATTAATGGCATTATTTAAGAATAGAATTTTAGCTGGTTCAATCAGAATACTGGTAAGAGGAAGTAAATGTTTAGCCAATAGCCAATCTACCCCTACAATAAGCCAACCAGTGAAGGCATCTATAGCTGGGCTCGCCCCTAAAAAGGCTAGAATCGCTAGAATTCCTCCAAGGATACCTGCCGAGAAATTATTAATTAACATCTCGAATCCTGTCTTAACTTTACCTTCAATAAACTGATCAAATTTCTTAATAACATAACCTCCGAGTGGTCCTATAACCATTGCTCCAAGGAACATTGGAATATCAGAGCCGACAATAACACCCATTGTGGCGATGGCACCTACCACCCCACCCCTTT
>Ga0058693_1000809_pt1 | contig 11634 bp, 15 predicted proteins | sample AgamicOrMarz_FD_55217 | JGI IMG/M metagenome (GOLD analysis project Ga0058693, IMG submission 55217) | Agave microbial communities from Guanajuato, Mexico - Or.Ma.rz | ecosystem: Host-associated > Plants > Phyllosphere > Phylloplane/Leaf | place: Guanajuato, Mexico | collected 2012-06-04 | reverse complement strand
TAGCTACTGTTATGCATATTAGTAATAATCTGTCATAATCTACTCTTTTATATAAAAAAGAGAAAAACAATCTAATTTAAAGACACATTTTTTTTCTCGACAAATATATAACCTCTACTATCTAGATATCCTTTTTTCAGATCCATATTTAAGTACTTTTTTTAGAAACACTATCTGATTGTATAACTCGTTCTTAGTAGGTAAATGCCTACACTTATCATAATCCGCAATTAAATATTTGATTTCCCTATAGAATAGGAGACGTTCATAATTATCAAGCATGTCCTCCCCTCCTGATGTTATTTCTTTTACATTACCCCTTTTCCACACATACTGACACTTGTTTTACGATAAATCAGATTATGGTAACTAAAAATATATGCAGTATACAATATAGGAGTTGTGTTTTTGTAAGTAGAAGTAGCACTAAATACGTTATATAAAAACAAAGGGAGTAGATCCTATGAATATTTCAATTTCAAATAATATAGAGAATGTTAATTGGTCAAGAATGAAAGCAATTTATCATTCTGTAGACTAAAAGAAACATGATGAGGATAAAATTGTAGGGTTTGGAAGAGCCATTTCAGATGGTGTATTTAATGCTGCCATATATGATGTTGTGATTGAAGACATCCATCAAAATAAAGGATTTGGACAGCAAATTATAGGTAACTTACTTGCGCAACTTAAGGAGATTTCTTGTGTTCATCTTGTTGCTACAACAGGTAATGAGGAATTTCATCGTAAAGTAGGATTCAGTAAGGTGCAAACTGCCATAGCGCGATACTTACTACTATAATTGAAGAATATTTGGAATAATTGATTTCCTGTAAAATTCATTACGGTAACTAAAAGGCCACCTCTTGAGTGTGTGGTAAGAGAGGTGGCCTTTTAGTTACATTAACTAGGGTTAAATGAAATCCAACTTGGGAAATCAGCTGGACTATCACCATAACATATCTATATAAAAAATCAATTATTTAGAGGCTGAATTAAGTATATGTATGAAAAGAAACTCTCATCTAACGGGCACATTAGATAGGAGCTTCTTTTTTGATTGTTTAACAGATTAATCCGTTAATATATCATCATCTCAATTTTTAATATTATCAGAATATCCTGTAAAAGTGTACTAAAAAAAAGAGGTAATTTTACCTGAAAATACTATATTTTTTGAAATTAACATATGTATAAAACATTCACTTTTTATGCATCCAATAATGGTTGACAACATTCACAGATGCCTGTCATATCAAGGATATATATAAAGCTGCATAAAGAAGAAGCGAGGNTCCATCGACAACCCTTTTCCAAATAGAAGTTCTCTTTTTAATGTGTAACGGAAGAGTGATTATGTAAACTTAGATTGTATATGATATACAATTAACCATAGGTATGTTTAATTATGTATATCTTTAATTTTCTAGGAGGACTTGGATTGATAAATAAAGCTTTATCTAGTGCTTACAAAACTGGTTCTTTTTATGAAGGTAATATAAATTTTAGAGAATCAATTTTTAGTTTAGAACCAAAATTAGTAGAAGTCGAGGATCTGGAACCTTTGAAGTATTTATATTTCAACGTAAAGGACATTTCTCTACGTTATAAATAACTTTGTAATTGAGCGGTTTATCATTTTTCAATTGGCTTCCAATTGCTTTCTTTGAAGCCTCGTAATTGTTGCCTTCTGCTTGAGCTGTACCTACTGATAATGAGGAAGCTAGTAAACCTACAGACAATAATGAGATAATACCTTTTTTCTTCATCGAATCCCCCCTTAGTTATATATGACTANCCACTTGCTATGACTATGATACTNTTAATTTTCCAACATAACCATCTATTCTCACATTCAAATTTCGACAAAAAAGACAGCCGCTATAGTAGCAGCTGCCAATGTATCATCGTCTAGTTTTATTATTCTTCTGTGGTTCAACTTCAATCATTTGCATTTGGAAAATTTAATTTTCTGTGATACCTAGCTCACGCATTTCATCCTGCAGTGTACGCCATTCTTCAATTTTAATTCTTTTCTTTCTTCCATTTCTTAATGTAAATTCTCTAAACCAGGTCACCTTACTAACTTCTTTTAACGAGTTTCTTCTATTGTATATAGTGTTATTTCAACCAATCTTCTGCATACTCTTTTTGATAAGGGTCATTATAGTTTATTTTAGCCGTACCATTTTCATCTACTTTAATAGCCTTATTAGGCGCTTTATTTAATAACTGAGGAATATTAATACTTGATGCTAATAACTGATTGGTTTTATTGATGGATTTTTCAGTTTTCTTCTTCACTCATAATCCTCCCCGTTATAACTTTTTCCTTCTTCAACTGCTTTGTTTAGATAGATTTCATCTGCTTTTTCTTCCGTAATATCAAAGTATTCAGCTGCAGCTTTTATTACTTTTGGATCATCTATCTCTGGTATGTAATTTTCACCGTGGTTTGTAATTTCATCAAATTTATCTTCCATGTATTGATAGACAGCATCCTCTAAGGTAAGAACATCTTCTTCTTCATTTTCATTATAATTAGGATTTGGTAATATGCCATCGGGATCTTTGTAGTAGGTCAAGTCTTCCCTTTTGTATTTTACATCATCACGTACTAAAACTTCATCACCATCATAGCTATCAATTTTCATGGAATATGGATCTTTTTTAGTTGATGTAGCTGAAACTACTTTTAAGGTACCAAATTTACAATCTTTTCTTCCACAATAGTCACTTATATCTTTATCCATATCCTGAACAGTTCTTGAAAGGATATTAAGTATGCCTAGAGGGTTGTTGTCGTAGAACGTGTTATCTACCTTCGCTTTGACATTAATTTTATACTTATCTTCTTCTTTATAGGAATATGAAACACTGTTCGTACCATCTGCTAAATAGTCAGCTAACTTAGAATCCTCGATAGATGAATCTGTATCTAATTTAATCGAATTTATCTCTGGTTCAGATGAACATCCATTAAGAAGTAGAACAAGACATGGCGCAGCTGCATAAGCTAATATTTTTTTCATGCGATTCCCTCATTTACGTTTTATCATTATTTCTAATTTTACAGTTAATATAAGGAAAATAACACTACTTTTTTCACATTTCACTCACATAAAAAGAGCAGCTTAACGCTACTCTTCTTGTATATACGATTAAGGCATTGGTATAGCCTTAATCGCCTCTATAAATTGCGTTCCAGTAGTTGCTAATGCTGTACCAGCACCAGCTAATCCTGCCACATTAGTTAATGCAGTTGTTGCTCTTCTAATTAATGAAGGCTTTACTTCCTCGCCATTCTCAACTTTTTCAGCTATTTCCTGTACATGATCAATAGCATCTTCTTTTAAATCTGTATCGGCAATCTGCGAATTATTTAAAAGATGAATAAGGTCCTTAGCAATTGACTGTAGACCTTCACTATCTTGATTGTGGGTCTGATTTAATGTTGTATTACCATGAACATTCCCTTCAGTAAACATTAAATTTCCTACAGAACCAGTTACTACGATTTTTGCATTTGGATTTCCGTGAATGCCCATAATTATCGCTTTCTCCTCTAAATAAGACGTAATTTGATCAACTAGTAATCTAATTACTTCTCTATTGAAATTTTTAATAATGTTGGCTCCCTTATATCTCCCATACGGAAAAGCAAAATCCCAATACGACAAATTGTTTTCTGTAACATACTTAAGAAGCTGATATATATAACTAACTTCTTCATGTGGATCAATGGGAAGGTCAAATTTTTCTTCTCCATTTTTTTCTTCAATAATTTTATTGAAGTCGTATACTTGGGTATGCGTTCTTTCAATAAAATCCTTAATTATGGGTTCTTTGTCTATTGCAATAATAAACCTTTTAGTTAAGCGTAAAGCTTCGTCTATATCAGTTGCACTGAGCATTTGCCCATAAGCCATTCTGAAATTTTTAGATATAATTTGAAAATCCTCATGTGACATAACTTTTTCCATTTAATTCACTCCACAATACGGACAATATGGGTCCGTACTAGCCTTTACAAGAGCAGAAACCTTTGCTTTCTTCGAACAACATTGAAATTCCACAATATCGTAGTCTTTTTTCTCAAACAGCGGTTGAGGACTATTGCTCGCTTTTAAAGGCTTCCCTGGTTTGAATGTGATATTTTTATTTCCCTTAAAGGTCTTACCAAAATCCTTTAGAGCTTCATTAATTAAATCCATTGCATATTGTTCTGCTTCTGCATTTGCATTCTCAATAATATCTTCAGTAAGGAACTCAGAAGGTTCTTGAGGAATTCCACAAGAAGGACAGAAAATTTGCAACACATGGTCTTCTTCTACGTCTCCTGGTACAAGCTTAAATTCCTCACTACACAGGCTACATTCGAAAGTAGAAAAACCATCATGGTCGGTTTGCTTAGTTATCTCTATTCTTTTTTCCACTAACATTTCCCCTCTCTTATACATCAAATATAGATTTGAAAAAATATGCTACATTTCTACAAACTTGGATATATTTACTTATAATTATAACAAAAAAAGAGAGTAGTCGCGACGGGCCACTCTCAAAGTGAATACTCTAAACAATCTTTCATGTAATCACTTCTCCTTACAAACGAAAAGAGCAACCATCATATACTGGTTGCTCTCTCCTAGTAAAAACGAACTTACACTAAATGTGTATGTCTGTGTTTACAGTATAATATATACACACATGATAAAGAAGGTAATTAACATACAAAATTCCAGATAGTAATACTTGCTCATCATTTTATATAATTGTTAACTAAAAAGTAGCAACGTTCTCTAGTCATTTCGTGTAGGACGCGAGCTTTTTCGGCATAAGATAATGTACCTCCACCGTTATCGTCAAAAGTTGCTTGAGCAGATGCATCTCTATCTTTAATCCACTGACGTTGTTTGATCGTAAGGTCGTTCATTTCTGATGAAGGCAATTGGTTCTTTAAATCACCATAAATTTGGTTAAGAACTTTGTCCCACATTTGATAATTGTTACCGGATACCTCTCTTCTTTTATAATCACTATCCATATCACTAAGTGGTTGTTCATGAGCTGCAGTCTCATTTAGCAGACTTAAATATTGTTCTTTAGTGCTACTTGTAGATGAACTACTTGTTGTAGCTGAGTTATTCGTCGATGAGGCATTTGTTGGGCCAGTCTTTGATAAAGTAGTAATCGGACCATTTTTAGCTATGTCAGTCAAGTATAATCCACTATCATCAGTAAGTACTGCAGTATACACCCAATTATATTTATTTGTTTTCTGAGAGCCATCTGGTTGAATTACAGATATAGTTTCGACGGTTTGTATCTTGTAAAGAGGACCATCAGAAGAATCCCCTGCTTTATTAACACCAACTACAGAATAATTCACCCATTTTTCTTTAATACCCTTCTTATATAAGTTGCTTACTAATGATTGTTGGTCATTATATAACGAACCTTTTAAAGCATGTGCAACATTACTAAATTGACCTGTGTTGATTGCGGTTGTTAACCCATTTATGTAATCGTCCATTACAAGCTCAGCTATTTCCTTAGTTACAGAAGTATCATTGGACACCGTATTTGAATTATTAGAGTTCTGTGGATTGCTATTTTTGTGAACAGTACTAGCATGGCTACTACCTTCTACAGTTGATTGGTCAGTACCCGTAGTTCCCCCAGTTGTATTTTTTGGAGATTGGTTGTTACTACTATCTTCATTAGTCTTAACAGCAGTGTTATTACCAGCTTCCTGATTACTACCTTTATCAGTTTCTACCGTTTTTGAATCTGCCTTTTCCTCTGATTGGCAACCACTAACTAAAAATGTAGTTGCTGCTACTAATGAAATAATACCTTTTTTGTACATAGTTGTTCCTCCTCTTAAGATGTATGTTATATGTATGTTTAATAGCATTATTAAGGATCTAAATGGCCTTATGCCACCTCAGCTACTTTAGCATCTATCAAGTCCATCAGCTCTAGTAGTTCTTTTTTATGGGAGTTGTGAATAGTTATTCCCTTCCTTCTTCCTGAAGAAAATGTAATAACGAATCTATAGTCACTTCTTTTAATTAAGATATACGACAATAAAATCATTGGTCCATAAAACTTTGCATAGGTAAATATCTCCCCCATAAAAATAGAAGCAACGAAACCTAAAAATCCTACTATACCTAAATTAATTGAAAACTTAGATGTCTTCCTAAGCATTGTTGTATTTACTACTTCTTTTAAGAAAATGGAGTAACCATCCCTAAATCCTCCCTGTTTTTTATCCCGTATGATGAGACGTTTATTAGTTAAAACAATAGTAACTCTCCTTTTCCATTTATACTCTTCGACAATTTCTTCACCATTACCCAATACCATGCTACTTCTCCTTTTAATCTATATTTTTCTATAATAAGACAGAATATTAGTTCTATCTTAATAAGTATTTAGTGGTTTTTATAGTAATAAACCGGTCTATTAGTTTGAAAGACTTAGTTATTTTAGCATAATATACATCGGAAAGTAATATATGTTAATAAAAAAAGTCCCCATATAAGGGACTGAATTAACTATTGAGCTTTTTCTTTAAATTCAAGTTTCAAATCTAAAGCGGTTAGTAATGTTGCAAGTGACTTTAAAGAATAATCTTCAGCGCAAGTAATACGGGAAATTTCAGAGGTACTCAATCCATTAACCGAATCTGATACTTCCTGATAAGATAACCCTCTTTCACTCAGCCTTGCTCTTACAGCATCTCCAATTTCTTTTTTAGCGTCATATAGACCCATGAATAATCACCTCATATTCAGCTTATTCTTTTTTAGTAGGATTTTCCTTTGGGTATTTAACTTCTTTCTTATCAGACATTGTTAACCCTCCTTAATTCATTCTCGCTTTCAGGCTATCAATTTTTCCATAAGACAAACAAGACAGATCCATAAGACCTGTCTTGTTTATTAGTTATTACTGCAGAACAAATTCTCATCATCCGCTTCCGCTCCACCATATACTCTGTAGCAATGATCTAAAGTCTCACTTGAACCGTCAAGACTTTGTGCTAGTTCCACCTGAATCTTTTCTAGAGCTTCTGATGATAACCAACTTCCCATATCTGCTATTGCATCATTTGCAGCTTCAATCTGTTGTTGTTTATTTGCTTCTGTATCTGCTTGTGCTGCTGCTTCCGCATCTGCCTGTGCCTGTGCGTCTTCTTCAGCTTGTGCAGCTTCTGCATCCGCTTCTGCTTGAGCTTGTGCCTCCTCATCTGCTTTTGCCTGTGCTGCTGCTTCCTCTTCAGCTTTTTTATCTGCTTCAGCTTGTGCTTTTGCTTCAGCTTCCTCTTGCTCTTGTGCCTCTTTATCAGCTTTAGCTTGTGCTTCTTCCTCTTCTTTGGCTTGTTTTTCAGCTTCGGCTTGTGCCTCTGCTTCTGCTTTAGCATCAGCCTCTTCTTGAGCTTTTTGATCAGCTTCTAGTTGAGCATAGTAATCGTCTAACTCTTTTTGCATTTGCTGTTGCTCAAGATCAGATAACTGTGCTTGTTGATCTTTGATTTGACTTTGTAAAATAGCAATTTGATCTGCTGAAGCATTGTCAATCATATTAACGTTTTGAATATAGTCACCGCTATTATCAAATGTTACTTCCATCATTGAAAAGACATTTTGTTCTTGGTTAATTCCGTAGTAGATATATTCGTTATCACCTACTTGGATATATTGATAACCAACCATTAAATTCATAAGGTAATCCTTGTCTGCATTATTAGAGTTAACAGCCTTTTGCAAATCTGTCGCTTTCGTTTGCAGAGTATGAGGTGTTGCTTCTTTTACAGCACTAGTGTTTTTAGTAGTATCTTTACTATTATTATTTGTGTGTACTGCCGTTTGTGATGTAGTATCCTCTTTTTGTGGTGCTGGTTCACTAGTGTCATTCCCACAAGCGGTTAACGCCAGTGCCAATAATGGAGCTCCTAAAACAACTTTCAACATTTTCATAAGTAATTCTCCCCTGTATTTTCTCTTTTTTTCCTCTCGATAGCTCATTAGAACTATTATAAAAGTCTGCTATTATTATACCAAAATTAAGTAATGATGCTATATTTTCTTAAAATTAATTTGTTGTTTTTCATGACACATTTCGCAAAAACCTTCTAAAGTTACTTTATCTACATACTTATTACAGGCATTACACATGTAGCTAACATCCTTTCCTTTATTTTCTTCTGCAATAAACGCTTCAAATTCACTTGTCATGATCCTCAACTCCTTTTAAGGCAATAAAAAAGGTACTACTTTTTAGCAGTACCTTTTGAAAGGATTCTTTCTATCTCCCACTGTTTATATATGTCGGTTTTTAAGCCATTAATATTACTTATAGTATTCCGATGAACGCCGTACTTTTCTGCTAACTCTGATTGAGTTATTCGAGACTCGCTAAGCAATTCTCTTATCTTATTAAAAATCTTTTGTTTAATCCTCCCGCTATTTTTAAGTTGCCCTTGCTTAATAAACACTTTCACTTCATCGCTTTCAAGTTCTTTATCCTTATTGTTGTATATAGGGTTATATTTCTGGCAAAGATTAGACTCCAACATCAGGCGTTGATATTTATCCATCACATGATGGAAAACTCCTATTCGATATATTTCTCTCTTAAAAACAGAGGAAGCTAAATGCCCCATTACCCTGCTTCGAACATTGGAGGATTCGCCAATATACATAATTTCATGAATATTGTTATAAAAAACATATACACCTGAAGTTTCTTTAATGTCCTTTTTGGTGTCTGGAGTATACATTACCAGTTCTATCGATTTACCTTTTAAGAATTTGAATCTATATTCGGTTATCAACTTCATGATATTCGCCTACCTTTATCGTAAATTTCATTATTATTTACATGTATCCCTTTTTCTAAACATGGTTTCAACTGCTTTCAAGGCAACACAAAAAGCCCCTAGATAACTCTAGAGGCTTACTTTTCATTGTTTTTATATTACTGATCACAGCCAATTCCGTCACCATCACGGTCAAACTTTGGTTCGAATCCTGGCTCGCCCTGTCTAATTGGAGCTCTTCCTGCTGCACGAACTTCTGTACAGTTTGCAAATGAAGCCGTTTGAGTTTGTTGTTGCTGTTGAGCCTCTGCTTCTGCCTGGGCCTTTTCCTCAGCTTCTTTACGTGCTTGCTCTGCTTCAGCTTGTTCTTTTTGTTTCTGTTCAGCTACACGTTTTTCTTCAGCAGCACGAGCTGCTTCTTCTTGTTTACGTTTCTCTTCTGCTGCTTTAGCTTGTTCTTCCTCTTTAGCTTTTTGCTCTTCTAATTTCTTAACTTCTTCTTGTTTCTTTTGTTCATCGGCTTTCTTTTGAGCTTCTTCCTTCTTAGCTGTCTCTGCTGATTTTTCTTTATCTACAGAAGCAACTACTTTCTTTTCTAAGTTAGGACTCATTTCAACCTTTTTAACTACATTATCCTTGTCGTCAAATGTTGCTTGAATCCATTCTCCAGCTTTATCTACATCAGCATACATGTAAACATGGTCTTTCATCTTAGTAGTAAGATAACCTTTCATAACGCTTGTCTTAATAAATTTGGCTTTCGTCATATCAACGTCTGCACTTTTTGTATCCCCTACCATTTTATAAATAATTCCTGCTGCTTCTACAAACTTAAGTGTAGGCTTTACAGTTGCACTTGCCGTAGTAGCTGTTTTCTTATCAATTCTTTCTTCTCTTTCAGCTTGCATTTGAGCTTCTTTCTTCTCCTGTGCTGCCTCTTCTTTCGCCATTTGATCACCTAATACATAGAAGAAAATCATTGATAAAACAAAACTTCCTGCTGTTGTTAAGAATAATCTTTTAACAGGCTTCTTCTTGAAGAGTCGAACTATTCCCCAGATTAATGTAATTAGGAACACACCTAGCAAAATCATTGCTAAAATGCCAAATACCATTTCTTTTCTCCTCCTTGTATATATTAAAATTAATTAATATCTTTTTGATTTTTCCCTAAGATATAACTGTTAACCTTTGCATTCCTATAATTATATTAAAAGAGTCATATTTACCATTATAGCAAACGACTTCCATTAATAATTTAGCTATTTACTTTTTATTGAAATTAAATGAACCTATAAACTCATTACGCTTGGTGAAATTACTTTATATTATGGTGAGAAATAGTACAGTTTTTGGAGCAAATTATGAAGGACTTTACAAAAAGTAAAATCATTGAGGAAATTGACCTTCCTTTAGGAATAAAGGCGTAGAAGCTTTTTATGTTTAACCGAGGAACTTAAATCAGTGTCTTAATAAAAACCATATAATATAGAAGAAACTTATCAAAAAGAAGCCTTGCTATATAAAGATTAGGGCTTCCTTTCTCCTCAAATAATTGAGAAACAGATTTCATACAATTTGTTGATTCCCTGAGGAATTTGTTTGTTTTTATCGATGAAGTGTTTGAATTAAAGAACAAAATGAGGTTAAGTGAACTAATTGATGTTCGTTTTACATAAAATAATTTCACCTTCACTTTTTGTGATAAATTAATAAAAGCCAAATGGAAAAGAGTGATCAACCTGGAAGAAATAAAAGAGCAAGAAATCGATCTTGGTAAAGTGTACGACTATGCTGAATTTCCGGATAAGGTTAGTGGCCGGTGCGATAACTGCAACTCAGCTTACTTCAAAAGTTCAGTAAAAAGTGGCGTTTTCTTGCGCGAATGTCAGGATTGTGGCATGAAGAAAAGTATTTAGTCGGTATTTATACTATAAAAGAAGGCAGGACTTGAATGGCAGTTGTTATTATTTGTTGTATGATATTAGTAGGGCTTATTTTTATCTATGGAGGATGGAAGCGTCCATATGATGAAATTAGTTCGGCTCCTGATATATGGATATTAGAAATCCTCTTTGTTATCATTGAAAAAATATTTAAGATTTCAGCAGAAAAACTTATGCGGATCTCATTCATGGTTTTTGGGACTGCTTGGTCCCTGCTATTCCTTATAATATTGATTACACACGCATATTAGAATAAAAAGAAGTTACCAAGTGGTGACTTCTTTTTTATTTATGGTTATTCGCGCCATTCTTACCTCTCATTATGAATGATCTGCGTTAATCGTTACAGAATATTATAACTTCTCGTCCAATTCATAAAGAGATGTGCTTTTGGGACAATCACAAGCATAGAAAACCCAGCATCTCTTACATCACCATTTACTTATTCCCTACTGCGAGATTATTTAGTCTTACTTTGTGATTTTATGTAAGTTTGAAGGAAGTTTTGTAGAAAGTATTTCATTAATCAAAAAAGGATACCATAATATACCTAATGTTAGTTTTTATGGGGAGTTATTGCAGTGAATAATGAATACAATCTTTTGTGTTTTAGAATCGCTTGAGAGAAGAATCCAAGGACTGTGAAAAGGAACTCCTTAAAAGTGAAAGTCATAGGGACATTTTTTATTATGGGTCGATGCGATAAACAACTAATTTTAAAGTAAATAGATAGGACACATATATACTTATCTAATCCAATTTACTTATTTATTACATTAGTTTTACTTCATTTTCATTTTCTTGTAACTAGCGAGCTTTATAATGAATTAAAGTAGTTTGACAATCATACCAAAGACC
>Ga0058693_1000805_pt1 | contig 11670 bp, 9 predicted proteins | sample AgamicOrMarz_FD_55217 | JGI IMG/M metagenome (GOLD analysis project Ga0058693, IMG submission 55217) | Agave microbial communities from Guanajuato, Mexico - Or.Ma.rz | ecosystem: Host-associated > Plants > Phyllosphere > Phylloplane/Leaf | place: Guanajuato, Mexico | collected 2012-06-04 | reverse complement strand
AGTTGGGGATGTAATAAAAACGGACCCTGTAGCAGGAAGAGTCGTAAAAGAAAACGCTAAAATTACTATCTATCAATCAGGTGGAAAAAAGAAAAGTAAGATGGCAAATTTCACAGGTCAAAACTTTGAGAGTGTAAAAGCTGAGTTAGAAGAAAAATATAAACAAGTTACGGTAAATTATATTGAAAATGATAAGCCGAAAGGTGAAATTGTAGAACAAATTCCGACGCCTGATCAGATGGTTATAGAAGCGGAGCAAGAACTGAAAATCTGGGTAAGTAAAGGGCCTTATCAAATTAGACCAGGTGACTTTTCGGGGTGGACTGAAAATAGTGTAACTGGTTATTTGAATGAGAGAAAACTAACGTCAGATATAAAACGAGAGTANTCAGATNCAGTCGAAAAAGGACTTGTAATTTCGCAATTTCCAAAACCAGGTACACCATTAAAAGAGGGAGATAAAGTAACTATTATTATCTCTGATGGTCAAAAGCCTAAAGTGACTAAAACGGTAAAAGTGGACAATATCTCTATCCCATATGAGCCTGCTGTAACAGGTGAAAAAAAGCCGCAAACAATAGAAATTTATAAAGAAGACATGCAGCAAAAAATGGATAGACCGGTTGAAACGAGAACAATTACTGAATCAGCGACTATTTCTTTAGAATTTGTAATTCAAGAAGGTTCAAAGGGACACTATAAAATTGTACGGGATGGAGTAACGATTATTGATAAAGAAGTACCATATCCAACTCAATAATAGTGAAAGTCTACTTATTATTATTGCCTGTTATGCTGTCTACAAAGTGGACGGTATAGCAGGCAAAAATATATGATTCAAAAAGCTAGTAAAGTGATGCAGCTGTAAATATTTTTTTGCATTTAATGGGAAATTCAATGTATATTAGCGAAAGTATATATGGTAGGTTTTGAAATCGTTATTTGGAAAATTTAAATCCATTCATTTTTAAATTCAGCATCACCTTATACAAAAAAGGAGAATTCTATGCCAGAAGGAAAAATTATAAAAGCTTTAAGTGGGTTTTATTACGTGCAGCATGAAGAAGGGGTTACGCAATGTCGTGGGCGAGGTGTATTTAGAAAAAATAAAATTACACCACTTGTAGGAGACCAAGTTGTTTTTCAGGCAGATAATCCAACTGAAGGTTATGTGCTTGAAGTGTTTGATCGAAAAAATGAACTTGTTAGACCTCCTATTGCTAATGTCGATCAAGCGATCCTTGTGTTCTCTGCAGTAGAACCAGATTTTAATCCTGGACTGTTAGATCGATTTTTAGTGCTGATTGAATATCATAACATTAAGCCAATTATTTGTATTAGCAAGATGGATTTAGTAGATGAAAAGATGAAAGCAACTGTTGAAGCTTATGCGAATGATTATCGTGAGATGGGTTATGATGTTTTATTTACTTCTATTAATACGTCAGAAAGTATTGATATATTAAAACCATACTTAGAAAATTGTGTTTCTGTCGTTGCGGGTCAATCTGGTGTTGGGAAATCTTCAATGCTTAATGTGCTACGTCCAGAATTAGAGCTGAAAACAAATGATATTTCCTCCCATTTAGGACGCGGGAAGCATACGACAAGACACGTAGAATTAATTGCAATTGGGAGTGGACTNGTAGCAGATACACCGGGTTTTAGTTCACTAGATTTCATTGATATAGAAGTAGAAGATCTTACATATTGTTTTCCAGAGTTGAAAGAAGCGAGCCAATACTGTAAATTTAGAGGGTGTACACATCTTTCTGAACCGAAATGTGCNGTGAAAGCTGCGGTTGAAGAAGGGAAGATTACAGAATATCGCTATAAGAACTATAAACAATTCGTAGAAGAAATTAGAGAGAGAAAGCCGAGGTATTAGTTATGATTAAAATTGCACCATCGATTTTATCAGCAGATTTTTCAAAATTAGGGGAAGAGATTAAAGATGTAGAAAAGGGCGGAGCGGATTACATTCACGTTGACGTAATGGATGGACATTTCGTACCAAATATTACGATTGGACCATTAATTGTAGAAGCTATCCGTCCAATTACATCATTACCATTAGATGTACATTTAATGATTGAAAATCCTGATAACTATATCCCGACTTTCGCACAAGCGGGAGCGGATATTATTACTGTTCACGTAGAGGCGTGTCCGCATCTACATCGTACAATTCAGTTAATTAAATCTCATGGTATTAAAGCGGGCGTTGTATTAAATCCACATACGCCAGTTTCAGTGATTGAGCATGTATTAGAAGATATAGATATGGTATTACTTATGACAGTAAACCCTGGATTTGGTGGACAGAAGTTTATCCATTCTGTATTACCGAAAATTAAACAAGTTGCAGACATGGTGAAAGAGCGCAATCTAGAAGTGGAAATTGAAGTTGATGGTGGTGTAAATGCTGAAACAGCAAGACTTTGTGTGGAAGCAGGAGCAAATGTACTTGTAGCTGGGTCAGCAGTATACAATCAAAAAGACCGCGGTGAAGCAATTCGCGTAATTCGTGGGTAGTGATGAACTTTTATCCTAGTAAGGTATTTATAGGATAGGGTAAAAATATGTAAAAAGGCAATCTACCGAATGGCAGATTGCCTTTTTACAATGGAAGGAGAAGAAAAAATGATTATTCATATTTTGGCAGGAGGACCTTCGGAATATTGCGCAGATTTTGCTCGATACGAGAATGAGGAAGTAGTGTGGGCAGCGGTTGATAGGGGAGTATACCGTCTATTAAAGAAAGGGATTACCCCGGCTGTTGCGTTTGGAGATTACGATTCAGTTACTGAAGAAGAATTAGTATGGATGGGACAGCAAACGAACGAATTACATATTGTTCCGCGGGAAAAAGATCAAACGGATTTAGAAATTGCAATCAACTGGGCATTAGAACAGAAGCCGGCACTAATTCGTATTTTTGGTGCTACTGGTGGAAGGCTTGATCACGGTTTGGCAAATATACAGATGCTTTTAAAAGGGTTAGAAGTAGAGATAGAAATGTGTATTGTGGACAATAAAAATGAAATAACAGTTAAAAAAATGGGTACACATATAATTGAAGAAAATAAAAATTTTCCTTATGTATCTTTTGTACCAGTTACTGAAATAGTGGAAGGGATTACATTGTTTGGTTTTAAGTACCCTCTTACTAATAAAACAATAGAGTGGGGATCAACACTTTGTATTAGTAACGAACTCGTTGAGGAAAAAGGTACTTTTTCATTTACTTCTGGCATATTAATGTTGATAAGAAGCACTGATTGAAGAAACAATTTTGCTCCTTACATCATATAGTGACCAAGTGGAGTAATGGGGATTAGGAGGGAAACCATGAGATTTTATACAATTAAGTTACCTAAATTTCTTGGTGGAATTGTTCGTGCAATGTTAAATACCTTCAAAAAAGATTAAAAAAGCACCTATCACCGGTGCTTTTTCCATTGTTATAGTAAAAAAAGAGCCTATCGGCTCTTTTTTTTATTATTAAACACGTTCGATTTTGCCAGATTTTAATGCTCTAGCAGAAACGTAAACACGTTGAACTTTTCCGTCGATGCGTACGCGAACTTTTTGAAGGTTAGCGCCCCACTTACGTTTTGTAGCGTTCATTGCGTGAGAACGAGAGTTACCAGAACGAGCTTTTCTTCCAGTAATAGCACAAACACGAGCCATTTATATTTCCCTCCCTTGATACCTTACCATACGTAATTTTTCAATGTTAGTCTTTTTTGCGATGCTAAAAACACTACTATAATTTAACACAACTAAAAAGAGAATGCAACACCGTAGAAAAAAGAAATCAAGAAAATTTACTTGACACTATATGTCGATGATGAAAAGTTGAAATCCATAAAAATTGCTTGACATATTATAGTGGTACATGTTGTATAATAACAATGGACTATTTTGCTCATCATAAAAAATGTGATTTAAAACATAAAATATGAGAGTGAAAAGAAAGAACGATGGAATTTTCTTTAAAAAGATTATATGATAGTAACTAAAGTAGTCTAGCTCACTTTCACCATTTATGAAGGGGGAAACGAGATGTCAATTGAAATTAAAACGAAGTANGGTCAAATTGATATTAGTACAGATGTAATTGCAACAATTGCTGGAGGTGCCGCNGTAGATTGCTACGGTATCGTAGGTATGGCATCAAAAAATCAGTTAAAAGATGGNTTAACAGACATTTTACGAAAAGAAAACTTCACTAGAGGTGTTATTGTTCGTAAAGATGAAGATGAAGTACATATTGATATGTATATTATTGTGAGCTATGGTACGAAAATTTCAGAAGTNGCACATAANGTGCAGACGAAAGTGAAATATACATTAGATCAAACTGTAGGACTAGCAGTAGATTCTGTAAACATCTACGTACAAGGAGTTAAAGTAATAAACTTGTAATGTGCATTAAGGAGGAAAATCTGTGTCAATTCAAAAAATTGATGGAAAACGTTTATCACAAATGATCATGCAAGGAGCGAATAATTTAACAAACAATGTTCAGCTTGTTGATGCATTAAACGTATTTCCAGTTCCAGATGGCGATACCGGTACAAACATGAACTTATCTATGACTTCAGGTGCGCGTGAAGTGAAAGCAAANCCTTCACAGCATGCTGGTAAAGTCGGCGTAAGTTTAGCCAAAGGATTATTAATGGGAGCTCGTGGTAACTCTGGAGTTATTNTATCTCAGTTGTTCCGTGGTTTCTCTAAATCCATTGAACAAAAAGAAGAATTAACAACAGTTGATTTTGCTGCAGCACTAGAAGCTGGAGTAGAGGCGGCTTATAAAGCGGTTATGAAACCGATTGAAGGAACGATTTTAACGGTTGCAAGAGAAACGGGTAAATATGCAGTAACAGTTGCGAAAAAACAGCGCGACTTTGTTTTGTTTATGGAAGACGTTGTGAAAGAAGCAAACGCATCGTTAAATCGTACGCCAGATTTATTACCTGTATTAAAACAAGTTGGCGTTGTAGATAGCGGTGGTAAAGGTCTTGTAGTGGTATACGAAGGATTTTTAGCTGACTTAAAAGGAGAAACGATTTCTTCTGATGCACCGACGCAACCATCTATGAATGAGATGGTACGCGCAGAACATCACCGTAGTGTACAAAGCCAATTGAGTACAGAAGATATTAAGTATGGATATTGTACGGAGTTCATGGTGAAATTAGAGGCTGAAAAGGTGAAAGAGCATAATTTCTCTGAACAAAAATTCCGTGAAGATATTAGTGTATATGGTGATTCTCTACTAGTTGTGTCTGATGATGAAATTGTAAAAGTTCATATCCATGCAGAACATCCTGGAGACGCTATGAACTACGGGCAAAAATACGGTAGTTTAATTAAGATTAAAGTAGAAAATATGCGTGAACAGCATACTGCTTTATTAGATGAACCTACTATGGTTCCTGAACAACCAGCTCAATCGAAAGAAAAACAACCATATGGTATCGTAACTGTGGCTATGGGGTCTGGTATTAAAACTTTATTTGAGAGCATCGGCGCAACGAAAGTTATCGAAGGTGGTCAAACGATGAATCCAAGTACGGAGGATATCGTGAAGGCAATTGAAGAAGCAAATGCTGAAAAAATCATTATTTTACCGAATAACGGAAATATTGTAATGGCAGCAGAACAAGCGGCATCAGTTGTAGATCAAGAAGTTATTGTTGTTCGTTCGAAAACAGTTCCTCAAGGTATGGCAGCAATGTTAGCATTTAACCCAGTTGGAACGTTAGAAGAGAATGAAGAAAACATGCAAGAAGCTTTATCTCATGTGAAAACAGGTCAAATTACGTATGCTGTACGTGATACGGAAATTGATGGTGTAGCAATTCAAAAAGATGACTTCATGTGTATTGCAGATGGGAAAATTGTATCTACAAATGCTGAAAAAGTAGGAGCTGCGAAGCAATTACTAGAAGCGCTTATTGATGAAGATTCTGAAATCGTAACGATTCTACAAGGTGAGGATGCAACTGACGAAGAAGTAGCGGAGTTAGTTGAATTTGTAGAAGAGAAATTTGAAGATGCAGAAGTAGAAGTGCATGCTGGAAACCAACCAGTGTATTCTTTCATCTTCTCTGTAGAATAAGATAAGATTCGTTTTGGAAATAAATGGATTACTTACTTGCTAATGGATAAGAAGTAGTAATATGAAGTTTATTACTAGTTTTTATTCAAAAGGCTAGCATATTGAAGAGAGAAAAGAGCCTTGCTGCTAATAGTGAGGCTCTTTTTTACTTGTTTTATATAAGGGATTTGAGTAGTTTCTCTTAGAATGCCTATGATAGAATATATAAGGTGAAAGAGAGCGATTACAGATGCTAATTGGTACTCAAATAAAATGCAATAAAGAAAATAATGTGACGGGGTGTGAGAATCTTGAATGATGTTGTACAAGTTCCTGTTACGGATGTAAAGGGGATCGGAGGAGAAACATCTGAGTTACTACATGAGATGGGTATTTATACAGTTTCTCATCTATTAGAACATTTTCCGTACCGTTATGAAGATTATGCGATGAAAGATCTTGCTGAAGTAAAGCATGATGAACGTGTAACGGTTGAAGGGAAGGTTCATAGTGCTCCTTTGCTGCAATATTATGGTAAGAAGAAATCGCGTCTAACAGTTCGTGTTCTCGTCGGTCGTTATTTAATTACGGCGGTATGTTTTAATAGGCCTTACTATAAGCAAAAATTAACGTTAGATGAAACGGTAACGATTACTGGTAAATGGGATCAACATCGTCAAACAATTGCTGTATCAGAACTTCATTTTGGGCCAGTTGTACGTCAACAAGAAGTGGAGCCAGTTTACTCAGTAAAGGGGAAACTTACAGTAAAACAGATGCGTCGTTTTATTGCTCAAGCGTTAAAGGAATATGGAGATTCTATAGTCGAAGTGTTACCGGATGGTTTGTTAGGGCGATATAAATTATTACCAAGATATGAAGCGCTTAGGGCATTGCATTTTCCGGTAGGACAGGAAGATTTGAAGCAAGCGCGTCGCCGTTTTGTATATGAAGAATTTTTCTTATTTCAGCTGAAAATGCAAACGCTCCGGAAAATGGAGAGGGAAAATTCAAAAGGGACGAAGAAAGAGATTCCGTCAGTAGAATTACAAGAATTTATCGATGCACTGCCGTTTCCATTAACGGGTGCGCAGCGCCGAGTTGTAGATGAAATTTTGAAAGATATGACATCTCCTTATCGGATGAACCGACTATTGCAAGGTGACGTTGGTTCTGGGAAAACAGTTGTTGCTGCGATTGGCCTTTATGCATCGAAATTAGCTCATTATCAAGGTGCTTTAATGGTTCCTACAGAAATTTTAGCTGAGCAACATTATCAGTCGCTTGCTGAAACGTTTTCGCATTTTGGTATGAAGGTGGAACTGTTAACAAGTTCTGTTAAAGGTGCGAGACGTCGAGAAATTTTAGCGAAGTTAGAACAAGGAGAAATAGATATTCTTGTTGGAACGCATGCCTTAATTCAAGATGAAGTTATATTTCATAGGTTGGGTCTCGTTATTACAGATGAACAGCATCGATTTGGTGTAGCGCAGCGCCGAGTTTTACGGGAGAAAGGTGAAAGTCCAGATGTATTATTTATGACAGCGACACCAATTCCGCGTACGCTTGCAATTACTGCATTTGGAGAGATGGATGTTTCGATAATCGATGAGATGCCAGCAGGTAGAAAGGTGATTGAAACATATTGGGCAAAACATGATATGTTAGATCGCGTTCTCGGTTTTGTTGAAAAGGAGATAAAAAAAGGAAGACAGGCATACGTTATTTGTCCTCTAATTGAAGAATCTGAGAAACTTGATGTGCAAAATGCTATCGACTTACATAGTATGCTGACGCATCATTACCAAGGGAAATGCCAAGTTGGATTGATGCATGGGAGATTATCGTCTCAGGAAAAAGAAGAGATAATGGGACAGTTTAGTGAAAATAAAGTGCAAATTCTTGTATCGACAACAGTTGTTGAAGTAGGTGTGAACGTACCGAATGCGACTGTAATGGTTATTTATGATGCAGAACGTTTCGGTTTATCGCAGCTTCATCAGCTTAGAGGGCGTGTCGGCCGTGGTAGTGAACAATCATATTGTTTATTAATAGCAGACCCTAAATCAGAAACAGGGAAAGAAAGAATGCGCATAATGACTGAAACAAATGATGGATTTGTATTGTCAGAAAAAGATTTAGAATTACGAGGTCCTGGAGATTTCTTTGGGAGTAAGCAAAGTGGCTTACCAGAATTTAAGGTTGCTGACATGGTACATGATTATCGAGCGTTAGAAACAGCAAGGCAAGATGCGGCGATACTAGTAGATTCAGAAGCGTTTTGGCACAATGATCAGTACGCTGCCTTGCGTACGTATCTTGATGGGACAGGTGTGTTCCAAGGAGAGAAGCTCGATTAAAGGGAGTCAACAAAAGTTTTTGTTGCATTCTACTTTTAATGATTATATACTACTGTTAGTACCTAGTCATAAAAATGGATGGTGCGGTATGAAAAAAAGAAGAAGTAAAAAAGAAAGACAAGAGTTATTACAACAAACAATCGAATCAAATCCTTTTATTACGGATGAAGATTTAGCGGAAAAATTTCAAGTGAGTATACAAACAGTACGACTTGATCGTATGGAATTGTCTATTCCTGAATTAAGAGAGAGAATTAAACATGTAGCTACAAAGCAACATGAAGAAGATGTGAAATCTTTACCGTTAGAAGAGGTTGTTGGAGAAATTATTGATATTGAATTAGATAGACATGCAATCTCTATCTTTGAAGTAAAGGTAGAACATGTATTTAAAAGAAATCAAATTGCCCGTGGGCATCATCTGTTTGCACAAGCAAACTCACTAGCTGTTGCGGTTATTGATGAAGAATTAGCTTTAACTGCAAAGTCTACCATTCGATACATTCGCCCTGTAAAATTAGGAGAGCGTGTTGTTGCAAAAGCGCGCGTTGAAGATGTAGAGAATGATAAGGGACGGACGGTTGTCAAAGTGCGTAGCTTCGTTGGAGAAGAACTTGTTTTTACAGGCACTTTTGAAATGTATCGATCTAGTAATTATAGTGAGGAAGGTAACAACTTATGAAAATCGCAATAGATGCAATGGGCGGAGATCACGCTCCAAAGGCTGTAGTATTAGGGGCAATGAAAGCTATTAAGGAATATTCTGATTTACATATTACGTTAGTAGGGAAAGAAGAGGAAATTCGTCAATACTTAACGAGTGATGAACGAATTACTATTCTTCATACAGACGAAAAAATAGAATCAACGGAGGAACCAGTAAGAGCGGTTCGTCGAAAAAAACAAGCTTCAATGGTGCTTGCGGCACAGCAAGTAAAGGATGGAGAAGCAGACGCTTGTATATCCGCAGGTAGTACAGGAGCTTTAATGGCAGCTGGATTATTTGTTGTCGGTCGTATGGAAGGAATTGAGCGACCAGCTTTATCGCCTACAATGCCGACTGTAGATGGAAAAGGTTTTGTTATGTTAGATGTTGGAGCAAATGTTGATGCAAAACCAATTCATTTATATCAATATGCAGTAATGGGATCTGTTTATGCTGAGAAGGTAAGAGGAATTGAAAATCCTCGNGTTGGACTATTAAACGTTGGAACAGAGGATGGAAAAGGAAACGAGCTTTCAAAGCAAGTATTTGCAATGCTTAANGATGCGCCAATTAATTTCGTTGGGAACGTTGAATCNAGAGATTTATTGCAAGGTGTAGCAGATGTTGTTGTATGTGATGGTTTTACAGGGAATGTAGCGTTGAAATCATTAGANGGAACAGCACTTGCGCTATTCTCTATGTTGAAAGAACAANTAATGAGTTCNTTTACGAGCAAATTAGCAGCGGCGGTATTAAAGCCAAAACTTATGGTATTAAAAGATAAAATGGATTATTCGGAGTATGGNGGAGCTGCATTATTTGGATTGAAAGCACCTGTCATTAAGGCTCACGGTTCTTCTAATGACCAGTCGNTATTTAGTGCGATTCGTCAAACGAGAGAAATGGTAGCGAAAGAAGTAATTCCTACNATTTCAAGCGTAATGGAGAAAGAGTCACTCCAATAAGAGGAGGATTTGAAATGGGAAAAATAGCATTTCTTTTTCCGGGCCAAGGTTCACAGGCAGTTGGAATGGGTAAACAATTAGCAGAGAATAATAAAGAGGTTGCAAAAGTGTTTGCAAAAGCAGATGAGGTGTTGCAAGATTCACTTTCAGAAGTGATTTTTGAAGGACCGCAGGAAAAGCTTACATTAACAACAAATGCGCAGCCTGCATTATTAACAACGAGTTTTGCTATTTTGACAGCTTTGAAAGAGTATGACATTACACCTGACTTTGTCGCTGGTCATAGTTTAGGTGAATATAGCGCTCTTGTAGCAGCTGGTGCATTAACTTTTGAAGATGCTGTATATGCTGTAAGGAAACGCGGGGAATATATGGAAGAAGCTGTTCCGGGCGGGGAAGGCGCAATGGCAGCTATATTAGGTGCTGACCCACATATGCTGAAACAAGTTACAGAAGAAGTAACAAGTGAAGGATATGCAGTGCAAATCGCTAATATGAATAGTACGAAGCAAATTGTNATTTCTGGAACGAAGCAAGGNGTAGAGGTTGCNTCTCAAAGAGCGAAAGAAAATGGTGCAAAGAGAGCGATTCCACTAAAAGTAAGTGGGCCATTCCATTCTTCACTTATGAAGCCGGCAGCTGAGAAGTTCCAAAGTGTTTTAAATGAAATTACAATTCATGACACGAATATTCCTGTTATTGCAAATGTTACGGCGGAAGTTATTACACGTGGTGCAGACATTCAAGAAAAGTTAATCGAACAGCTTTATTCGCCTGTATTATGGTACCCGTCTATTGAATATATGGTGAAGCAGGGAGTAGATACATTTATTGAAATTGGACCTGGAAAAGTACTTGCTGGACTTATGAAGTCAATTGATTCATCAGTAAAAGCATATGCGATATACGATGAAGAGACATTAAAAGATACCATTTCAAATTTGAGAGGAGAAAACTGATGTTAAAAGGGAAGGTAGCATTAGTAACTGGCGCTTCACGTGGAATTGGTCGCGCGATTGCGATCGATTTAGCGAAACAAGGGGCAAATGTAGTAGTAAATTATGCAGGTAATGAACAAAAAGCAAATGAAGTAGTAGATGAAATTAAAAAATTAGGTTCGGATGCAATTGCAGTAAGAGCAGATGTTGCAAATGCTGAAGACGTTACAAATATGGTGAAACAAACTGTAGATACATTTGGACAAGTTGATATTCTTGTAAATAATGCAGGTGTAACAAAAGATAATTTATTAATGCGTATGAAAGAAGAAGAATGGGATACAGTTATTAATACAAACCTAAAAGGTGTATTCTTATGTACGAAGGCAGTATCTCGATATATGATGCGTCAACGTCATGGACGTATTATTAATATCGCTTCTGTTGTTGGAGTAACAGGTAATCCAGGACAAGCAAACTATGTTGCTGCTAAAGCGGGTGTAATTGGATTAACAAAAACATCAGCAAAAGAGTTAGCGAGCCGTAATATTACTGTAAATGCAATTGCTCCTGGGTTTATTGCGACTGATAT
>Ga0058693_1000794_pt1 | contig 11758 bp, 13 predicted proteins | sample AgamicOrMarz_FD_55217 | JGI IMG/M metagenome (GOLD analysis project Ga0058693, IMG submission 55217) | Agave microbial communities from Guanajuato, Mexico - Or.Ma.rz | ecosystem: Host-associated > Plants > Phyllosphere > Phylloplane/Leaf | place: Guanajuato, Mexico | collected 2012-06-04 | reverse complement strand
GGAGGCGTTGCGATAATTGTCGGATTATTCTTCGGGAAATATATCATTGGTTTATTTGATGTTCAATCTCCAGAATTATTGGAGTTAACCTTAACAGGTATTAGTTTATTCTTTATCCAATACGTATTTTTAGGTTATAACATTGTGTATGGAGAGTACTTCCAATCAGTGCGACAAACGAAGAAATCAGTACTTATTATAATGAGCCGAGGATTACTATTTATTATTCCATTGTTATGGATTATGCCGAAATTATTTGGTATAAATGGAATTTGGCTCGTTATGCCAGTTGCAGAAGTAATGACAGCGATTATCGTATTTACGATGAATCGTATGAAACATCCTGTTCCATTAAATATGGCAGGAGAGAAAGAAGCGATATGATAAAAAATCCCCTTAAGCAATTAAGGGGATTTTTTTATTCCTTTAAACTAATCGCAAAAGATCCATCCGTTTCTTGAACAGAAGCAAAGGCAACGTTTTTAATATTTGTAATTCCTTTTTCTTTTAATTCTTTATATAACCATTTTTCATCTTTATGTATTAACTTTAAGTTATCATATTGAATTTGTGAATCGACGATAAGTGCAATTGGTAATCCAGCATACTTAACTTCTATGTTTAAATCTTTTGGAGTTAATGGTACAAGTTCTCTTTTTGGTAAAATACTAATAGCGCCGTTCGCTTCTAAAATAGCGTATTCAATTTCATGAACACTTGGATATCCTGCAACGCGAAGATTAGAAAGCAGTTCTGCAATGGGGTATCTACTTTTTTGTAAGTTCTCAAAAATAATATCACCATGTTTAATTAAAATGATAGGGTGTCCGAGAATAAAACGATTTAGTTTGTTGAATAGGCTTAATTTTGTAAGGAGTAAATGTAAACATGTGATAACAACCATACCGAGAAATGCTTGTAAAGCACCAGAGACGGGTATGGCCTGGAAAGCTAAATAAGATAAAAAAATTATAGCCCCAAAATCATGAGGAGTTAGTTGCGCTAACGCGGATTTACCGAGTAACTTAAGCGATAGCAAAAATAAGATGAAAAAGAACGACACGTTACATAAAAAGAGAAGCAATAGAGACACTCCTTCGTGTAAAGTTGTACTTACTATTCCCGAAAGTAATATAAATATTACCTTTCAGAGGATAAATTAGGGTTTATTGGAATTTGTCTGTATACAAACAAATAAATGGATATTATCATGAAGGAAGTAAAAGAAAATAGGAGTATATGAATATGAGAAAGAAGAAAATAATGAAGGGCATTTTAGTTGTTATAATGATTTGCGCCGTGTATGCGGGGTTTTTACAATATCACATTTATAAGCATGGGCATATGAATGCAACCTACGATGCTGATTACATAATTGTACTAGGATCGAAAGTAAATGGGACGAAACCATCTTATTCATTGCAATATCGTATTGATAAAGCAGCTGAATATTTAAAATCACATGAGAAAACAATCGCTATCGTATCTGGAGGACAAGGAAAAGGNGAAGACATTTCAGAAGCATTAGCAATGAAACAAGGACTAATAAAACAAAATATCGNAGAAGACCGCATTATAATGGAGGACAAATCTACGAGTACAGATGAGAATATTACATTCTCAAAACCGTTAATTCCAGCCGATATGAAAAAAGGTATGATCGTAACAAACGATTTTCACATGTTTAGAGCGAAAAAAATAGCGGCCAAACAAGGTTTACAATTAGAAGGTCTTCCGGCAAAAACACCGAAACCAATCATCATTCCATCGAATGTACGAGAATATTTAGCAATTACACAGTATTGGTTTATGAATCGAATATAGTGAAAGTGATCCCGTCTGAAACTTCAGGCGGGATTTAGTTTGAGGAAAATCTTACAAATATGTCACGTTCGTGAAAGGTAAAGCGATAGTTTCTAGAATGATTTCCTGACATAATGAAGGTAACAAAAACTATTTAGAGGTGAATCGGATGAAAGGAAATAATATTTTATCTTCGTTATGTTACTTTAGTATCTTTTTTGCACCATTTTTACTACCAATTATCGTGTACTTTGTTGCAGAAGATGAAGTGAAGTATCACGCGAAAAAAGCATTTTGGTCACATGTTTTCCCATACGCAATCTTATTTGGAGGACTAGCAGTATCAGGCATGTACGGTTTAGGTTTCAATCAATCTGACGGTGCTGGAATTGGAATGGCTATCACATATGCAGTGTTCATTCTTGTAGGAATTTACTACTTCATTTGGAATATCGTAAAAGGTATTAAAGTTTTGAAAACGGCGTAATAAGATAAGTATAATTTCATTTACCGTATCGATAAATGTTTTAAAAAAGGGCAATTCAAAAAGAATTGCTCTTTTTGTGCTTATAAGTTGTGAAAATTGAAAAAGATATGTTAATTTTTCATTATGAAGAGAAAAAAGGAGTGANTTTCATGAATGAGATNATACATAAGATGGAGCAACATGTTTCAGTTCGTAAATATAAAGAAGAATNAATTCCGAAAGATGTAGTAGAAAAGATGGTGCATGCTGCGCAACATGCAGCTTCATCACATTTTGTACAGGCGTATTCTGTTATATATGTAACAGATCAGGAATTAAAGGCTAAACTAGCAGAGCTATCCGGAAATCGCCATGTGAAGGACTGTGCAGCATTTTTTGTTTGTTGTGCAGATTTAAAACGACTTGAAATTGCATGTGAAAAACATAGTACAGAGATAAAGCATGAGGGAGTAGAAGACTTTATCGTTGCGACGGTAGATGCTTCACTTTTTGCGCAAAACTTAGCACTAGCAGCAGAATCGTTAGGATACGGTATTTGTTATATTGGTGGTATTCGTAATAATCCGAGAGAAGTGAGTGAACTGCTTCATTTACCGGATAAAGTATATCCTGTATTTGGAATGACAGTCGGTGTACCAGATGAAGAACATGGAGTTAAACCACGTTTACCAGTAGCAGCAGTTCTTCATGAAAATGGATATGATGAACAAAAATATGATGAATTACTAAACGAATATGATGAAACGATGAACGCGTATTATAAAGAAAGATCATCAAACAAGAAAAACGTAACATGGACGGAATCAATGAGTTCGTTTATGTCTAAAGAAAAAAGAATGCATATGAAAGAGTTTTTAAGTGAAAAAGGATTAAATAAGAAGTGAGTAAAGAGGCAAACCTGTGATGCAGGTTTGCCTTTTTGAGAAGGAGAAATACCTAAGGCCAGAAAGCTGTTTATTCTTTCTGAACTTAGGTATTTTGTTTGTTATCATGTACATAGAAATAAAAATTAATAATTTTTTACAAAAGTGATAGAAAATGAGAATGAAATGCCAATAGTAAGTAAAAGCGGCATAATAGCCGCTTTTTATCGTTTTATTTAGTAATTGATTTGAAATATTTTCCTTATGAAAGAAAGATTATTGCTAATTGTAAACTGTCAATAAAGTTATTTAAGTTTTGATATGGAATACCCCGCCGGAAAATACAGCAATAATTTCGTTTGAACATATCTGTTATTGCACGATCTAAAGCATCTTCTATAACAAGTTCAAACTTTCAATAAGAAGATAACCCCCTGTACAACTTAAAAGAATGTACGTAAATATTTTAAAAATCCGTTGATTAAGCCATTTAAAAATAATTTGACCTATAAACAAACCTAAAAATACAATTGGAATGGCATAAAAACTTGATTCCCAAATGGTTTTGTTTGTGCCAGTAAAGAGTATTTGAGTTACTAGACTAATGAAATATATAAACAGATAAAAAGCTAATGTAGTTGCTCTTAACTTCTCTTTTTCAGTATTAGTTCCTGTAAAATAAAGTAACAGGGGTGGACCTGGCATACCGATACTTGTCGTTAAAAGACCAGATAATCCGCCAACTATGAAATCTCTAGATTGTGTTGATCTAACCTTAACGTTGCATATTAGCAACAATGTTAATAGTAAGAGTAGGATGCTAACTGCTAATTTAAAAGTGTTTATGTTAACGGAAATGAAGATTAAAATACCAAAAGGTACACCAACTATACTTCCCAAAATAAACCTTTTCAGTAGAACAAAATCAACGTCCATTCTTATTTTCCAAATGAGTGAAATGGAGATAATTAAAGATAAAATAATGTTTATTTGTATAGCTTCTTGTGGTAGAAATAACATAAGTAAGAAAGGGGTTGCCATTATGGAAAAGCCAAAACCTGTACTTGCTTGCAGAATAGAAGCCACTAATATAATACATATGAAAAAGAATGTGATACCCAAAACAGCCCTCCTATTTAATCAAGTTTAACTAGTTAAAGTCTATTATTTAAGTGCAATGTTTCACAAACTTATTTGTATTTTAACATAAATATCTAGTTTTTTCTCAAATAGTGTTGCCATATAAGGCTCTTTAACTAAAAAATCTGACTTGTATTTTTAAACAATTTTATTATGGGGAAACAAATAATGAATGGGATCAAAATNTATTGATTATCATTAAATTATTCACTGAGATCCCCGCGATAAAACAAGAACAGCCATATAAAACTTACAAAAATACAGCATGTAGCTAATAAACAGCCAATCATTTGAGGAGAAAGAATTTCTAACAGCCCTCCTGTAAAAAACATCGATAACTGAATAAGAGATCCGTAAATGGAATAATGGAATGAAAAAATTTTACCTATCATATTTTCGTGTGTGTAATGNNATGAANNAATTTTACCTATCATATTTTCGTGTGTGTAAGTTTGAAGTAATGTCGTATCAAGTGGAACGATGATTCCTCCTGCTATGCGCATACAGAATAAAGTAATGATACCGATAATAAGTTGATCGGATAGAATGAATCCGAGAAAGAAAATTCCTTGTAATAAGTAGGCCCAACCGAATACTTTTTTCATTTTTTCTTTATTATGGGATATATAAAGATTAACGAGAAGGCTTCCTATCATAAACCCAGCCCCTTGAACCGTATATAAAATCCCAATGTTCGTATGGAAAATTTTTTCGGCATAGATCGTTAGAAGTAGTTGATAAGCACCTCCAATAATCCCCCATGAAATGCCGACAAGAATTAATGTTAAAATGATTTTTGTTTGTAATATGTATGTACAACCACCTTTTATATCAGTGAAAAATGCTTTGTTCTTGTTACAAGTATCATGAGCAGGAATACTCATGTTATAAATAAAATAGGCTGAAATAAAGTATGATAGGCTATTTACTAAAAAAGCGAACTCAATATGTAAAGATTGTGCAATTACTCCGCCCAAAGAAGCCCCCATAATAGACATAAAACCATTAATTGTACTAGAAAGAGAGTTAGCAGTTACGAAATGATTTTGGTGTACGATATTTTTTAGGGTTGCTTGTTTAGCCGGTTCAAATAAACAAGAAAGTATAGATAAACATATATTAGCAATGAAAATAATCTCAATTTTATAGCCTGCGAGTAAGTATGTAAGGACTAGAATTCCCCGTGTAATATCGGTAAAAATCATAATATTCTTTTTAGAGAAACGATCTACAATTCCGCCTATGAATGGACTAAGAAGAAGCTGTGGTAAACTTTTACTTATAAAAGTAAGTGCGATCATAAACGGCGATTCCGTTATGCTGTAGACAAATGTTAATAAAGCTACCGTATGGAACCAATCCCCAAGTACACTTAATGTTTGCCCATAAAATAGTTTATTGAAGTTTTTATTTGTTTTAAGAAGTGTGGAATAAGAAACTGACATAAATAGATTAATCCTTATGTAATGACGATGTTTGAATTTGTTCTTTCCACTCACTTAAATACACTTTTTCCGCTGTGGGAAGTCCAACAGGTAATTGTGCAATCAATTCTAAACTATTTCCATCAGGGTCGTTAAAGTATACGGCTGCATGTGCTAATTCCGGAAAAACAATCGGCTCAATTGGTTCCATTCCAAAGTCTTTTCGTGCTGAAATTCCTTTTTGATTTAGCCAATGAATCGCATTTTCTAAATCATGTAAACTTACTTGAAAGGCGATATGTCGTAAAGAGGGGTGATAATTCACTTTGTATTCTGTGCCTTCCCAAAGGCCGAGCCAACTCTCATTTTCTTTAATCCAAAAGAAAGCAATATTATCTCCTCTTTTATATAATTTTAGCCCTAGTGATTCATAAAAAGGTATTGATACTTTTAAGTTGCGGACAGGTAAATGTGCTTCGTAAAGACCTCTAATCATTGTAATCCCCCTTAGTAAAAATGTTTCTTATTCCATAGTAAACAATATGTTGCTAGTTGAAATCGCAAATAAGAGGGATATAAATTCATACGAAAGTATGAAAAAAAACAGCTCATATTTGAGCTGTTTTTCTATAGTTTTTAGTTCATTTTTCAAGGATAGGATATATTAATATCCGTATCCGCCGCCACCCCAACAGCTACATCCGATGATGATTAGAAGGATGAATAGTACGATAAGCAAAGCAAATCCACCGCCGAAACCAGCGCAACTTCCACCATAACTCATATGTTTTCCTCCTTTTTAGTAAGTTAATCTATATGGTTCATGGACTACTATATACAGTATGTTTTTTGTATAGAAAACGAGCCAGTCTCATTTATAATTAGACAAATGCCTGTAGATTCATTAGGATTGCATGTTAGTGATTTGTAAATAAACCTTTACGTAATTCATAATTTAGGCATAAAAAATAAAAAATTGTAAAAAAAACCATTTTCTTATTTTTTTATGAGAGAATATGTACTATAATTTTACAAGTAATATTATGGGAAAAGGGAGTTTTAGTATAGAGATGGAGATGGGACAATTAAAAAATAAAATAGAAAACAAAAAGAAAGAGTTAATTCAACTTGTTGCGAGACACGGATTGGATCATGATAAAGTTTTGTTATTTAGTCGTGATTTAGATATACTTATTAATAAGTTTATGAACATAAAAGACAAAGTGCATAAATAAAAAATTTATAGTTTTTTATATTAAGATGTTTCACGGAAAGGAGAGGACAGTAATTGGAACATTTACAGGAAGAATTGTATAAACAAATAAAAGAAGAAAAAGGTACAGTTACAATTTTCTTAAAGAGTGGCGTTAGAATAGTAGGAGAAGTTGTTGGAGTGGATAAATTTACAGTTTTAATCTTAGTGGATGGAAAACAACAGCTTATTTATAAGCAGGCTATATCAACAATAATGAAATAAGACACTCTTGTTGAGTGTCTTATTTCATTATTGCTTGCATGCCTCAACATCAATGCCGGCAGCAATTAACTTCTTTTCTCCATCTTGTTCAATAATTTTTTGTAATTTAGATAGGAAAGAATCAAAGTTTGTATGCTTTGCTACTTGGAATGTCATTTTATGTTCAATTGGTAGCCACGTATCAATATCAGCTTCGTTATGTTGGATTTTCACCTCAAGTTTATCGAGTGCATTAGCAACTTTTGCTTCGTACGTTTCTTTCGCTTCAAACTCCATCCATAAGTCATATAATTCCTCACCGAGAGAACCTGTTAATGTTTGTTTAATATTTAAAATAGCTTCTAGTTCAGTTTTTTGTTTTTGTAGCTGTAATTCGTGACTATTCATTGTATCAAATGCAGGGATATCACCAGCTTCGGCTTCGACTAGGTCGTGAATAATAACCATTTTAAGTAATTTCTCAATATTTACTTTTTGATCCAAATAAGGTTCAACTAAAATGGCCATTAGAGACATACGCCATGTATGTTCGGCAACACTTTCTTGACGTCCGTTNGAAAGCCAGCTATGTCGCATTTCATATTTTAGTTTTTCTGCTAATGCAATGACTTGTAAAATGTTGTGTTCCATCGTGATCCTCCTCATTTATCCATACTATAATTCTAATATAGAAATGAAATGTGTCAATTTCATGAGTATATTGCGATAAACAGATGATAAGCGTATAATACATGTTATATGTGAAAACGTATTATTAAAATAAAAAAATGTTATATAAAAATGGAAAGGAAAGGGCAGAAATATGGGAGAGAAAAATCAAGTATTAGCTAGACCACAAAGAAGAAAAAGGAAGTTTGATATTTCTAGCCCAGTGGGCATTATAGTAGGTTTCATTATAGTGATAGCGGCAATTATGCTTGGCGGCGGTGGAATAAAAGCTTTCAAAAACTTTTTAGATGTTTCATCTATTTTAATTGTCATAGGGGGAACAACAGCGACAATTGTTGTGGCATATCGATTTGGAGAAATAAAAAAATATACGAAAAGCATTTTTACTGTTTTACATAGAAGAGAAGAAGATTTAGAACAGTTAACGGATTTGTTTGTCGATTTTTCGAAAAAGTCTAAAAAGCACGGCTTGCTTTCTTTAGAGGTAGATGGAGAGCAAGTAGACAATCCTTTTATTCAAAAAGGAATTCGATTAATGTTAAGCGGTTACGATGAAGATGAATTAAAAGAAGTGTTANTGAAAGATATTGANACGGAAGTGTATGAGTTAAGAAAAGGAGCAGCATTATTAGATAAAATTGGTGATTTTGCTCCAGCTTGGGGAATGATTGGTACGTTAATCGGTCTTATCATTATGCTCCAAAACTTACAAGATACATCGCAAATTGGTACAGGAATGGCAGTTGCGATGTTAACGACATTATATGGGTCCGTACTTGCGAATATGATTGCAATCCCTCTTGCGGAAAAAGTATATCGTGGTATTGAAGATTTATATACAGAGAAGAAGTTTGTAATAGAAGCAATTTCAGAATTGTATCGTGGACAAATCCCTTCTAAATTAAAGTTGAAACTGGATACATACGTATACGAAACAAAGGTAAAAAAGGTAAAAGGAGCAGCCTAATATTTCAAGGAGTGGTATGATGAGTAAAGGACCGCAAAAGGGATCGCCTCGTTGGATGACGACTTTTACAGATTTAACGATGTTATTATTAACTTTCTTTGTATTACTAGTTGCTACATCAAAGCAAGATGCAGTAAAATTGTCAAAGATGCTTGAAAAGTTTAGTGATACGGGGCAAGTAGATGCAAAAGTAATGGAAAATACAATACCGGATATTTCACATGAAAAAAATGATGAAAAAATGATTTCAAAAAAGAGAATGGATGAATTATATAAAAAGTTAAAAGCATATGTAGATAATAATGGTATTAGTCAAGTGAATGTATATCGAGAGGATACAGGGGTAAGCGTCGTTATAGTAGATAATTTAATATTTGATACAGGCGATGCGAACGTTAAGCCCGAAGCGAAAGGGATAATAAGTCAATTAGTTGGATTTTTTCAATCCGTACCTAACCCAATTGTTGTAGAGGGACATACAGATAGTAGACCTATTCATAACGAGAAATTCCCTTCTAATTGGGAGTTATCTTCAGCACGAGCGGCAAATATGATTCACCATTTAATTGAAGTGTATAATGTGGACGATAAAAGGCTAGCTGCGGTAGGATATGCAGACACAAAGCCAATTGTACCAAATGATTCACCGCAAAACTGGGAAAAAAACCGTCGCGTTGTTATTTATATAAAAGAGTAGTATATTATTATTTTAATAATAAAATAATAAAAACACGAAAATTCTTTTAAAAAAATATTAAATTTTATCATTTTATTTTGTATAATGAGTGAGAATGATAAGGTGAAATATTAAGATATATTTATACATAGAAGGAGAGAATTAAAAAGAATGGCACATAAAATTTTAGTAGTAGACGATGCGATGTTTATGCGAACGATGATTAAAAACTTATTAAAAAGTAATGCTGAATTTGAAGTTATTGGCGAAGCAGAGAATGGGGTAGAAGCAATTCAAAAGTATAAAGAACTTCAACCTGATATTGTAACATTAGATATTACTATGCCAGAAATGGACGGGCTTGAAGCATTAAAAGAAATTATTAAAATTGATTCAAGTGCAAAGGTTGTTATTTGTTCTGCAATGGGACAACAAGGTATGGTATTAGATGCAATTAAGGGCGGGGCAAAAGACTTTATTGTAAAGCCATTCCAAGCGGATCGTGTAATTGAAGCTTTAACAAAAGTAGCAAATAGTTAATATAGAAGGGGTGCCACAAGGAATCAAAACAGTGATAGCGGATCGACGTGTGGCCCCCTTTTTTCTCATTGTAAAACACTAAATTGTTATACATAAATGAAATGTTTGTTAGACAGGTAGGGGATAAAAATGCAAACAGATCTATTAAATATATTTTTCGAAGAGTCAGAAGAACATTTACAGTCGCTAAATGAAAATGTGCTAGTGTTAGAACAAAATCCTGCTGATATGGATGTTGTAGGAGAAATATTCCGATCCGCCCATACATTCAAAGGTATGTCTGCGAGCATGGAATTTACGGAAATGGCTGATTTAACGCATAAGATGGAAAATGTGTTAGATGAAATTCGTCATGGAAATATAGTTGTAAATGCGGATATTATTGATGTGATTTTTGAGTGCATTGATAATTTGGAGAAGATGGTTGCAGATGTGCAACAAGGTGGAATGGGCAATATTGATGTAGCCTCAACTAAACAGAAATTAGAAGCATTATTGAACGGCAATGTAGAAACTCCTACGGAACATATAGAGCAAAATCATATAGACACCGATGATGCAGTTTCGCATGAAGTGCATATAACAGTTGAACAGCAAGCAATTTTAAAAGCAGTACGTGCCATTATGTGTATTGAAGCATTGCAAAATGTAGGGAATATACAAAAAACAGCTCCGAGTATTGAAGAAATTGAAGCAGATGCTTTCGGATTTGAATTTACAGTATTTATGGATACGGATTGTAGTATAGAAGAATTGAAACAAGTAGTACTTCATGTTTCTGAAATTGAGAAAGTGGAAGTAAAGCAAGGAGAACCTATATCGAGGGAAGTAGCTTCTAAAAAAGTCGTTACACAAGAAGTTGTGCAAGTAGAAGAAACGCTACAACCAGCTGTGGCTACGCAGGTAGAATCACCGATAGTGGCAACGAATCAGCCAGCTAAAAGTACTACAAAAACGAAAAATGCTAAAGTGGAGAATCGTTCAATTCGTGTTCAATTAGAGAAAATTGAAAGATTAATGAATATGTTTGAAGAAAGTGTAATTGAACGTGGGCGCATTGATGAATTGGCTCAAACGATTCAAAACAAGGAGCTAATTGAACATTTAAATCGATTAGGCGATATTTCAAAAGATATTCAAAATGTACTATTAAATATGCGTATGGTGCCGATTGAAACTGTGTTCAATCGTTTCCCGCGTATGGTACGTATGTTAGCGAAAGATTTAGGGAAAAAAATCGATTTACAAATTACAGGTGAAGATACTGAAGTAGATAAAATTGTTATTGATGAAATCGGTGATCCGCTCGTTCATTTAATTCGAAATGCAATCGATCACGGTGTTGAAACTGTTGAAAAACGACGTGATGCAGGTAAAAATGAGACAGGTACGATTAAATTAGAAGCCTTTCATAGTGGAAATCATGTCGTTATTCAAATTACGGATGATGGAAACGGTATTAATAAAGGAAAAGTATTAGAAAAAGCGATTAAAAATGGCGTTGTAACTGAAGCGGATGCGAATAGATTAACAGATCGTGAAGTGTTTGATCTTATTTTCCAACCGGGATTTAGTACAGCTGAAGTTGTATCAGATCTTTCTGGACGCGGTGTCGGATTAGATGTTGTAAAACATACGATTCATAGTTTAGGTGGACATTTAATTATTGATTCTGAGGAAGGAAAGGGAAGTACATTTAGAATTGAACTTCC
>Ga0058693_1000780_pt1 | contig 11849 bp, 11 predicted proteins | sample AgamicOrMarz_FD_55217 | JGI IMG/M metagenome (GOLD analysis project Ga0058693, IMG submission 55217) | Agave microbial communities from Guanajuato, Mexico - Or.Ma.rz | ecosystem: Host-associated > Plants > Phyllosphere > Phylloplane/Leaf | place: Guanajuato, Mexico | collected 2012-06-04 | reverse complement strand
CAGTGATCTGTTTCATCGCGCGGCGCGTGGCCTCGACCGGCGAGAGCTTTTCTTCCGTGATCAGGCGCTCGACGTTTTCCACCACCACGATTGCATCGTCCACCAGCAAGCCGATCGCGAGCACCATGCCGAACATCGACAGCACATTGATGGAGAAGCCGACCGCCGACATCACCGCGAACGTGCCGAGCAAGGCGACCGGCACCACGATAGTCGGAATCAGCGTTGCGCGCAGGTTCTGCAAGAACACGTACATCACGACAAAGACGAGCAGCACTGCTTCGATCAGCGTCTTCACCACTTCTTCAATCGAAATGCGCACGAACGGCGTGCTGTCGTACGGATAATCGACGACGACATTGCGCGGCAGTTGCGCGCTCAATTCGCTGAGCTTCGCGCGCACGGCCTTCGCGACACTCATCGCATTCGCGCCGCTCGCGAGCTTCACCGCAAGCGATGCAGCCGGCTTGCCGTTCAGCCGCGAGTCGGTGCTGTAGTCGTCGGCGCCGACTTCGACGCGTGCGACGTCCTTTAGCATCACCTTCGAGCCGTCGCTGTTCACGCGTAGCAGGATCGCACCGAATTGCGCGGGTGTGGTCAGGAGGCTCGATGCGGAGATCGTTGCGTTCAATGCCTGGGTTTTCGTCGAAGGTGAACCGCCGATTTGCCCAACCGAAAGCTGCACATTCTGATTCGTGATCGCGGTCGTGACGTCACTGGTTGTGAGACCGACCGCCTGCAACTTCACCGGATCGAGCCAGATGCGCATGGCGTGCTGCGCACCGAACAGCGTGACATCGCCCACGCCGTTAATTTGCGTGAGCGGGTCTTCGATCTGCGTCGCGATGACGTTGCCGAGGTCGATGGAACTCATGCTGCCATCGGTCGACGAGAGCGACACGATCATCAGGAACGAGTTGGCCGCCTTCGCGACCTGCACGCCTTGCTCCTGCACCGTCTCGGGCAGCGACGAGGTCGCCTGTTCGACCTTGTTCTGCACTTGCACCTGCGCGATGTCCGCGTTGGTGCCTTGCTGGAACGTCAGCGTGATGCGCGCCTGGCCAACCGAACTGCTGGTCGACGACATATAGAGCAGATGATCGATGCCGCTCAGTTTCTGCTCGATCACCTGGGTCACGGTGGTCGCGACGGTTTCCGCGGACGCACCCGGATACGTCGCCGTGATCTGCACCGAAGCCGGCGCGACGCTCGGATACTGTTCGACCGGAAGCGTGGTGATGGAAGCGCCGCCAATCATCATGATGACAATGGCGATAACCCACGCAAGGATCGGTCGGTTGATAAAAAATCCTGCCATGAGATTCTCGCTTTAACTCGGGGTGGCCGACGCGGCGTTTGGTACCTTTGCGGCGTTCGCGGCGTTCGCGGCGTTTGCGGCGTTTGCGTTGTCGGCGGTGGCGGGCGTCTCGACCGGCTTCACGACCGCGCCGGTGCGCGCGTTCTGCAAACCAGACACGATCACGCGGTCGCCCGTCTTCAGGCCGCTCGTAACGATCCAGTCCGAGCCCGACGCCGTATCCGCAGTGACCGGTGTCTGCACGACCTTGTTGTCGGCACTCACGGTAAGCACACTCGCCGAGCCGTCGGACGCACGCGAGACCGCGAGTTGTGGAACCGTGATCGCCTGGTGGTTCACGCCCTCCTCGAGCCGCGCGCGCACGAACATGCCAGGCAGCAGCACGCCATCCGGGTTCGGGAACACACAACGCAGCGTGACGGAGCCGGTGGTCGCGTCGACGGTAATGTCGGAGAACAGCAGCTTGCCAGGCTGTGGGTAGGTGCTGCCGTCTTCCATCACCAGATGAACCACGGCGCCGTCGATGCCTGACTGCTGCAACTGGCCGCTCGCGAACTCTTTCTGCAGGCGCAGCCAGTCGGCGGAAGAACGGGTGACGTCCAGATACATTTCGTTCGTCGCCTGCACGGTGGCAAGCGCGCTGGTCTGCTCGGCGGTAACGAGTGCGCCTTCGGTCACGCTCGATTTGCCGATGCGCCCCGCGATAGGCGCGACCACCTTCGTATAGCCGAGGTTGATCGCGGCGGTCTTCAGCGCGGCCTTATCGGCGACGACGTCGGCCTTCGCTTCTTCGAGCGCGGCAACGGCATCGTCGTAATCCTGACGGCTCACGCCCTGTATCTTCGTCAGTTCCGCGTAGCGCGCGGCCTTGGTTTGCGCGGCGTTTGCAGTCGCGACGGCCTTGGCCAGCGTGCCGACCGCCTGATCGTAGGTCGCCTGGTAGCTGGATGCGTCGATCTGGTAAAGCACCGCGCCGGCTGTGACCTGCGCGCCCTCGGTAAACAGGCGCTTTCTGATGATGCCTTCGACTTGCGGCCTCACTTCCGCGACGCGAATGGCCGACAGCCGCCCGGATAGTTCGATATTCGAAACAACGGTGTGCGGTTTGATGGTTTCGACGCCGACTTCGGGCGTCATCTGCGGCGGACCGTGAGGCGCGTGGTCGCCGCAAGCTGCCAGCATCAGCGTGGCGGCGGCAACTGACGCGGCAAGCAGCGTGGACCGGAACGTGCGGGGCGTGCGGGGCGTGCGGGGCGTGCGAGGCGTGCGAGGCGTGCCGGGCGGACATGCCGACGGATTGGACAGGATTGGCATGCTCTGGGCATCCTTCGACTGGTTCGACAAAGGGCCGTCTGGCACGCGTCGCGGTTTCGTGTGGAAGCCATGCGACGCCGTGCCAGCGGCAACGGATGACCCACAATAATGAAAGGCGTCTTACGGTGGCTTAGGCAAGCATTACGAGCCGTGACGCACGACGTCGGTTTCGCTGATGCGACAACGTGTGACCGCCGATCGGAGAACGACGCCGTAATAAACGGTAAGCCAGCAGAAGAACGCGAAAGCACGGGCGCCGACCGATTCGCTATATTTCGCTATCGTGGCAGGGTGCAGCGCGCCCGCCTTCAACGTCCTATCGAGCAGGGCCCAGCCATGTCAGACACGCCGATCCAGGTTTTACTCGTCGACGACGATGCCGACCTTCGCGACCTGCTGCGAACCTTTTTCCAGCAACGCGGCATTGAGATTTCCGTATTGCACGACGCGAATCATCTGGCGCGCCGGCTCCAACGCGAGCGGCCATCCATCGTCGTGCTCGATCTGATGATGCCGGGCGTCGACGGACTCAGCGCGTTGCGGCAACTGCGCGCAAGCGGCGAGACGATTCCCGTGATCATGCTGACGGCGCGCGCTGAGGGCGTCGACCGTGTGATCGGCCTCGAACTCGGCGCGGACGATTACCTCGGCAAGCCGTTCATGCCGCAGGAATTGCTCGCGCGCATTCACGCCGTGCTGCGACGGCACGCGCAACCGGCAGCGCCGGCCACGCCGCCGGTCGAGAAGCGCGAGGCGCTGCGCTTTGGCAGCTTCAGGCTCGACTTCGCGAGCCGCACGCTGTATCGCGGCGACGAGCCGCTCAAACTGACCGGCAGCGAATACGCGTTACTCGAGGTGCTCGCGCAGCACCCCATGCAAACGCTGTCGCGCTCGAGACTCGTGGACCTGCTGCATGGGCCGCACTCCGACGTGACGGAGCGCGGCATCGACGTGCCGGTGTGGCGCCTGCGCCGTCTGCTCGAAGACGACCCCGCCAACCCGCGGCGGATTCAGACAGTCCGCGGCATCGGCTATATGTTCGTGCCTGGCAGCAGTGACGATGAAAAATCCCTTTAGCACGCTATTCGGCCAACTCGCATTGATGACGGTCGGGCTGATCGTTATCGTCCACGTCACGGCGTTGCTGCTGGTCGACCGCGATCGCGGACAGATCGACACCGGGCATGCGCAGCGCGCGCTTCTGCTTGCCGTCGAGGCTCAACGTAACGGCGCGGTAAGCGCTTCGCAGGTTTCGGCGACGCTCGGTATCGTGGCAATCAATTCGAGCGACGCAATCCCGTACGGTTGCCCGGCGCCTTGCCGGGACACGTCGGGCCCATTCCAGAACGACTTGCGGGCGAAACTGCCACCGGGGAGCCAGGTGGTCGCGGACCCGGAGAACGGCAACGTGTGGGTGCGTTATGCGGGCAATCGGGGCTGGCTCAAGCTCGAGAACTCGATGCTGCCGGCGCGCCGCTTTATCGGCGCATCGGCCATGATGCTGGTGTTCGCCGTGATGCTCGCGCTCATCGGCGCATGGTACTGGCAACGGCCCTTGCATCGCCTCGCGATCGCGGCGCGCGAGTTTCGCCTCGGGCATCGCGCGCCGGTTGTGCCGGCAAGCGGTCCACGCGAAGTGAAGGGACTCGTCGACGATTTCAATCAGATGGTGCATGAACTCGCGCTGGCCGAACAGGAGCGCGCGGTGATGCTTGCAGGTGTCGCGCATGACTTGCGCGCGCCGATCACGCGGATGCAGGTACGCGCCGATTTGCTGCCGGACGAAGTCAACCGCAGCGGCTTTCTTCGAGACGCGGACTCGTTGTCGCGCATCGTCACGCAATTCCTGGATTTCGCGCGCGAGAGCGCCGACAAGTCGCCGGCTGCGAGCGTCGATGCCCATTGCCGCCGCCATTACGGCGACAGTCTCGCCGACGACGCGCTGATTCGTCTCGACCTTCAGGCGGGCGACGGCTTCGGCTTGCCGCTCGTCGACCTTGACCGGATTCTCAGCAATCTGATCGAGAACGCGCTCACGTACGGGGAGCCGCCCGTCGATATTTCGACGTCGCAGCACAACGGACATTTCATGCTGACGGTGCGCGATCACGGCGGCGGCATTCCGGGCGATCAACTGGAGCGCGCATTGCAACCGTTCGTACGGCTCGACGAAGCAAGAAGCGGCGACGCACATTGCGGCCTCGGTCTTGCGATCGTGCGCCGTCTCGTGCGATACAACGGCGGCGTTTTCCACGCGGACAATGCGGCCGACGGCGGGTTCGTGGTGTCGATGAGTTTTCCTGCTTAAGGAAAGGGGCGGCTCGTTCGCCGCCCCTCGCAACAGTTCCCACACCGGCTTCTTCGTGTCAGCCCTGCGCGAGCTGACCCGGGACGACGACGGCGCCATGTGGAGCATCGCCATGGCCGCCGCCGCCCCAGCCAGGAGGCTGCCCCCATCAACATCCGCTCAGCGTTGCGCTCAATACGGCGAGCGCCGCGATTGCCAACAGCGCCCTCATGCTTTTCCTTCGATGGAATCACAATCATGCAGAGCCGCGCACTGCCGCGCCATCGGTCCGAAGGCACCGCTGTCGTTTCATTAGCTCGACGCTTGAAACGGTCGCGACCGGTCCCTGAGACAGAAACGGACAAAGCCAGCCATAGCGATGCGCCCGGCCCCCCTGCAAAGCCGGACTTCCGACCCGGAACTTTCCCCGACAATCCAGAGCCCGCTGCGTCTGCATTCACCGGGAACCCGAAGCCCAATCGCCAATCAGCACAGCATCTGCTGACAAAAATCAGTCGCACAGAAAAATCCGTCGGGGCACGGCTGATCAGGGAGTACCGCGTCAGTTATGAGCACAGTCTGGCAAGCGGCCCCCAATGACTTTATGCGCGCGTCGCCTCTCAAGTGGTCGACGACATTCCCGCAAACATTCCGCGTGCCCTGCTCCCCGAATTCATCGCAGACCTGATCCTGAAACGATCACCGCAAATCGGAGCATTCGTGATCTGAAGATAATGTGGCGCTTCCGGGCCAGACGCAATGCTACGCGGCCTGTTCACACCACACTGCTGTTTCCCGGCCGTTGCAGCGTTGACGGAGGGATACCAAACCAGCCGGAAAGCCTGCACCAGCAAGGCTCTGAAAAAACGCCGTTCCGCTGCCCATACTTCTACCCCTATTCCAAAGACCGTGTTTTTCTGCTGTTTCGGAGGCCCCGATTTCCGATTTCAGCCCGTCAAAAGACGGTTCGAATCCCACTCAGGACTCCGCCCACGGATTGATGACTGCAACCTCGCACCCGGTGAAATCCTTCACATTGCGCGTGGCCAGTGCCGCCCCTCTTGAGCGCGTGCAGGCAGCGATCATCGCGTCGAACTGACTGATCGGTCTGCCCGCGCTTTTACGCGCCCCCGCAATCCTTGCGTATGCGTCCGCTGCATCGCTGTCGAACGCGAGAAGCCGGCCCGCGAAATCCTCGACGAAAATCGCCTCGACCGCGGTAGATAGAGCTCCCTTGCGGGAACCGTCCGGCAGCAGATGCAGCCCGTAGAGAATTTCGGCACGGGTTACCGTCGTCGTGAAAAGCGCCGCGCGCGGCTGTGAGCCAAGCCACGCCATCACCCTGACGTCTGGCACAGGCTTCAGCATCTCAGACAGAACGTTCGTGTCAAGAACGATCATGCGCCGAGGTCCACTCGTTCCCGAATCGCGTCGCGTGGCGGCAATTCCAACTCTATGCCACCGAACGGCTCGATCCGGCGCCGGATCGACTCAGCCAGGTTACGCTGACCGCCGATGGATTCGGTCGAGAGCGCCGCGCGGAGAATGTCCCGGGCCTCGTCCTCCATTGACCGTCCGTGCTGGGCCGCTTGGAGGCGCAGACGCGTCTTCAGCTGCTCGTCGAGGTTACGGATCGTCATGCTTGCCATTTTTCCTCCATCATTGATGGCATTTTAATCAATGATGGCAAGATTTTCAACCGGCGCCGCTGTGCGGACCACGGATAGACGCGACTTGCGAAGCCGGATGCTGCTGCATGCCCCGAGCGCTTGAACATTCTTGAAGGGAACGTGTATCCGTCGATGCCGATCCGCAGCAATATCGCGCGATGTCAGCTCGATCTGCGCGTCAGTGTCATCAGCCATTTTGAAATCAATTGCTCGACGTCAAAATCCTGCCGTAGGTACGGGACAGGCAGTCCGGATCCGGGGCAACAGCCTCAAGTCGACTTATTTGCGTGCGCCCTTGAGCAAGCGCGTCGATCGCACGCTCAACCAGCGGGAGTAACCGGGCTGCAACCTCATCCAGTTGCGAGGATTCCAGCAGTGCTCGCTCTCTCACAAGTTCCACTGTCAGATCCGGATGAAACGAGTCACTTGGTTCTTCTGCGCAGAGAATGACCTGTGCGTTTGCCGGCGTCTTTCCTGCGAGCAGCCCCATCACCCGTTCCAGATGCTTCCTGTCCTGCGCGTTCTGGTTCGGCGAGTCGATCACAACCGGACTCGGGAGATTAGAATCGCTGCTCTTCATGACAGTCCAGAGTGACCCATAATAGGCCACCACAGATCGCGGCCCCGGGCTACCGGAATCTGTATGGCAATCTTGCCGCGTGGCCATACCTGGTGCGCTCTGCGGCTTATCTCCAATTAGCAAATGCTGTGAACATCGCTAGCAGAATTAACGGACACAAACAACGGACCCGCGTTCGCGACGAACGAGCGCAACACGAGCAGACCAGATCGACGTGACCACGCGGCTCAATCCGCGGACCGTTTGCGACGTTTCCCGTGCGAACGCTGACCTTGCCAGCTCGCTTCGTCGAGGAGACGATCGAACAGCCGGTTCCGGGCCGAATCATCCAGTGGCGACAGTCCCAGCAAAGAATGAAACGCGAGACCGCTCGCGGCGAAGTAGCGCAACAGCGACAGATCGAGGTCGGTCGCTTCGTCCCGCAAGGCCTTCATTTTCTCGACGTCGGACGTCTTCATCTCGTCGAGCAAGTTGGGATTCTCGACTAACGCCGCGAGAACGGCTCGTGCCACGGAATGCGGCTGATTGATGGATTCCCGATAAATCGCAATCTGCGCCGCGAGGCTGGGCTCCGCTTTCGACGCGCCCTCCTTCGCCATATAGTCGCGCGCGATCTGCTCGAACTGCTGCTTCTGATGATCCAGCAACGCGCACAGTACCCCCTGCTTGGTGCGGAACTGATGCAGCAGTCCACCCTTGCTGATGCCGCTTTCACGTGACAACGAATCGAACGTCAGTCCACCGACACCTTCGCGGGTCAGGATGGTAAGAGCGGCATCGATTGCCTTCTTGCGGGAAATCTCCGAACGGGTCTGGTTATCCATTGTCGATAGTGATGACGTCGCCACGCTGGCCGTGCCGGCCCGGTGGCCGCCGCTTCGTGATGGTATTGGGCAAATGATTCGGCGCGGTGAATCAGTGTCGGCGAGCAGTCGCGCCATCCGTCGGCACAAGCCGGGCTCGCTCTGAGGGTCGGAATTGTACCGCCCAAACCACGAAGTAAACAAACCGGATAGACGGTTTACATTCAATAAGGACAGTGCTACTGTTCGGCGTCATCGGTTCTCACCAGAACTGCACGCCGCCCGGCACTCTCCGGTACTGAATTTGTACATCAAGGAACACGCAATGTTCACGAACAAACTTGTCCCGCTTCTTTTCGCGGGCACAGCGGTACTGGCCCTCGCGGCCTGCGCGGGTATGCAACCCGTCGCGTACACGGGCATCGCCTCCTCGTCGCAGTTGAAGCAGAATCGGGACGACGATGCGGGCAAAGTGCCCTACAAGTACGCGGCGCCCGTGGTCTGGGCGCGCTACACGCAGGTGGTGCTGGACCCCGTGGCCATCTATCAGGGCAGTGACAATCAGTTTGGCGAATTTAAGGCCGCCGACAGGGCCGCGCTTGCCGACTACATGCAAAAGACGTTCTCGGAAAAACTGTCGAAACGGTTCGACGTGGCCACGCAGCCCGGCCCCAACACCTTGCGGATCAAGCTGACTTTGACCGGAGCCGAAAGCACGACGTTGCTGGTCGGGCAGTTCATGCATTTCGACCTTGCGGGCAATCTCTACAACGGCGTGCAGTCGATACGCGGCGGCCAGGGCGCATTCAGCGGCTCGGTGTCCTACGCGGTTGAGGTCTATGACGGCGCGAGCGGCCAACTGCTAAAGGCCTATGTGTCGAAGCAGTATCCGAACGCCATGAATCTGCCGGCCGCTTTCGGCTCGCTGGGCGCTGCGAAAACGGGGCTCGACAAGGGCGCGGACGCGCTGGTGACGCAGCTTCATTGACCGGTCCGCTTTCGCTGCCCATCGCTTCGCGCGCTGCGCGGACTTGACCCGCGGCGCGCAAGCGCCACGGCGCCTCGGCCACGGCAAGCCGACGCAACGACAAGGCCGCTGGTCCGGACTGTTCCGAGGTACGTGTATGCGCGCATTCGCTGACATCGTCGTCTCACTTGCCCCTCCGCCTTTGATGGTCGCCATCGTGTTCTTTATGGCGTATCTGCTGGTGGGGATTCCGGTTCAGTTCACGCGCGGCCCGGCCGCGAGAGATGCGTTCGGCACCCTGGCCGGCGTCTTCGCCGCGCTCGTCTACATCACACTGGCCATGAGCTTCTATCCGGATGTTCACGTCACTCCTCGCTAACCCGGCAGGTCTCTCCAGAAGGTTCAGACACCATGCGCTCGCGGCATCCAGGTAGTCCTCGTGCGCGAGACCGGCGCAAGGCTTCCGGCCCGCAAGCATCGAACCCGGGCGGCGGCACGAGAGCCAGGTCGATCCGCGCAGGCATCAGCCACAGCATCAAGCGAACGCTGCGCTATCTTTGCCGGTTGGCGAAGGACATGGGCGACGTCGTTCGCGGAAAGCTGTAAATGCGACTTCGTCCGCGACTCGCTGTCATCTGGCTCGCGCCGATTGCCGCGGCATTGATCTGTCTCGCGCTTCTCGCGCCCTCGCTCGAACGATCGGAGTCCGAAGTCACCGTCAGCTTTGCCACGGCCGAAGGACTCGAGGCCGGCAAAACCCGCGTGCGCTATAAGGATGTCGAAATAGGCAGGTTGACGGACCTGCGGCTCTCGCGCGACCGCTCACGCGTGCTTGCCCTCGTGGAACTAGACACGTCCGCCGAACGGTTTGCAATGTGCGGCACGCGCTTCTGGGTGGTCCGTCCGCGCGTCGGCACCGCCGGTATCTCCGGGCTGACGACGTTCGTCTCCGGACCGTACATTGCGGTGGATGTTGGACGCGCGTCCACGACATGCCAGCAGTTTGCCGGTCTGGAAACGGCACCGTCCGTGACCAGCGACCAGAACGGTGGGCGATTCGCTCTGCAAGCTTCTTCCCTCGAATCGCTCAATGTGGGCTCGCCAGTCTATTTCCGGCGCGTGCAGGTGGGGCGGGTCCTCAACTATGCGTTGGCTCGCGGTGGCTCCGCCGTCGATGTCGATGTATTCGTGAAAGCGCCCTACGACCGCTATGTCACTTCAGGCACGCGATGGTGGCACGCAAGCGGCATCGACATGCGATTCGATTCGAGCGGCTTGACGCTGGACACCCAATCCGTTGCCACGTTGCTCTCCGGAGGCGTCGCATTCGATCTGCCCGAATCTCGGACGTCCGAACCTCGCGCCGCCGACGGCGCCGCGTTCGCTCTAGCCGCGAACAGAACGGAGGCGATGCGTCGTGCCGACGACGGACCCGCCGCGTCGGTACGCATGAGGTTCGACGGAAGCGTGCGCGGGCTCTCTGTCGGCGCGCCGGTCGACTTCGACGGCGTCGAACTGGGCGAAGTGACTGCCATCGATCTCGACTTCACGCCAGCGGCTAGTCGCCTCGATATGGTGGTGACGCTCAACCTCTACCCCTATCGTCTCGGACGACGCTACAGGGAGGCACTCGGAAAAGGCTCCGGCGCGGCGGCCAAGGCGCTGCTGCATCAACTGGTCGCCCAGGGCTTGCGCGGGCAGTTGCGCATGGGCAGCGTCCTGACCGGGCAGCGTTATGTGGCGCTGGACTTCTTCCCCAACGTACCCGCTGTCAGTATCGACACACGTCGCATGCCGGTCGAACTGCCGACCGTGCCCAATACCGTCGAGGAACTTCAAAACCAAGTCGCCAACATCGTGAAGAGGCTCGACCACGTCCCCTTCGACGAGATCGGCTTCAATCTGAACCAGGCGCTCGTGAACGCCGATTCCCTGTTCCAGCGAATCGACACGGAACTGGTGCCGCAGGCGCACACGACGTTGGCGGCTGCCGAGCGCTCGTTCAATGCCGCCAACGCCACGCTGCAGCAGGACTCGCCCATGCAGACCGATATTCGTCAGGCGTTGACCGAGTTGCGCCGCACACTTGCCGCGCTGAAGGCGCTGTCGGACTACCTGGAACAGCATCCGGGATCGATTATGTGGGGTAAATCGGTGGATCACTGACATGCTTCGCCGCCTGCCCACTAGCCACGCGGCGTCTGCGCGATGATGCCTTACGTCGACCCGATTCCCGGCGACGATCATCAGCCATGCGGTGCGGTGGTACTTTCGGTTCCAGCTGTTCTTTCAGCTACCCCTTGGGTCGCTGCCGCCATCGGCGCCGCGACACTTCCTAGCCTTGCGACCTCCTCGGTCGGCGGTAGACGCATACTGATTGGCGGTCTCGTCATCATCGCTGCCGGCATGTTAATCGCGTCAAGGGAAACGCCTGTCATTGGCCTTCTCGGCGTCTGCCTTTCTGCAAGCATGTTCTTCGTCTTCCCGTCTGTCCTTTGGACATTCCCACCTCACGCTTTGTACGGCACCGCGCTCGCGGGTGAGGTTCTCCGTCTTCAGGCTTTAAATCGGCGCGAGGAATCTAAACAGTCAAGTCTGCAGGTCCGCCGCAAGAAGTGAACTTGAGTTGGGCGCCGAATAAGTTGGTGACTAACCTGTACGAAGCCATGGAGCCAGTCGCGGGATGGTTCTCTCATAAGCTTTGCGTGCACGACTCGTGCGGTTCAATGCGACCGCTTGCCGACCTATTTCGAGAGGATATGGGCCATCGAAGCATCGAATGCGGACAAATGCTTGGAGGATTTCGTCCCCTCGCAGTAGGCATCGAAAATACCGGGCGTCAACATCGTCTGGGGCCGGCTTGGTAGTCAGCGCATGACCGGCCCGCCTCGAAGAACCGATCAAGGTCCG
>Ga0058693_1000776_pt1 | contig 11867 bp, 7 predicted proteins | sample AgamicOrMarz_FD_55217 | JGI IMG/M metagenome (GOLD analysis project Ga0058693, IMG submission 55217) | Agave microbial communities from Guanajuato, Mexico - Or.Ma.rz | ecosystem: Host-associated > Plants > Phyllosphere > Phylloplane/Leaf | place: Guanajuato, Mexico | collected 2012-06-04 | reverse complement strand
TCGCAGGCGCGGGAACTGACGCCGGTGTGGGCGGACTTCAAGCGCTCGGAAGAGATCGTCGCGGATATCAATCAGCAGGAGGAATTGCAATTGGCGGCGTTGCGCGAGTTTGACCGTTCGCTGAGTAATCTGGTTGTGCGGCCGGAGGACAAGGTGTCGATGCTTGAGGGTAAACCAGCTCAAAAGTTATATTGAATGTAAGTGCCTCTTCGCGAGCAGGCTCGCTCCCACATTTGGAATGCGAATCCCTGTGGGAGCGAGCCTGCGCGCGAAGGCGCCAGACCAGACACCACAAAAATCCTCAGACATTAAACCCCCGCCAAGACTGGCCATCCTTCTTCCAAATCCACAATCATCCCGCGCTGTCCACTGTCAGGTCTGACAGTGGACAGCGCGACCGAAAGCTTCCCAAATACCAGCACTGCGTTGATTTGCCGGTCTCTATCGACTGATCGCTTTACGCAAAACCAGCGTATTCGAGGAGCTGACCATGACTGAAGTCAAAGACACCGCCGTGCATAACCTGGACCCCACTTTCGGCCCCGACAAAAATGGCCTCACCTGGTTTAGATATCCCGATCAGGAAAACGGCTTCGCCAACGCAGTTACCGTCGCGGCGGACGGCAAGCTGCTGATCGCCGCCAGTGCGGGCAACAAGTTCGCCATTGTGCGGTTGAAGCCTGATGGCACACAGGACACTTCGTTTGCCCGGGATGGCGTGGCCAGCGGGGTTTTCGCGCAGGGCTATAAATCCACGGGTGGCAGCATCAGCATCCTCAAGAACAACAATCTGTTGCTTCAGGGTGCCTTTGTCCTACACGAATACGCACGACCACAGCGCTGCTTGGCAATGTTTCGCAATGACGGAACGCCCGAGAGCGGATTTGGCGACAACGGCGTGGTCATCGTTAGCCAGATTCCGTTGCCCGCCCTCGCGTCGTCCGAAGTAGCGCCGGAGCAAAAACGCACTACGGCATCCGCTTACAGTGGCCATGCCATTGAACTGGCCGACGGAAAACTGATGGTCCTGAGCAATCATCAATATTCCCCCAATGACCAATACGGTCTTTTGATCAGGCTGCATAGCGACGGGGCTCTGGACACTTCCTTTGGCCAAGGACAGGGTTACATCACGATTCGATACCTGGACAATTCCACGTGGGCTGGCTCACTGATCCGGCTGCAGGACGGCAAATTCGCCATCGCAGGTTACGTTTCGAGTAAAGACCGCTACCGCGCAATGATCGCCCTCTTCGACGCCGCAGGTAAGCCTGTCAGCAGCTTTGGCGATAACGGTTTTGCCCTGTTCGAGCGCCTGGACAAGCTCAGTCAGATCAACCAACTGGTCGAAATGCCTGATGGCAACATCCTCGGCATCGGTAGCGCCACCTCGGAGGATCTTGTTCACAGGGGCGTGCTGGTTTGTGTCGACAGAAATGGCAAATACGCCAGCGACTTCAATGAAGGGAGGCCAGTCCTGACGTCTTATTCCGATGCGCCTTCCGGCATCCAATGGACTGCTGGCACGCTGCGAGAAGGCGTACACATCGTGTTGCTTTCCAGCACCCACGGCGAAGAAGACTCCGAAATCGTCATTGCCCAGTTCAAATCGGACGGCGCTCCGGATCGCGGTTTTGCCGACGACGGTGTGCTGGTGATCAATCTGACCGACGTGCTCGACATGGCGGGAGGCCTTGCTATTCAGAACAATCAGATTGTCGTAACCGGAACATCCCTGCCCCGTGCCGACGGCGTTGGTAGCTTCGCCTTCCGCTGCGCCGATACGCTCTGAATGACAGACAAGAAAAAGCCCCGCCTCTTTCGAGAGCGGGGCTTTTTCACTCAGCCACTACTTACGCCAGTTCAAGCTCGGCATTCGCAGTGATTGCAGGCACGATCGCTTGCCCGCTCAACGCCAGATCCAGCAGTTCGCGGTTGGCCACCGCGTACATGGCGTAGTCCGTACCGCTCGCAGCACGGATTTCCACCAGCATGGCGCGCCAGCGTTCGATCATGCTTTCGTGCTGGGCCATCCACAGCGCCAGGCGTGCTTCCACGTCCTGGGAACCGTCGCCCTGTTGCAGGACGGAGATGGTGATCGCCCGTTGCTGCCAGTCGACGTCATCACGGAACGCTTCACGGGCCAGAGCCTGCCAGTTGTTTTCCACCGGCAAGGCGCTGATCTGTTGCAGGTACCAGGTGATGTCCAGCGCAGAGCCCACGGCGAAGTAAGCCTTGGCCACTTCGGCCGGGTCCTGCCCGGTGACGTCGGCGGCTTCGATGATCGGCAGCAGCGTGTACAGGTGCGANGTGCCCGCAACCATACGCGCCAGCAATTCCGGCACACCGGCTTCGACGTACGCCTGATAGCGCGACTGCCAGTTCTCGCGGATTTCGCCGCTGAGCAGTTCGTCGAGTTTCAGGCCCAGCTCTTTCAGGTGCGGACCGAAATGCGCGACGTCACGGGCAGCGTTCTGCTCGTTGCGACGGGCACGCAGGAACCAGCGCGTGGCGCGACGGCCCAGACGCATCAGCTCGTCCATCAGTTCCAGCTGCACGTCAGCGGAAACCTGATAGTCCAGCGCTTCGATCTGACGGAACCAGTGCGGGAGGTGGAAGATGTCGCGCACGATCACGTAAGCGCCAGCCACGTTTGCCGGGCTCATGCCGGTCGACTCTTTGAGTCGCTGCACGAANGTGATGCCCATGTGGTTGACCAGATCGTTGGCGATCTGGGTGCTGACGATCTCGCGCTTCAGACGATGGCGACGCATGGCTTCGGAGAACTTGCTGACCAGGGTCGGCGGGAACGCCGTTTCCATGTCGCGGGTCAGGTAATCGTCGTCCGGCACCAGCGAGCCCAGCAACTGCTCTTTNAGGTCGATCTTGCTGTAGGAAATCAGCACCGACAGCTCAGGACGGGTCAGGCCGTGGCCCTCAGCGACGCGCTCGGTCAGTTGCTCTTCGGTCGGCAGGAACTCGATGGCGCGGTCCAGCTTGCCACGGCCTTCCAGATCGCTCATCAGACGCTTGTACTCAGCGATGCGCGCGTAGGCACGGCGCGCCGCCAGGGACAGGGCCTGAGTCTGCTTGTAGTTGTTGCCCAGCACCAGATTGCCGACTTCGTCGGTCATGCTCGCCAGCAACTGGTTGCGTTGCTTGTCGGTCATGTCACCNGCCTGAACCACTTCGTTCAGCAGGATCTTGATGTTCACTTCGTGGTCGGAGCAGTCCACGCCACCGGCGTTGTCGATGAAGTCGGTGTTGGANCCNCCGCCATTCAAGCCGAATTCCACACGACCCAGTTGGGTCATGCCGAGGTTACCGCCCTCGCCCACGACTTTGCAGCGCAGCTCGTTACCGTTNACGCGCAGTGCATCGTTGGCCTTGTCGCCGACATCGGCGTGGCTTTCNGTGCTGGCCTTGACGTAGGTGCCGATACCGCCGTTCCACAACAGATCCACCGGCGCCTTGAGCAAGGCGTTGAGCAGTTCGGTCGGGGTCAGCTTGTCAGCCTGGATGTCGAAGCGTTCTTTCATCTGCGGCGAGATCGCGATGCTCTTCGCGCTGCGCGAGAAGATACCGCCACCTTCGGACATGATGCTGGTGTCGTAATCGGTCCAGGCCGAACGCGGCAGGTCGAACAGACGCTGACGCTCGACGAAACTGGTCGCCGGGTTCGGGTTCGGGTCGATGAAGATGTGCATGTGGTTGAACGCAGCGACCAGTTGCAGCTTGTCGGACATCAACAGGCCGTTACCGAACACGTCGCCGGCCATGTCGCCGACGCCAACCACGGTGATGCTGTCTTCCTGAACATTGATGCCGCGCTCGCGGAAGTGGCGCTGTACGCCGACCCACGCGCCCTTGGCGGTGATGCCCATTTTCTTGTGGTCGTAACCGGCCGAACCACCGGACGCAAACGCGTCACCCAGCCAGAAGCCGTAATCAATGGCAATGCCGTTGGCGATGTCGGAGAAGGTTGCAGTGCCCTTGTCCGCCGCGACCACCAGGTACGGGTCATCGTCGTCATGACGCACGACATTGACCGGCGGCACCAGTGCGCCGTCCTTCAGGTTGTCGGTGATGTCCAACAGACCGGAAATGAAGATGCGGTAGCAGGCAATGCCCTCGGCCGCGATCTCGTCACGGCTGCCGCCCAGTGGCAGGCGACGCGGCAGGAAGCCGCCCTTCGCGCCCACTGGCACGATGACCGAGTTCTTCACTTGCTGGGCTTTTACCAGGCCGAGCACTTCGGTACGGAAGTCCTCTTCACGGTCGGACCAGCGCAGACCACCACGGGCAACGTTGCCGAAGCGCAGGTGCACGCCTTCGACGCGTGGCGAGTAGACGAAGATTTCAAACTTCGGCACTGGCTTGGGCAGCTCAGGGATCGCATGCGGGTTGAACTTGAAGCTGAAGTACGACTTGTTCTGGCCGTTGGCGTCAGTCTGATAGAAGTTGGTGCGCAGGGTGGCTTTGATCAGGTCGAGGTAACGACGCAGGATGCGATCTTCGTTGAGCACCTGAACATCGTCCAGCGCGGTCAGAATCGCTTGTTCCAGACGCAGTTGCTTGTCTTCCAGATCGTCGCTGCCGAGCTTGCGCGCCAGGTAGAAACGGGTCTTGAACAACCGGGTCAGTTCGCGAGCGATGTCGGTGTGATTGTTCAGGGTACTGGCGATGTAACCCAGGTCGAAGCCCAGACGAATCTGCTTCAGGTAACGGGCGTAGGCACGCAGCAGCGCCACGTCGCGCCATGGCAGACCGGCGGTCAGCACCAGACGGTTGAACGCATCGTTCTCGGCATCGCCACGCACGATGTGCACGAACGCGTCCTGCAGGGTGTCGTTGAGTTGTTGGATGTCGAGGTCCAGACCTTCAGCGGCGGTGAAAGCGAAATCGTGAATCCAGAATTCGCGGCCGTTGGTGTGGCGCAGGCGGTACGGGAATTCGCCCAGTACGCGCAGGCCGAGGTTTTCCAGAATCGGCAGGACGTCGGACAGCGCCAGCGGCGTGTCGGCGTGATACAGCTTGCAATGCAGCTCGCGCTGGCCGGAGACCTGACCGAGCGGCTGATAGAAGCTCATCACCAGCGGATTTTTTTCGTTGAGGCTCAGCAGGTGCTGCATGTCGACCACGGCCGAATGCGCAGCGAAACGCTCGCGGTAGCCGGCCGGGAAGCCTTTCGGGAAGTCGGCCAGCACGTTGGTGCCGTGGGCTTCGCCGAAACTTTCGACGGTCAGTGCGGCGTAGTCGTCCTGCCAGCTGCGGCAGGCCTGAACCACTTCTTTTTCCAGCAGTACCGGGTCGATGTCGAGGCGGTTCTTCGGATCGACGCGCAGAATCAGCTGCACGCGGGCCAGCACGGATTCCGAGAAGAAAGTCCAGAATTCGCAATCGGAAGCCTTCAGGCGCTCCATCAGCACTTGCTGGATCTTCTGGCGGACTTCGGTGGAATAGATGTCGCGCGGCACGTAGGCCAGGCAGTAGCAGAAGCGACCGTACGGGTCTTTGCGCAGGAATACGCGGATCTTGTTGCGTTCCTGGATCTGCACGATCGACATCACGGTGGTGAACAGTTCGTCGACCGGGGTCTGGAACAGGTCGTCACGCGGCAGCACTTCGAGGACCTGCGCCAGTTCCTTGCCCAAGTGAGCCTTGGACTGGAAGCCGGAGCGGCGCTCGATTTCTTCGACCTTGCGGCGGATGAACGGGATGACCCGCACGCTCTCGCCGTACACCGAGGAGGTGTACAGGCCCATGAAACGGTGTTCCTTGATGACTTTGCCGTCGGCGTCGATTTCACGGATCGACACGTAATCCGGGTAAGCCGGACGGTGTACGCGGCTTGGATGCGCAGCCTTGGCGAACGACAGCAGGGTCGGTTCGCGCAGGTAGGACACGGCGTAGTCTTCGATGCGCAGGTCTTCGTAGGTCAGGCCGGTGCGCAGCAGTTTGGTCAGGCCGAGGAAGGAGCTCTGGTCGTACTCGATGTGGCCGCCATCGGCCTGGTCGGTGACCACGAACTCTTCGTAGCCGAGGAAGGTGAAGTGGTTGCCCACCAGCCATTCCAGGAAGCTCTTGATTTCGTTCTTTTCGTCGGCATCGACCGGATAGGCGCTGTTGTCGAGCTGGGTGAGGATGTCCTGCACCTTGGCTTTCATCGGCTCGAAGTCAGCGACGGCGACGCGCACTTCACCGAGCACCTGCTCAAGCTCTTTGCTCAGCACGTTCAGCTCGGCCGCGTTGGCGCAACGGTCGATTTCCAGGTACATCAGCGATTCGTGCAGCACGCCTTCGCCGGTGCTGCCCTTTGGCAGGACTTCCAGCAATTCGCCCTTGCTGCCACGACGTACGCTGAGCACGGTGGTCTGCAGGGTGTGAATGCTGTAGCCGCGACGGTTCAGCTCGGTACGCACCGAGTCGACCAGAAATGGCAGGTCGTGGTGCAGCACTTCGACCGCGGTGTGGGTCGACTGCCAGCCGTGGCGTTCGTAATCGGGGTTGTAGACACGCACTTGCGGTTGCGCGTGATCGAAGCGCTCAAGCAGGCGCCACGCAGAAAGAGTACAGCCAGCGAGGTCGGAGAGGCGACGTTGAGTCAGCTCGTCCAGGGAAATGATGCCGAAGAATTGTTCAGCGAACAGCGCCACTTGTGGCAGTGCCTGTTCACTGATGTGCTGCGCCAGTGCCGCTGCAGTTGGTGCTGGAAGTCGGCTTTGCTGGCTGCGGTGAAGAACGCCATCTGTGGTACTCCGCTTAAGCTTGTTATTGATGGAAAGCGTCGCGTGCAACACCCCTTTCGGGGCACGTGTCGCCCTGTTCCTGATTCTCGGGCAGAGGAAACAGGGAGACAGGTGGGTGAAGCTGGACGGGACACTCAGGTCACATTCACCTTCCATGAATGAGCATCTGCAAAAGCGACTGCCAGCACTGCCGGCAATGCCTTTACGGGTGCTCATCCGTTGCGCAGCTTAATGGGTGCGACAATGTGTCTGCTTGCGGTGCTGCGACATATTCGGTCATTGGCACGTAAATGCAGGGTTTGGCCTGCATCAACACTAGCAGGCGTGCGCCGAAATGCAGGTTCGAAACCCCGGTTTCACGGGACTTTCGTGCCAGGTCGGTCGCCGAGGACGTTACATATCCGGAAACGAAAACGCTCAAGGCCCTGTTATCGACCCTGAGCGTGGCATCCGGTTCAGCGCCAGCGGTTGACGCGGATCAGTCCGGCAGTTCCTCAAAGGCTCTGAATTTGCTCACCGTGGCGCAGTCGTAGCACATCGTCTGCAGGATCTGCTTGTCCATGCTGGCGTCGATGTTGCTCGAATCGCATTCGCGGCAGAACAGGCGCAGATGGCTGAGCAAGTCGCTGTCGAACGCCACGGCGGAAAAGAATTGCGGGACCAGTTCGTCACGCCAGTACATGCCCGGCGATTTGGAAAATCCGGCGCCGCTGTCCTTGAGCACCACGTCGTAGAGCAAGCGCTGCAAGGCCGTTTGCGGTACTCGCGCATCGCGATGGGCGTTCTTGCGCCAGTTGCGCGCGAGCGCGTCCTGCGCCGTGCCCAGCATGTTGCGCGGAATGGTGTTGGAGGCGTGACTGCGCCCTTTGGAATTGCCGGTGGCGTAAAGTGCGCGGCGTTCGTACCGCCAAGCGGGCGAAGTAATACAGCTGACTCACCGAGAAGTCCTGCAGCAACTGCCCGACCACCTCCTCGGCACGGGCTTCGGCCGTGAAGGCAAAATCCACTTCAGCGGCCAGCACACGGATGTATTGAATGGACGCTTCGCGGGCGAGACTGAAGACCAGCGAATAGATTTCGCTCTTCCAGGCGGCTTTGACGCTGCCCGACAACTCCTGATACAGCACCTGATACAAATTCTCGCGGGCACAGCGCGTTACGCCGTCGAGCGTGACGCTGGGCAGCCAGCGCACCGCGCTGTACTCGCGGATATTGCAGCCCTCGCTGCGATCGAAAGCGTTGATGTCGGAATCGGTGGAAACTGCCAGCACCCCGGCTTCGTGCAGGCCTTTGAGCAGCTCTTCACGGGCCTCGAACGTCAGGGCGAGGAGTTCTTCTCTGGATGGCGCATTCAACGGCGCAATCCATTCAACGGTTGCGCCGTAACCATCATCCAGCAAAGCGAGCAACGTCAGCTTCTGCACAAACCCCAGATTGGCGTAAGGCACTGCGGGGCATCGCGCGCCATATCGAGCTTCCAATTCCAGGCGATCACGCGTGGCCCGGGCGGCAAGCTGCTGCTGGCGCACCTTGAAACATTCTGTGCAGCTGCAAGTCGTGTGGCGGGTATTGGTGCCGGGTAGGCTTTGCTGGTGCTCACAGCGTACGCATTTGAAGGTACTGCGCAGCGAAAGCGGAGTACCTCTGGCGTGTCGGCGCACCCACATCGGCAATTTGCAATAAGGGCAGCTGAGGTCGGCACTGATAACCGGGGGCAGAACCTTGAGCAGACTGCGCACCGTTGCAGGGATCTTAAATTCCGCCATCAGCACGGCAGTTTTTTCGCCTTCGAGATAGCGTTTGTAGATTTCCTCGATCTGTTCATCGGACAGGTGGCGGATTTCTTCGGCGCGGTCGAAATATTGGGTCATGGCAAAGTTCCCTTTTTGGGGTTGTCGTAACGCACTCCATTGCGCAAGAGCGGCGAAACTAACGGTAAAAAGGCGGCGATCACAAGCGAAAAATCGCAATTTCGGGTGGATTTTGCACATCCGGTAATTGCCTTACGCCGGCGTCGGATTTCCCCTTCTTGCTACTCGGAACCGGGCGACGGAAATGTCCTGCTTTGCCACTTTTTACCGATGCAGGCAGCGCAAACCGGTTGAGACTGGCAAAATCGCGCCTTCGAACAGACTCACCGCCGCCACTGCCCAGGATTTCCCCCATGCAAATGACCACCGCCCTACTGATCGTCAACCCGTGCGACGACGAAGAAGACAACATGGCCATGCTCTGCTGCCACAGCGACAAGGGCGAGATGTTCCTGATGAGCCGTTATCCGGATGAGGATGAGCTGGAGATCACCCTGGATGGCGAGCCTTCGACGCTGGACGGGGTGAAGGTCACGCTGACTTCAAACCTGCTTAAGATCGAGATTGCTGCTGCGGATGCCGATGCGTTGAATGGCGATGATGTGCTGGAGATCAGTTTTAATCCGGATATGGTGGATATGGATGAGGTTGTTGAGACTTTGAAGAATATTCTCGATGGGACCGGGACCTTTATCAGCGAGGTTTGATGGGGCCTGGAAGGGCCCTATCGCTGGCAAGCCAGCTCCCACAGGGACCGATGCGCTGCACCAATCGCATGCACTACGCCGAAACCTGTGGGAGCTGGCTTTCCAGCGATAGGGCCGGCACTGGCGCCGCTACAATTTCCTGCTTTGCGAAAGATCAAAAGATCGCAGCCTTCGGCAGCTCCTACAGGGGATCGCATTCCAACCGGGAAGCTGCCAAAACCCGCGATCTTTTGCTCTTTTGCACAAAATGCCGTTAGTCGCCGCCCCCCGCGATGGATTAAAGTAACGCCCCCAGCCCCGGCGTTATCCGAACGCCCCGGCCACCCCCTTTCCAGGAACAGTCACCGATGGAACATCGTGAAGCGCTGCTGGCGCTGCGAACCTTTCTTTCAACGCAGATTCTCGGCCAGGAAAAACTCATCGAGCGNTTGCTCATCGCCCTGCTCGCCGACGGCCANATGCTGGTCGAGGGCGCTCCCGGTCTGGCCAAGACCAAAGCGATCAAAGAACTCGCCGAGGGCATCGAAGCCCAGTTCCATCGNATTCAGTTCACCCCCGACCTGCTGCCGGCCGACATCACCGGCACCGAAATCTATCGCCCGGAAACCGGCAGTTTCGTCTTCCAGCAAGGGCCGATCTTCCACAACCTGGTGCTGGCCGACGAAATCAACCGCGCGCCGGCCAAGGTGCAATCGGCCTTGCTCGAAGCGATGGCCGAGCGTCAGGTCAGCGTCGGGCGCAGCACCTATGAGCTGTCGCCGCTGTTTCTGGTGATGGCCACGCAGAACCCGATCGAACAGGAAGGCACCTATCCGCTGCCGGAAGCCCAGCTCGACCGTTTCCTCATGCACGTCAAGATCGGCTTCCCCGACGCCGCCGTCGAACGGCGCATCCTCCAGCAGGCCCGTGGCGAGGCGCTGAACGGTGAGACCAAGCCCGAGCGCCGGGTCAGCCAGCAGGCGATCTTCGCCGCGCGCAAGGAAATCCTTGGTTTGTACATGGCCGACGCCGTGGAGGAATACCTGGTGCAACTGGTCATGGCCACGCGCAACCCGGCCAAGTTCGACCCGGAAATGGCCGAGTGGATCGCTTACGGCGCCAGTCCGCGCGGTTCGATTGCCCTCGATCGCTGCGCCCGCGCCCACGCCTGGCTGGCCGGTCGCGATTTCGTCAGCCCGGAAGACATTCAGGCCGTGCTGTTCGACGTGTTGCGCCACCGCATCATTCTGTCGTTCGAAGCCGAAGCCGCTGGCATCGATCAGGATCGCGTGGTGCAGCGGATTCTCGACGTCGTCGCCGTCGCTTGACCCCCATGAACGCCGCCCTGCCCTCCGAACCCGGTATCCGCATCAGCCTCGCCGAGCTGATCGAAATGCGTCACCGCGTGCGCGAGGTACAGCTGTTTTCCACGCCGAGTCAGCGCAGCCCGCTGATCGGCCTGCATCACTCGAAATTCCGTGGCCGTGGCGTCGACTTCGATCAGGTGCGGGTGTATCAGGCCGGTGACGATGTGCGCACCATCGACTGGCGCGTCACTGCGCGCACGCAGGAGCCGCACACCAAGCTGTTCCACGAAGAGCGCGAGCGACCGATTTTCATCATGGTCGAGCAAAGCACGCGGCTGTTTTTCGGCTCGGGGCTGATGTTCAAATCGGTACTGGCGGCGCAGGTCGCGGCGCTGATCGGCTGGGCCGCACTGGGGCACAACGACCGCGTCGGCGGATTGGTGTTCGGTGATAACGAGCACTACGAAATCAAGCCTCGCCGGAGCAAGCAGAGCCTGCTGCAATTGCTCAACCGTCTGGTCAAGGTCAACCAGTCGCTGCACAGCGAGCGCGAGCCGGATCGCGATGCCTTCGGCGTGGCCCTGCGCCGCGCGCGGGAAGTGCTGCGGCCGGGCAGTCTGGCCATCGTCATTTGTGATGAACGCGCGTTGTCCGACAGTGCCGAACAACAACTGAGTTTGCTGGCGCGGCATTGCGATCTGCTGATGCTGCCACTGTCCGATCCGCTCGATCACGCCCTGCCCGCCGCTGGTCTGCTGCGCTTCGCCGAGCGTGGCGCGCAACTGGAAATCGACACGCTGAATTTCGACCTGCGCCAGACCTACCGCGCCCAGGCCGAAGCGCGCATNGCTCGCTGGGAATTGCTCGCGCAGAAGCTGCGGGTGTTGCTGATGCCCTTGAGCACGCAGAGCGAAATGGTCGAGCAGATGCGCGAGTTCCTCAACCCGCAGCGTCCGGGGAAAGGTCGATGAACGGCCTCGACCAACTGCAGCCGCTGATCTCGCCGCCGCCGATCGCCTTCTGGCCGCCGGCGCCGGGCTGGTGGCTGCTGCTTCTGCTGTTGCCGCTGCTGGGCTTTGCCGCGTGGAAGCTGCGCCGCTTCATTCCGATGAAAAAACGCCCGGTGGTGCGCGCCGAGCAACCACTGGACCCGGTACGCATCGCCGCGCTCGCCGAACTGGCGCAAATGCCCAAGCCTTACGACGGCGCACCGGCCGGTGCCTGGCTGCAACAACTCAACGGCCTGCTCAAACGCCTGTGCCGCAACCACTATCCGTACAGCCAGAGCCACACCCTCAACGGCCGCAAATGGCT
>Ga0058693_1000771_pt1 | contig 11876 bp, 8 predicted proteins | sample AgamicOrMarz_FD_55217 | JGI IMG/M metagenome (GOLD analysis project Ga0058693, IMG submission 55217) | Agave microbial communities from Guanajuato, Mexico - Or.Ma.rz | ecosystem: Host-associated > Plants > Phyllosphere > Phylloplane/Leaf | place: Guanajuato, Mexico | collected 2012-06-04 | reverse complement strand
CGTGGAACTGCGTGCGCTGCGCTATTTCGTCGAAGTCGTTCGTCAGCAGAGCTTCACCGTCGCCGCCGAGCAGATGTTCGTCACCCAGCCCACCATCAGCAAGATGGTGAAGTCGCTCGAAGACGAGATCGGCTCGCCGCTGCTGCTGCGCGACGGCCGGCAGATGGTGCTCACCGACGCCGGCCGCATCGTCTATCAGCGCGGTCAGGAGGTGCTCGCCGCGCACGCGCAGTTGCAGGCCGAACTGAACGATCTCGGCACGCTCGGGCGCGGCGAACTCACCATCGGTATTCCGCCGATGGGCGGCTCGCTCTTCACGCCCGCGATTGCCACGTTCCGCCAGCGCTATCCGAAGATCGAGCTGAAGCTGTTCGAGCAGGGCTCGCGCGCCATCGAGACGGCGCTCATCAACGGCGAGCTGGAACTCGGCGGCGTGCTGCAGCCGGTGGACCCCGCCAATATCGACGTGCTGCCGATCACTCGTCAATTGCTCTGGCTCGTCGCGCGCACCGGCTCGCCCTGGGACGAATTGCGCGAAGTGCCGCTCGCACAGCTCGCGAACGAGCCGTTCGTGTTCTACGGCGAGAGCCTGGCGCTCAACGACGTCGTGCTAAACGCGTGCCGCGTCGCCGGGTTCGCGCCGACTATCGTCGGACGCAGCGGACACTGGGATTTCATGGCGGCGCTGGTGCTTGCCGGCGTCGGCATCGCGCTGCTGCCCGCGCCTTATTGCCGGCGGCTCGATCCCGCGCAGTTCACCTGCCTGCCGGTGGTCGAGCCGGAGATTCCATGGGAAATGGCGATGGGCTGGCGCCGCGACGGCTATCTGTCGCACGCGGCGCGCGCCTGGCTGGAGGTGGCCCGCGAAACGCTGCCCGGGCGCGCCGGCGACGACCTGATGCTCGGCCTGACGGGCATCGCCGCGCCGCTTCAGGCACCGCGCGCGGAATGACAAATGCCGCCCGGCGGGTGCCGGGCGGCATGGTGGTTGGGATTGAGCGTCGCCCGCCTTGCTGCAGCCGGTGACGCGCCACCGGCATTACTGCTCCGCGTGAAGCGCGACCGGCCTTCTTGCTGCGCATGAGGCGCCCGCCGGGCATGCTGCTGCGCGCCGAGCGCCAGCGGCCTTTACTGCTGCCCGTGATTCAGCGCCGCCATCGCTGCTGTGCGCCGGACGCCACCGCCTTACGGCTGCGGCTCACGCGCCCTCGTCCTTACTGCTGCGCGCTGAACTCAATGCGGCGATTGGCGAAGCGTCCGCTAGCCGTGTCGTTGCCGGCGATCGGGTGCGCCTGGCCATAACCCTGCGCGCGAAGCGAGTCGCCCGGTACACCGGCTTTGACCAGATACGAGCGAACCGCTTCCGCGCGTTCCTTCGACAGTTGCAGATTGGCCTCCTCGCCGCCGACGTTGTCCGAATAGCCCGCCACTTCGAGCTTTGCGACGCGCCCGTTGCGCGCGCAGGCGTTCAGCACGCGCGCCGACTGGCCCAGGTCTTCGTTAGCTGTCGCCGGCACACGCGCGCTCGAGCTTCCGAAGTTGATCACCTGCAGGTTGAGCACTTTAGCGATATCGGCCGCGACGCACGTCGGGTTGCCCGTCAACAGAGCCTTGACCGCGCTGCGAAAATTCGCGGTTGCCTGTTCGACGGCGTGATCGGGGTCGAACGCGCCGACGTCGTACGAGGCGCCGAATAGCGACTTCAACGCGCTCTGCCAGCCCAGTTTGGCGTTCGCAGCCGCGCCGCTCAGTTCGATCCGCGTGCCGTCGAGTTTCAGTTCCGCGCCGGGCACGCTCATCAGCGGCACGAGGCCGTCGAGGCGCGCGAGCCAGTCGGCCGGCTTGGTGGCCGGGTCGACGGTGATGTTCGCGCTGTAGTTGTTTTGGCCGAGGCGCTTGGTCAACTCGTCGATGAGCTGCGTCTTTTCGGCCTCGCCGCCGACCGTCGCGGTGAACGTCGGCTTGCCCGCTTCGTTCACGCTGAACGCGAACTGGCTGTTTTTGGACGGCGCCGCGGCGACGCCCGGCTGATGCGCGTCGCTTGCGCCGTTTGCGCGAGCCGCGCCGTTGGCGGCATTTGCGCCATTTGCGGCGCTCGTGCCACTTGCGCCGTTCGCACCGCTCGCACCACCAACGCCACTCGCCCCTCCAGCAACACCCGCCCCGCTCGCCGCAACCACCGACGCCGACGCCGACGCAGACGCCGCATCCACAGCCGCCGACGCCGCGGCGTCCTGCACGGTGCCCGTCACCATCGACGCGACGCCGTCGCTAGCCGCGACTGCCGCTGCAAGCTCACCGGACGCCCCGACCGCCGCCGAAGCCGGCTGCGCCGCTACAGGTTGCGCGCTCTCACCGACCGCATCGTCAGCACGGTGTTGCAGTTGCGCGAAGCTGCCCGGAAACAGATAAGCCAGCAACGCGGCGCCGAGCCCGAGCGCCAGCAGCAGCCACCACAGCCACGCGTGCGAGCGGCGCTTTTCGCCGACCACCGCGTCCGCCGGCACATGAACCGCCGCGGTCACTTCCGGGGTGGGTTTCGCCGCCGGCATCGGATGCTCGATATGCGCCGACACCGCCTTCAACTGCCCGAGCACGCCGCCGGTAAAAGCTCCGACCGTGCCGAGCCCAAGCGCGCCGAGCAGCCGGTCGTTCAGATACGGCGCGATGAGCGGCATCTGATGGCTCAACAGCGCCGGCAGTTGACCGACGCTGCCCTGGCTTTTCAGCAGATGCTGTTTGAGCATGCCCAGCATGGTCGCGCCGACGATGCCCGTGATCGCATGCGTGGCGTGCGCCGGCACGCCGGTTTGCACGGCCACCTCGTCGCTGAGCGACTCCGCGCGGCGGTCGAGCGAACGTTCGAGCAACGCGCGCCCCGCGCCTTCGAGTTCGCTCACGCCGCGCGTACTGTCCGTCAGATGCGGCAACTGTTCGGCGATTCGCGCGTCGACATCGGGCGAGACGGCGGTGGCGAACAGCGAGCGCGCGCCCTCGAGCGTCGCGGCCTTGTGCATCAGCCCGGCCAGCAGCGCGGGCGCGGCGGTGGTCACCACGGCGCGCGTCGCTTGCGGCGGCAAGCCGATGCGCTCGCCCAGTTGCGCGACCACTTCGTCCGTCAACGCGGACTGGATCGCGTGAATCAAATTGATGCTCATGCCTTCGCTTCCTGGAGTTCCCGGACCCGCCACCTGACGCGCCCCTAATTGCGCGGCGATTATAGGTATCCGGAAGTCTCATAAAAGGAACGGCACAATTTATGACGATTTAGACGACGTTCGCACTGGTTCTCTCATAATTGGCGTCGGAAATGCGGCGGTTCGAGCGGGCGTACCGACACGTTCACGCCGCGCTGGCCGTCGGCGCGGCGCTTGCCACTGCGCCGGCCTGCTCCACCGTCTGCGGCCGGCGACGGCTCGCCGTCATCAGCTCGGCCGCGCGTTCGCCGATCATCACCGTGGGCGAGTTGGTGTTGCCGCCGATCAGCGTCGGCATCACCGATGCATCGACGATCCGCAGTCCCTCGACGCCTCGCACGCGCAATTGCGGATCGACCACCGAGCGCGCATCGCCGCCCATCCGACAAGTGGCGACCGGGTGATAGATCGTGTCCGCGTGCTCGGCGATGGTCTGGCGCAACTGTTCGTCGGATTGTCCGGGCCGCGTGTACAGTTCGCGGCCGCCGTGCAGCGCAAGCGACGGCGCGTCGAGAATGCGCCGCGCCATCTGCACGCCTTCGACCAGCAGATCGAGATCGCGCGAATCGCTGAAAAAACGCGGGTCGATCACGGGCGCCACGCGGGCATCGGCGCTCGCGAGCGTCACCGAGCCGCGGCTAAACGGCCGCAGCACGCACACATGCAGCGAATAGCCGTGGCCCCAATGCATGTGCCGGTTATGGTCGTCGACGAGCGCCGCGCAAAAATGCAGTTGCAGGTCGGGCCGCTCGAGCGTCGGCCGGCTCTTCAAAAAGCCGCCCGCCTCGGCGACATTGCTCGACAGCATGCCGCGGCCGTGGCGCATGAAGGTGACGAACTGCGGCACCATCCGCGCGATGCCGCGCACCGAGAAACCGGTCGGCTCGATCGACGACACGCGCTTGTTGATCGTGAAATCGACGTGGTCGATCAGGTTCTGGCCGACTTCGGGCGCATCGTGCAAGACCTNGATGCCATGCGCTCGCAGATGCCCGGCCGGCCCGATGCCGGAGCACATCAGCAATTGCGGCGAATTGAACGCGCCCGCCGCGAGCACGACTTCGGCGCGCGCGGCGAGCGTCTCGCGACGGCCGCCGCGCACCACGTCCACGCCGCTCGCGCGCTTGCCGTCGAACACCACGCGCAGCACCGTGGCATCGGCGATCATATGGAGATTGCCGCGCTCGCGGTCGTAGATATAAGCGCGCGCAACGCTGCAACGCCGGCCATCGCGTTGCGTGACCTGATAGAAGCCGATGCCTTCCTGATCGGCGCCGTTGAAGTCGTCGTTCGGCTTGTAGCCCGCTTCCATCGCGGCCTGCACGAAACGCTTCGAAAACGGATTGCGGTAGCGCAGGTCGGACACGGAGAGCGGGCCGCTGTCGCCGTGCCACGCATCGGCGCCGCGCTCGTTGCCCTCGGCGCGGCGGAAGTACGGCAGCACGTCCTGCCACGACCAGCCGTCGCAGCCCAGTTGCGCCCATTCGTCGTAATCGAGCGGATGGCCGCGCGTGTAGATCATCGCGTTGATCGCGCTCGATCCGCCGAAGCCGCGCCCGCGCGGCTGGTAGCCTCGNCGGCCGCCGAGTCCCGGTTGCGGCGTCGTCAGGTAGCCGTAGTTCGTCCTGAGNTTGTTCGGCACGACCGCCGCGACGCCCACCGGCATGTTGACCAACAGGTTGCGGTTCGTATGCGGGCCCGCTTCGATCAGCGCAATCGTCGCGTCGGGACAGTTGTCCGCGAGACGGCTCGCGAGCGCGCAGCCGCCCGAGCCGGCGCCGACGATGATGTAGTCGTATTCCATCGCTCCTCCTGATGGGCGCGTTGTCTGCGCACCCTGTCTCGTGCACACTTGTCTACGTGTGTTTCCCGGCATTGTAGGGACGGTTCGGAGGCCGCGGCGGCTTCGCGTCAGAGCGATTACTCTAAACCTAAGGGCCCCTGCGCCCCTATGATGAAAGACCCGCAGACGCCCGCCGCGCGGCGGCTTGCGGGATTCAAACAGGGTCCGTGAGCGATGTGCTTTTGGCGCACGGCAAGTCCGTCGCAATCAAACGGCGCCGCGCGGACGCATGCTAACGACCGCGCACGGATGGCGCGCCGATGCCGCAGCGAAAACGCATAGAGCGCGCACAGACAGCGCACGCAAAGCGCCCACTTAGCGCAAACGCCGCGCGATAAAAAACCCGCGCCGGCGCCCTTGCCGCGAACACGCGGCGAACGGAGACAGCAGATGCAACGCCATAGCTTCGGCCAGACTCACGAGGTCACCAATCAGGTGCCGCCGCTCGCGGACTACAACCTCTTTTCCACCGACGCCGCGCTATCCGCCGCGCTCGAACGCGACGGCGCCGCATGGCATCGCGACGCGCTGCTGCGGCACGGCGCGGCGCTCACCACGCCGGAGACGCTCACGCTCGCCGAACTCGCCAACCGTCACACGCCCGAGCTTTCGACGCACAGCCCGCGCGGCGAACGTATCGACGCGCTCGAGTTTCATCCNGCGTGGCATGAGCTACTCGCNCTGCTGCGTCGCGAGGGATTGCACGCGNTGCCGTTCTCCGACCCGCGGCCGGGCGCGATGGCCGCNCGCTGCGCTGGGTACTTCCTGCATGCGCAGATCGAGTCCGGCTCGCTGTGCCCGTTGACGATGACGTTCGCGAGCATTCCGGTATTGCAGCGCGAGCCTCAACTGTTCGAGACGTTGCACGACAAGCTGTATGCGCGCGAGCACGATCCACGCGATGTGCCGCTCGCGCAAAAAGCGTCCGCGATGATCGGCATGGGCATGACCGAAAAACAGGGCGGCTCGGACGTGCGCAGCAATCAGACCCAGGCGCGCGCGATCGCCGCCGGCGGCCGCGGCGGCGCCTATGAACTGGTCGGCCACAAATGGTTTTTCTCGGCGCCGCAATGCGACGCNCATCTGGTGCTTGCGCGCACGCACGATCACGTCGGNCTGTCGTGCTTTTTCGTGCCGCGCTTCACGCCCGACGGCAGCAAGAACGCCGTGCAAATCCAGCGTCTGAAAGACAAGCTCGGCAACCGCTCGAACGCGAGCAGCGAGGTCGAATTCCTCGACGCGTTCGGCGTCATGATCGGCGACGAAGGACGCGGCGTGCCGACCATCATCGAAATGGCGAACTACACGCGGCTCGATTGCGTGATCGGCAGCGCGGCGCTGATGCGCGCGGCGCTCGTGCAGGCGATTCATCACGCGCGTCATCGCAGCGCGTTCGGCCGCAATCTCGTCGATCAGCCGTTGATGCGCAATGTGCTCGCCGACCTCGCGCTCGAATCGGAAGCGGCGACCGTGCTGTTCATGCGGCTCGCGCAGGCGTTCGAGCAATCCGCCGATGCAGGCACAGCGACGTCCGCCGCCGATTCAGCGGCTGCCTCCGCCGAGCGCGCATGGCGGCGCATCNTGACGCCGGCGGCGAAATACTGGGTTTGCAAACGCGCGCTCGAATTCACCGGCGAAGCGATGGAAGTGTGGGGCGGCAACGGNTANGTCGAGACCGGTCCGATGGCGCGCTTCTATCGCGAGGCGCCTGTCAATTCGATCTGGGAAGGCTCNGGCAACGTGATGTGCCTCGACGTGCTGCGCGCGATGGAGCGCGAACCCGACGCGGCGCAGGCGCTCTTCGCGCAATGGCAGGCCGATGCCGCCGCGCATCCCGCGTTGAGCGCCGCGCTCGGCAAACTCGCCGCGACGCTCAACGGACCGGCCGAACATCGCGAGGCTTCGGCGCGGCGCATCGCGCAGCAGATCGTGCTGATCGCGCAGGCCACGCTGCTCGTCAGGCATTCGCCCGCCGTTGTCGCGGAGGCCTTCATCGCCACCCGTCTCGCGGATGGCTGCGGCGAAAGCGGCCGCGTCTACGGCACGCTCCCCGCCACGTTCGATCACGCGGCGATCGTCGAACGCGCTTTTCCGGTTTGAAATCGCAGCCAGCGGCACGCAACCAAGCAACGACGCAACAACACCGATAAGCGCATCTTTCATCAGGGAGTGGTGAACAATGAAGAACGACTTGCCCGAGGTCGCCGCGCTGCAAGCGCTGCTTGGCGATCAGCGTCATGCGTATTTGCGCGCCCCGTATCCGTCGTGGGAAACGCGCGCGGCGCATCTGCAAGCGCTGCGCAAAGTGCTGCTCGATAATCGCGACGCGCTCGCCGACGCGATGAGCGCCGACTTCGGCAATCGTGCGAAACAGGAAGTGCTGCTCGCAGAATTCCTGCTGGTGAAAGAGGAAATCGACGCGGCCCTGCGCCACGGCAAACGGTGGATGAAAGCGCAGCGCCGCCGCACCAACAAATGGCTGCTGCCGGCCCGCGCGAAAGTGGTGCCGCAGCCGCTTGGCGTGGTCGGCATCATCGTGCCGTGGAATTATCCGGTGCTGCTTGCCGCCGGGCCGCTCATCAGCGCGCTCACCGCCGGCAATCGCGCGATCGTCAAGATGTCCGAACTAACGCCGCGCACGTCCGCGTTGTTCGAGCAGTTGATCGGCCAGACCTTTGCACGCGATCACGTCGCGGTCGTCAACGGCGATGCCGCGCTTGCCGCTGCGTTCAGCGCGCAACCCTTCGATCATCTGCTGTTCACGGGATCGACGAAAATCGGCCACGAGGTGATGCGCGCCGCCGCCGAGCATCTGACGCCGGTCACGCTCGAACTCGGCGGCAAATCGCCGGCGATCATCGGCGCGCACGCGCGTTTCGAGAATGCCGTGGATAACCTCATCGCCGGTAAGACGCTCAATGCCGGGCAGACCTGCGTCGCGCCAGACTACGTGCTCGTGCCGCGCGGCAAGGAGCAGACTTTCATCGACCGGGCGCGCGTGCGGATGGCGAAGATGTACCCCGGCTTCACGCACAACCCGGATTACACGTCGATTATTTCGCCGCGCCACTTCGAGCGGCTCGAGCGTCTCGCGGACGAAGCCGAGGCCGCCGGCGCGCAGTTGCATCCGCTCACCGACAGCGCGCCGGATGCTGCGAGCCGCCGCTTTCCGCCTGTCGCCGTGACGAATGCGCCCGCCGATTGCGAGTTGATGCGAGAGGAAATTTTCGGGCCGCTGCTGCCGATCGTCNCGTATGACACGCTCGACGACGCAATCGCGTGGATNAACGCNCGGCCGCGCCCGCTCGCGCTTTATCTGTATGCGGACGACGCCGCGACCATCGAGCGCGTCACGCACGAAACCATCGCGGGCGGCATGGCGATCAACGAAACGCTGATGCATCTGGCCTGCGAAAGCCTGCCGTTCGGCGGAGTGGGAGCCAGCGGAATGGGCGCTTATCACGGCTACGAAGGCTTCGTGACGTTTTCGAAGATGAAGCCGGTGTTGACACAGGCGCGTCTGAACGCGCGCGGATGGATCGCGCCACCTTACGGCAAGCGCGTCAATGCGCTGTTGAGGTTGATGATGCGGTTTTGATTGCGGCTCGCTGCATGGTTGCGTGGTGGCGCGGTTACGCCGAAGCTCACCGCCCGTCACCCGCACCATCGATGTCGACCGCAACAACATCGGTGACATCCTCCACACCGCTCTTCGCGCTGCCCGACGCGGCCTGCGGCGGCTCGCGCTCCGCTCCGCTTTCCAGNCGATGCAGCCACGCCAGCAATTCGGCGACCGCCTGATAAAGCTGCGGCGGAATGCGCGCGTCGAGGTCCACCTGCATCAGCAGCGAGACCATTTCGGGCGCTTCATGCACGTACAGCCCGGCTTCCTTCGCGCGCTGCACGATCATGTCGGCAAGCATGCCGTAGCCCTTCGCGATCACGCGCGGCGCGGGATCGCCGCCATTGGCGTCGTAGACGAGCGCAGCCGCGCTGCGGCGATGTTTGCGGCTCATCACATGTCCCAGTCGAAATCGTCGGGCGGCGCGCGCCGGCCCTTTTCTGCCGCCGTGTTTGCCCCGCCATTCCCCGCCGCCGACGAAGCCGCAGCACCCGCGCCCGCCGAGGCCGATCGCGCATACGCCGACGCCGCCGCCTGAGCGGCCGCCGCAGCGCTCGCCGTCGCCGCGCCCGTCGCAGGCGCGCCGCCGCCGATCTCGCGAATCGTCAACCCGTGCAACTGGATGCCCGCCGCCGCGAGCCGCTGACGAAAGCCCTCGCCCTGCATCGCAAGCCGCGCCGCGCCGCCCGGACTTGCCTGCACGCGCGCGACGAGGCGCATGCCGGTCAAGGTCAATTCGGCGTCGACGGTGCCGAGCGTCGGCAGCGAGAGCGTCAGCCGCGTGCGCCACGGCTGGTCCTCTTCGCTCGCCGTGCCGCCGCCGCTGCGGTCCCACTCGTCGCCGTCCTGTTCGATGGTCCAGTCGAGCTTCGCACCGGGCCATGCTTCGCCGGTCCAGCGGAACTGGCCGGTCGCAAGCAGATCGAGCTGCTGACGCACAAGCGGCACGGTCGCGGGATGAACCGCGGCGGCTTGCGCCGTCTGCTGCGAACTGCCGTCCGCCGCTGCCGACGCGGCGTTGTGCAAACCGGCATGCGTCGATTGACCGTTCAGGTCGGACAGCGAACTCGCGAGCACTTCACCGGCGGCGAAACGCGCGGCGTGCGCCGTGTCGATCGACGGCATCGCGCGGCCGGCGCTCATGCCGGCATTCGCATTGGCCGCGTTCGCGGAATTCGCGAAATTGCCGGCGTTCGGCGCCGCACCGTCAGCCGCCCCGTTCGGCGCCGCGCCCATGCCCGGCTTGGCGCCGGCACCGGCACCAGCAGCCGCAGACGACGCATCGCCGGCAGCGCTTCCCCAGTTCAACGGCAATTGCGCCGACGCCGCCACGAGCTTGTTCTGCGCCTCGCCGGCGAGCGTCTCCGGCGAGCGCTGGCCGCTCAGCCATTGGGCGAGATGCGCTTCGTAGAAGAGGCCGCTATCGCCGACCGTCTGCGCAAGCGCGGCCGCGAGCGCCGCAACGGGCACTTGCGCCGCCGCGACATTGGCAGTGGCCGCCGATGCAGCGGCGTTCGAAGCGAGATTGGGAGCAGCAGGCGCGTCGAAAAGCGGCAAGGCGCCGACTTCGACGTCGAGTGCGGGAGCGGCGGGCCAGATCGGCGTCTGGCCGACAATCGCCGGAGTCGCCTCGCCGCCCGAACGCACGATCGCGTTGAGCGTGAGCGCGACAGCGGACAAGGCCGTTTGCGCCGAAGGCTGCGGCGGCGCGGGCGGGGCGAGCGGAGCCGAAGTGGTCGGCGCGGTCTCGACGTCCGGCGCGCCGGTTTGCGTGGTGGCGGCGCTGCCGGGACCAATGTTCAGCAGGCTGTCGACGCGGGTCGCGAGCAGCGATGCGAGGGCCGTGTCGATTCCGTTCATGCCGATTCCTTGGTCACATTGGCGGCAGCGCGCTCAAATTCGTTCAGTCAGGCGCCTCGCGGCTGCATCGCGGCTAGCTTGCCGCCACCGTCAGCGCGCGCCGTAAAGCTCCTTCAGCACCCGCGACGGCCGTCCGCCGAACAACGCCGACAGCTTCGCGAGGCTCGGATTGGCGAGGTCGCGGATCGCGGCGTCGTCGGCGAGAATCTGGCGGATCAGCGCGTACTTGCGCAGGCGCTCCGTCTCGTCGAGCTTGACGCCCATCTCCGCCTCTTTCAGCGCATCCACGAGTTGCCGGTATTCTTCCTGCAAGTGCACCAGGTCGTTCCACAGGGCGCGTCGGGCAGCCATCAGCATGCGGCAGGACAACGCTGCGATGGCCTCGTAGCGGGCAAAATATTCTGCGTTCGATGTCATCTCATGCTTTCCGCGGCCGGCTGGGCAGCCATCCGCGCTATCTCCGGGGCAATCCCGATCCATGCCTCTTCGAGCGTCGCCAGTAGACCGTCGACCTCGACCAGCATTGCCTCGCTCGCTTTTATATTGGCTTCCAGCAGCCGGCGCGACATATAGCCATATAACGCGTTCAACCGCTGCGCAATCTCGCCGCCCACCTCAAGGTTGAGCGACTGCTGCAGCCCGCTTTCGACGATCTGAATCGCCTTGCCGATCGCCTCTCCACGACCGGCGACATTGCCCTGCTGCACGTGCATCCGTGCTTGCGCGATAGCCTGCCTGGCTCCCTGATACAGCATCACGATCAGACGATGCGGACTCGCGCCCATCACCCCTGTCTCGACGCCCACGCGTGCGTACGCATTGGCTCCAGAGTGTCCTGGGGAAAACATCGGCGCTCCTCCTCAATTGCAACTACGGTTGGTCGTGGCAGCCCATCGGGATGCGTCGCCGCGTCCCGGATTCATGCCTGTATCTGGTTATCGGATACGCAGCGAGAAAGCTTTAGGCCGGTGTAAGGAGGATTAAGGGGTCAGGCCGCGCGTGCTCGCGCATGCTCAGGCGAGCGGCGCGGCGCATGCAGCANGTTGCGGCCGTGGCGGGCGGAACATTCTTGCCGCCGCGGCCGCCAGCGTTCAGACCTGCATCTGCATGATGTCGTTGTAGGCGGACACCAGCTTGTTGCGCACCTGCAGGCCGAACTGGAAGCCGACGTTGGCCTTCTGCATGTCGACCATCACGTCGTTTAGCGACACGTTCGACGCGCCGAGCTCGAACGCCTGCGATTCGCCGATCGCCTTGGTCTGATCGCCGCTGATCTTGTCCAGCGAGGCCTTGAGCGCCGACGCAAAGCCGCCGGCCGTGGCCGCGCCGGACTCCCCTGCGGCCGAAGCGCCGG
>Ga0058693_1000765_pt1 | contig 11952 bp, 11 predicted proteins | sample AgamicOrMarz_FD_55217 | JGI IMG/M metagenome (GOLD analysis project Ga0058693, IMG submission 55217) | Agave microbial communities from Guanajuato, Mexico - Or.Ma.rz | ecosystem: Host-associated > Plants > Phyllosphere > Phylloplane/Leaf | place: Guanajuato, Mexico | collected 2012-06-04 | reverse complement strand
GGCCTGACACCGGAGCAGATGGCAAACCAGATGGCGCCGGTGTACACACCAGTGCAAAAAGTCCATCTCTACCACTGCGACCACCGGGGTCTGCCGCTGGCACTTATCAACAGGGACGGCAGCATCGCGTGGCGCGCGGAATTCGATGAATGGGGGAATCTGCTCAGAGAAGATAACCCGCATAACCTGCAACAACTCATCCGCCTGCCTGGGCAGCAGTGGGATGCGGAGACGGGACTACATTATAACCGACATCGTTATTATGACCCGTTACTGGAAAGGTATATCACTCAGGATCCGATAGGATTAAAAGGGGGATGGAACCTGTATCAGTATCCACTGAATCCAGTTGAATATATAGATCCGCTCGGTCTTGAACGCTTACCGAGACAAAAGCCAACAGCTCCGTCATGCCCAATTGATCCTATCACTAAGCAACCTGTCGGTGGATTTGCTGTTGATTCAAAGGGAAATACGATGCCTATACCTGTTGGAGGTAGTGTTGGTCCGTATCCCCCAGGAAGAATTGGTAGTTCAGATACACATACCTATTATTCTAATGGGGCCAATATGTATCGTTTAAACCCTACGGGTCACCCCCCAGCAGATCCAAAACCACATGCACATGCACATCTACCAGGTACGGGTCCCCATAATACAGGACAAGGCCCATCTCTTGATATTGACGGAAATATTGTTCCCAGAGATAGTAAGGCAGCACATTTTTATAATATTAAAGCAATAGGAGCATTGTCATTTGTAAGCTCTTTTGTTCATATGTATACTTTTGGTAGTTGCAGAAATGGAACAATCGGTCAGTGTTTTTGTGCTATGATCATGGAAATACAAAGTGGTGTCAATCCTAATAATTCTGATCCAATGTGCGGCTACACCAACCCTATTTAAAGAGGCATATAATATGATTAGGCGAGTATATATTGGAGACAGAGGCATTTTAGGACTGGAGCTTGACAGTTGGAACTCTGAAATAAGGATAAAAATAAGCACCATTTCGCGCTTGCCGCCCAACTCAGATGTCTGGGATGGATATGAACTGGAAAATTTAGATGAGGGTTACCTTGTTTTTTCAGATATCGTACATTTTGAATCATCTCCTCCGGGCATGATGCCTGGAGATCATATACTTGATTATGACATCAGGGAAGTGAATGGGGAAAGTTATATATCAATATTATCTATAGGTAGACCATACTGTGAAAAGCAAAATACGTTAATAATACAGAGCAAAAAAAGTTGGATCGAAGATAGTCTCAAACAAAGAGTTTCTGAATAATTATTACTCGAGAAACACAGAAAAGTAAGACTGAAATCATATGTGCCATTGTGGCCATCGGGCCTGTCGCTGGCGCAGTGCGGCATGACACCGGAGCGGATGGCTGACCTGATGGAGCCGGTCTACACGCCAGTGCGAAAAGTCCACCTGTACCACTGCGACCACCGGGGCCTGCCGCTGGCGCTTATCAGCCGGGACGGCAGCATCGCGTGGAGCGCGGACTTTGATGAATAGGCGAAAATGCTCAGTGAAGATAACCCGCACAATCTGGAGCAACTTATCCGCCTGCCGGGACAGCAGTGGGATAAAGAAACGGGGCTGCATTATAATCGTCATCGTTATTATGATCCGTTGCAGGGGAGGTATATCACGCAAGATCCGATTGGGTTATATGGGGGAATGAATGCTTACTGGTACCCGCTGAACCCGGTGCAATGGATTGACCCTCGCGGGTTAAATCCTTTTGGTAGTTGGCTCAGTCAACCCGGTATACAAGATGCATATAATCGAGCTGCCGCCGAATACGAAAATTCTATTAAACCCATACTTGAGTGGAGATTCAAGAAATGGGATGAGAGTAGAGGGAAAGCCTTTTTTAGTATCTACATAAATTTTAATGCAATATGTGAGGACCAGTTTGGTAACACAAAGTCTGTTAATGCCCGGACTTTCCAAACAGGCTTATTTTCTATTAATGAGATTGAAGCTGGCAGAGGAATTCCTGACCCTTCGCAAGGTCTTCCAGGGAAAGGAGTGGCTGCTATAAATACGATTCTAGACGGCGTTAGCAATCTTAATGATGCTCGCAAGCGAGCAATTGCATGTGGATCTAAGAGTGGTTATCAATGCTTTAAAGTTATTGAAGAAACTTTAGAGCCTGGAAAAAAACTGTGTGGGCAACGATAACGATGGATAAATATATTAATAAGATATCAGAACTTCCGTCTGCGATAGGCGTGGGGCTTTCCTATATTATTTGTATAAATACCTGCGCTTTCACAAGAAACGTTTTCAAGATTATCTTGTGGTATTTCTTTAGGGATATTTACTTCAATGAATGGGTAAGTGATTTTTTTACTTTAATATCTTTTTTGATAATGTTTGGGTGTGGATGCCTGATGGGGTATTTAAAACATGAAAACTCATTTTTTCATGCTTCATTAGCCGTGGCTTTGGGTGTCGTTTTTACTTATCTTATTTCTGGAGTGACTTTAGATGAGTATATTTTTCTTCTTAAAAATGCAATGGTAGGGGCTTTTTTAGGAGGCATCGGGGCAGGAGTTGTTCTAATTTTAAGAAAAACAAGAAAGAAGTAGCGGTACCGACACATCTCCAAATTGATAAATAAATTCGCCTGAAGGGAGTGATCCGGCGCATCCAAGGATGCGCCTGCCGTAACGACCGCGCTATGTGTGTTGAGTAACGCATTAGCTACAGTAAAGTTAAAAGCGCGAAGCCAAACGGGATTAAAAATCGTCAGCCGTTGCCACAATCAGCTCGATTTGCTTGTTTTTCATTAAGGTTTGCAGCGCCTGCGGTGGGGCTTTGTCGGTGAACAGTGCGGTGGCCTGAGTGACGTTGCCGATCTCCACGGCGGCGGAGGCGGTGAATTTGGTGTGATCCACCGCCACCAGGATTTGCCGGGAGTGGGCCATCATGGTGCGGGCGACGCTGGCTTCATTGACGTCAAATTCCAGCAGCGTGCCGTCGTTTTCAATCGCGCCGAGGCTGGTGATCAGGTAGTCGGCGCGGAAACCTTCCACAAAAGAGACCGCGTGTGGGCCGATAATGCCGCTGTTATGCGGCCGGAGCGTGCCGCCAGGCACCATCACTTCAAAGCGGGTGTTTTTGTAGAGAATATGTGCCACCCGCAGGCTGTTGGTGATGATGCGCAGATGATTATGATTCAACAGCGCCCGCGCAATATGTTCCACCGTGGTGCCGATGGTAATGAAAATAGTCGACCCGTCGGGGATGTAATCGGCAATGGCTTCGGCAATGGCTTTTTTCTCGGCGGTCAGCGAGATTTCACGCTCTTCAAACGCCGTGTTGACCACGCTCGACGCGCGGCCAGCGCCGCCGTGATGGCGGGTGATCAGGCCCTGCTCGCTGAGTTTGCGAATATCACGCCGCACCGTCTGCGTGGAGACATCCAGCAGCTGCGCAAGTTCATCAATGTTCATGTAACCGCGTTCTGCGATCAACGCCAGCAGTTGATCGTGGCGCGGATTGCCGGTCAGCTCGGTGGCACTCATGCGTTTCCCTCGTAACCTCATCGTTAATAGGTCATTTTATACATAAAGTGACAAAAAAGACCGAACTTGATCACAATCAGGGATGCCGTCTCGCCCGCCGGGGCGGGTGCATTTGAGTGCTGCCACGCCGCTGGCAAAGCGGACGGCATGATTGATGGGCTGTTGTTGCGCCAGGCTGAACGCCAGCGCGCCGTGAAAGACGTCTCCGGCGCCGGTGGTATCGACGACGTTCACGCGAAAACCCGGCTGATGATGATGATCAGCGCCGGTCATAAAATGACAGCCCTGCGCCCCGCTGGTGACATAGACCTGCCCGTCAGTGACGGTGCGGGCGTACTCCAGCCCTGCCAGCGGATCATTAAGACCGGAGAAACGGCGCAGGCCCGGTGCAGAAAAGGCAGCGTGATCACTGAGCGCGACCAGGTCGTCAATCTTCTGCGGCGTCACGTCACCATCCAGCACGGTGATCACCCCAGCCTGTTTTGCCAGCGTGAAGGCGCGCTTCGCCCCGTCATGCCAGCGCACATCCGCCAGCACCACGTCCCATTGTGAAAAATCCAGCGCATCCAGCCAGTCGGCGTCGGGCGGCAAATCCGGGCCAGGATAGTTAATGATGATCCGCTCACCCTGCGCATCCACCAGCACGGCGGATTGCGAGGAGCTGGCGTTTTTGACGCGCCGACAAAAGCGGGTATTTACCCCCAGGGACTCCAGTTCCGCGAGAAGCTTGTCGCCAGTAGCGTCATCGCCGGTGCGACCAATAAAGTCCACCTGCGCCCCCAGTTTTGCCGCCGCCACCGCTGCCGTAGCCGCCGGGCCGCCGCCCACTTCCCGATAGTGATGCGCCACATATTTGCCCCCTTCCGTAGGTAGCGCCTCAACATTGTAGATCCGGTCCATTACGGTAATCCCGACGCAGACGATACGCACCATGGTCATTCCTTAAACGAGTAACGATGCCGTCATTTTAATTTTCTGGATTGTTAAAAAAGTGACGGGTGTCAATTTTTTGACCATAAATTACAAATACGATCAAAAACAGACACAAAAGAGCACGATGAACGACATAATCTGACAACCAGCAGCGACGGGAGAGTGAAATGGCCAGCATTGCGTTTATTGGATTAGGGCAGATGGGAGCGCCGATGGCGACGAATCTGCTGAAGAAAGGGCATCACGTCTGGGCGTTTGATGTGAACCCGGCGTCAATGGAGAGCGTGATCCGCGAAGGCGCAGTAGGGTGCAGCTCACCGGCGCAGGCGGCGGAGTTTGCCGAGTTCGTCATCACCATGCTGCCAAACGGCGATCTGGTGCGTCAGGTGTTGTTCGGCGACGGCGGCGTCTGTGAAACCCTCTCCACCTGCGCGCTGGTGATCGACATGTCCACCATTCACCCGTTGCAGACCGATGCCCTGATCCGCGATATGCAGGCAAAAGGTTTTCAGATGATGGATGNNCCGGTGGGACGCACTTCCGATCATGCGATAGCCGGCACNNTNCTGTTACTGGCGGGCGGNACNGCTGAGCAGGTAGAGCGCGCCAGCCCGGTACTGCTGGCGATGGGCAGTGAGCTTATCAACGCGGGCGGACCGGGGATGGGCATCCGCGTGAAGCTTATNAACAACTACATGAGCATCGCCCTTAACGCCCTCTCCGCTGAAGCCGCAGTGCTGTGCGAAGCGCTGGGCCTGTCGTTTGATGTGGCGCTCCAGGTGATGAGCGGCACCCCGGCGGGCAAAGGGCATTTCACCACGTCGTGGCCGAACAAGGTGCTGAAAGGCGATCTTTCCCCGGCCTTTATGATCGACCTCGCCCATAAGGATCTGGGGATCGCCCTGGACGTGGCGAATCAGCTGCATGTGCCGATGCCGCTCGGCGCGGCGTCGCGTGAAGTCTATAACCTGGCGCGCGCCGCCGGACGCGGTCGTCAGGACTGGACGGCCATCTTAGAGCAGGCCCGCATCAGCGCTGGCCTCACCCCTCTCGTATCCCAGTAATGCTGTAAAAGGACAGAAGTATGACGACTTACACGCTTAAAGATATTACCCGACCCTCCGGCGGCTTCGCGATGCTGGCCGTTGACCAACGTGAAGCGATGCGCCTGATGTTCGCGGCGGCCGGTGCGCCACAGCCGGTAGCGGATCGGGTGCTGACGGATTTTAAAGTTAACGCCGCCAGAACCTTATCCCCCTTTGCGTCGGCGATCCTTGTCGATCAGCAGTTCTGTTACCGCCAGGTGGTAGAGCAGCAGGCGATCGCGCCATCCTGCGGGATGATCGTCGCCGCCGATGCGTTTATTCCCGGCAACGGAATTCCGGTGGACAGTGTGATCATCGATAAAACGGTCGATCCGCAGGCGGTGAAACGCGACGGCGCGAAAGCGCTGAAACTGCTGGTGCTGTGGCGCAGTGATGAAGACGCCGATCAGCGTCTGGCGATGGTGCGGGAATTTAATCAGCTGTGCCATGCAAACGGCCTGGTCAGCATTATTGAGCCGGTGGTTCGCCCGCCACGCCGTGGCGATAAATTCGATCGCGAGCAGGCGATTATTGATGCAGCGAAAGAGCTGGGCGACAGCGGCGCCGATCTCTACAAGGTGGAAATGCCACTGTGCGGCAAAGGCGATACGCAGACGCTGCTCGCCGCGTCCCAACGGCTCAACGATCACATCGCCATGCCGTGGGTGATCCTCTCTTCCGGCGTCGATGAAAAACTGTTCCCCCGCGCCGTGCGGGTGGCGATGAGCGCAGGTGCGTCCGGTTTCCTCGCGGGTCGCGCAGTGTGGTCGTCGGTGGTAGGGCTGCCGGATACTGAACTGATGCTGCGGGATGTCGCCGCGCCTAAGCTGCAACGCTTAGGGGACATTGTTGACGAGATGATGGCGGCGCGCTGAGGAGAGACACATGAAATGGTTTAACACGCTAAGCCACAACCGCTGGCTGGAACAGGAAACGGACCGCATTTTCGACTTCGGCAAAAAAGCCGTGGTGCCGACCGGTTTCGGCTGGCTGGGCAATACCGGTCAGGTTAAAAGCGAGGTGGGCACGCACCTGTGGATCACCGCCCGCATGTTGCATGTATACGCCGTAGCCGCCGGAATGGGCCGCCCCGGTGCATATCAACTGGTGGATCATGGCATTAACGCGCTGAACGGCGCACTGCGTGATAAGCAGTACGGCGGCTGGTACGCCTGCGTGAATGATGAAGGAGTGATGGATGCCTCCAAGCAGGGTTATCAGCATTTCTTTGTGCTGCTGGGCGCGGCGAGCGCGGTGACCACCGGACATCCTGGCGCGCGGGCGTTACTGGATGATGCCATTGCGGTGATCGAGCGCTATTTCTGGAGCGAAGCGGAGCAAATGTGCCTCGAGTCCTGGGATGAAGCCTTCAGCCAGACCGAAGCGTACCGTGGCGGCAACGCCAATATGCACGCGGTGGAAGCCTTTCTGATTGTTTATGACGTCACCCACGATCGCAAATGGCTCGACCGTGCGCTGCGCATCGCCTCGGTGATTATTCATGATGTCGCCAGAAAGAGTGACTACCGCGTCAACGAGCATTTCGACACCCAGTGGAACCCAATCCGCGATTACAACAAAGACAATCCTGCTCACCGCTTCCGCGCCTATGGCGGCACGCCCGGTCACTGGATCGAATGGGGCCGTCTGATGCTGCATCTGCGCGCCGCGCTGGAAGCGCGCTTTGAGACGCCGCCCGACTGGTTACTGGAAGACGCGAAAGGCCTGTTCCACGCCACGATCCGCGACGCCTGGGCACCGGATGGGGCAGACGGTTTTGTCTACTCCGTCGACTGGGATGGCAAACCGATTGTGCGCGAGCGCGTGCGCTGGCCGATCGTTGAAGCCATGGGCACCGCTTACGCCCTGTGGAGCGTCACGGGCGACGCGCAGTACGAAGCCTGGTATCAGAAATGGTGGGATTACTGCATGAAATATCTCATCGACTACGAAAACGGCTCGTGGTGGCAGGAGCTGGATACGGATAACAAGGTTACCACCAAAGTGTGGGACGGCAAGCAGGATATTTATCACCTGCTGCATTGTCTGGTGATCCCCCGCCTGCCATTGGCTCCCGGCCTCGCTCCCGCTGTCGCCGCCGGGCTGCTGGATTGCAACGCTAAATAAACAATAAAATCGACAGAGGTCATTATGCGTACCCTACACCCTGACTTATCTGCTCTGGCGCTGACCACCAGCCCGGGCGGTTTTTCCTTAACGTATCAGCAGCGGCTGATCCTGCGTCATACGCCGGACGCCGCCTGTTTATGGACCGGCGCAGGCACGGCGGACATTGAGATGTTCCGCGGCAACTTCAGTATTCAGGATCGGCTCAATGAAAAAATCGCCCTGACGGATGCCACCGTGCAGGCCCATGAAGCGGGCTGGACGGTGCGCTTCGGGCGCGGCGATGCGGTGAGCGCGACGCTGAAAATTGGCGTCGATGATGCAGGTCGTCTGCAACTGACGTTGCAAAACGATGACGCGGCCCATAACCGCATCTGGCTGCGGCTGGCGGCAAATCCTGAGGATCATATTTACGGCTGCGGCGAGCAGTTTTCGTATTTCGATTTGCGCGGCAAACCCTTCCCGTTGTGGACCAGCGAGCAGGGCGTGGGTCGCAACAAGCAGACGCTGGTCACCTGGCAGGCGGACTGCAAAGAGAATGCGGGCGGNGATTATTACTGGACCTTCTTCCCGCAGCCGACCTTTGTCAGCACGCAGAAGTATTATTGCCACGTCGACAACAGCTGCTACATGAATTTCGATTTCAGCGCGCCGGACTACCACGAACTGGCGATCTGGGAAAATCAGGCCACGCTGCGTTTCGAGTGCGCTCCCACCTATATTCACCTGCTGGAAAAACTCACCGCGCTACTGGGCCGTCAGCCGGAGCTGCCGGACTGGGTGTATGACGGCGTGACGCTCGGCATTCAGGGCGGCACGGAGGTGTGCCAGCAAAAAGCTCGATACCATGCGCAACGGCGGCGTGAAGGTAAACGGCATCTGGGCGCAGGACTGGTCTGGCATCCGTATGACGTCCTTTGGCAAGCGCGTGATGTGGAACTGGAAATGGGACAGCAATAACTATCCGCAGCTGGATTCCCGCCTCGCGCAGTGGAAGGAAGAAGGCGTGCAGTTCCTCTCCTATATCAATCCTTATGTCGCCAGCGACCGCGAACTGTGCGCGGAGGCGGCGCGTCTCGGCTATCTGGCGAAAGATCGCGACGGCAATGATTATCTGGTGGAGTTCGGCGAGTTTTACGGCGGCGTGGTGGATCTGACCAATCCTGCCGCCTATGACTGGTTCAAAAATATCATTAAACAGAACATGATCGCGCTGGGCTGCGGCGGCTGGATGGCCGATTTCGGCGAATACCTGCCTACCGATACCGTACTGCATAATGGCGTCAGTGCGGAGATCATGCATAACGCCTGGCCTGCGCTGTGGGCGAAGTGCAACTACGAGGCGTTGCAGGAGACCGGCAAACTAGGCGAGATCTTGTTCTTTATGCGCGCGGGCAGTACCGGCAGCCAGAAATATTCCGTGATGATGTGGGCCGGAGATCAGAACGTCGACTGGAGCCTGGACGACGGACTGGCGTCGGTGGTGCCTGCGGCGCTGTCGCTGGCGATGACCGGTCACGGTCTGCATCACAGCGATATCGGCGGTTATACCACGCTGTTCGACATGAAACGCACTAAAGAGCTGTTGCTGCGCTGGTGCGATTTCAGCGCCTTCACGCCGATGATGCGCACCCATGAGGGCAACCGCCCCGGCGATAACTGGCAGTTTGATGGCGACGCGGAAACCATCGCCCATTTCGCCCGCATGACCACCNTCTTCACCACNCTGAAACCTTATATCAAAGCCGCCGTNGCGCAGAATGCGAAAAGNGGNCTGCCGGTGATGCGTCCGCTGTTCCTGCACTACGAAGACGATGCGCGTTGCTATGAGCTGAAGTATCAGTATCTGTTNGGCCGCGATCTGCTGGTCGCGCCGGTACATGAACAGGGATGTAAAACCTGGACGCTCTATCTGCCGCCGGATGCGTGGGTCAANCTGTGGACCGGGGAAACCTGTGGCGGGGGCGATATTACCGTGGACGCGCCNTTAGGCAAGCCGCCGGTATTTTATCGCGCCGACAGTGAGTGGGCCGCGCTGTTCAGTACGTTGCGCGCGCTCTGAACCGCATCCTGCGAGGAACGATCATGAGTCAGTCTACCGATCCGGCAACCCTGCGGTTGCCGTTTAAAGAGAAGCTCGCCTATGGCATGGGCGATCTCGGCTCCAATATCCTGCTGGATATTGGCACGCTCTATTTACTGAAGTTCTATACGGATGTGCTCGGCCTGCCGGGAACTTACGGCGGCATTATCTTTTTGATCGCCAAGTTCTTTACCGCCTTCACCGATATGGGCACCGGCATCATGCTGGATTCACGGCGTAAGATCGGNCCGAAGGGCAAGTTCCGCCCGTTCGTGCTCTATGCCGCGTTTCCGGTNACGCTGCTGGCGATCGCCAACTTTGTCGGCACGCCTTTTGAGATCACCGGCAAGACGGTGATGGCAACGGTGCTGTTTATGCTGTACGGCCTGTTCTTCAGCATGATGAACTGCTCTTACGGCGCGATGGTACCGGCGATCACCAAAAATCCGGACGAGCGTGCGTCGCTGGCGGCGTGGCGTCAGGGCGGCGCAACGCTGGGGCTGCTGCTGTGTACCGTGGGCTTTGTGCCGGTAATGAACCTGGTGGAAGATAATCCGCAGCTAGGCTATATCTTCGCAGCGACGCTGTTTTCGGTGTTTGGTCTGCTGTTTATGTGGCTGTGCTATCGCGGCGTCACTGAGCGTTACGTTGAGGCGCAACCGGCGCACGCTGCGCAAAAGCCGGGACTGTTGCAGTCGTTTCGCGCCATCGCCGGTAACCGTCCGCTGTTTATTCTCTGCATCGCCAACCTCTGCACCCTCGGCGCGTTTAACGTCAAACTCGCCATTCAGGTCTATTACACCCAGTACGTGTTAAACGATCCCATTTTGCTGTCGTATATGGGCTTTTTCAGCATGGGCTGCATCTTCGTCGGCGTATTTATGATGCCCGGCGCGGTCAGGCGTTTCGGCAAGAAGAAGGTCTATATCGGCGGGCTGCTGATTTGGGTGGCGGGCGATGTGCTGAACTACTTCTTCGGCGGCGGTTCGGTGAGCTTTGTGGCGTTCTCCTGCCTGGCCTTTTTCGGTTCGGCCTTTGTGAACAGCCTCAACTGGGCGCTGGTGTCCGATACCGTGGAATACGGCGAATGGCGCACCGGGGTGCGTTCGGAAGGAACGGTGTACACCGGTTTTACCTTCTTCCGCAAAGTATCCCAGGCACTGGCGGGCTTTTTCCCCGGCCTGATGCTGACGCAAATCGGCTACATCCCCAACGTCGTGCAGTCGGCCGATACGCAGGAAGGTCTGCGCCAGCTGATCTTTATCTGGCCGTGCGCGCTGGCGGTGGTGACGATTATCGCCATGGGCCTGTTCTATAACCTCAACGAGAAAATGTATGTCCGTATCGTTGCCGAAATAGAAAGCCGAAAGCAGATGGCGTAATGCAACAGACGATGACGCCCTGCGGGGCGTCATGAGGAACGATTATGACGACCCATGATCCGTTAACCCTGAAGCTGAGCCTGCGTGAAAAAGTCGCCTACGGAATGGGCGACTTCGGCTCAAATTTAATGTTGTGTATCGGCACCCTGTACTTACTCAAGTTTTATACCGATGAGTTAGGGATGCCGGCGTTTTACGGCGGGATCATCTTCCTGGTGGCGAAGTTTTTTACCGCCTTTACCGATATGCTGACCGGCGTGCTGCTGGATTCCCGGCGCAACATTGGCGCGAAGGGCAAATTCAGGCCATTTATTCTGTACGCCTCGTTCCCGGTAGCNCTGGTGGCCAGCGCGCAGTTTATGGCGAACGACTTTACCCTGACGGTGAAAACCGCACTCGCCACCGGGCTGTTTATGCTGTTCGGGCTGTGCTACAGCCTGATGAATTGCTCATACGGCGCGATGGTACCGGCGATCACCAAAAATCCGCAGGAGCGTGCGCATCTGGCAGCGTGGCGTCAGGGCGGCGCGACGGTCGGACTATTGCTGTGTACGGTAGGCTTTATGCCGATCCAGGCGCTGTTCACCGGCAGGCCAGCACTGGGCTATCAGATGGCAGCGCTGGTGTTTGTCACCGGCGGTCTGTTCTGCATGTGGTGGTGCTACAGCGGCGTGAAGGAGCGCTATGTCGAGGTCACGCCCGATCATCATAAACCAGGCATCGTGAACTCCTTCTGCGCGATTTTCCGCAATCCGCCGTTGCTGGTGTTGTGCATTGCGAATCTGTGTACGCT
>Ga0058693_1000750_pt1 | contig 12097 bp, 9 predicted proteins | sample AgamicOrMarz_FD_55217 | JGI IMG/M metagenome (GOLD analysis project Ga0058693, IMG submission 55217) | Agave microbial communities from Guanajuato, Mexico - Or.Ma.rz | ecosystem: Host-associated > Plants > Phyllosphere > Phylloplane/Leaf | place: Guanajuato, Mexico | collected 2012-06-04 | reverse complement strand
CTAAAACCAAAGGAGCAAATCACGATGCGCGTGATGAAGTGGAGCATGATCGCACTGGCCGTTGCTGCAGCAGCCAGTACTCAAATGGCTACGGCCGCACCTTTCGTAAGTGACCAGTCTGAAGCCAAAGGCTTCGTTGAAGATGCCAGCGCCAAACTGCTGCTGCGCAACTACTACTTCAACCGTGACCGCAAAGACGGCTCGACCGATCAGAAAGACTGGACCCAGGGTATCTGGGGTAACTTCAACTCCGGTTACACCCAAGGCACCGTTGGCGTCGGCGTTGACGCATTCGGTTACCTGGCAGTCAAACTGGACGGCGGCGACGGTACCGGCGGCACTGGCAACATGAGCCGTGACGCCGATGGCGATGTCAACGACAGCCAAGGCAAAGCCGGCGCAGCCATCAAGTTCCGCGTCTCCAAAACCGAACTGAAAATCGGTGACCAACAGCCAAGCACTGCTCCAGTGTTCGCTATCGGCGGTTCCCGCGTCCTGCCTCAGACTGCCAGCGGTTTCCAACTGCAGAGCAGCGAAGTCAAAGACCTGGACCTCGAAGCCGGTCACTTCTACTCGGCTACCAGCCAGGACCGCAACGCCCGTGACGGCGGCCTGTACGCAACCTACGCTGGCGTAGAAGCCAACACTATCGACTACGCCGGTGGTAAATATTCCTTCACTGACAACCTGAGCGCATCGATCTACGGCGCCCAGCTGGAAGACATCTGGAATCAATACTACGGTAACCTGAACTACACCATTCCAATGGGTGGTGATCAGTCGCTGAACCTGGACGGTAACATCTACCGCACCACCGACACCGGCAGTTCCAAGGCCGGCGACATCAGCAACACCGCGTTCTCCCTGGCTGCAGCGTTCTCGTTCCTGAAAGCGCACACCGTCACCGTTGCCTTCCAGAAAATCAACGGCGACACTCCGTTCGACTATATCGGTGTGGGCAAGAACAACCGTGGCGGCGACTCGATCTTCCTCGCCAACTCCATCCAGTACTCTGACTTCAACGCCCCTAACGAGAAGTCCGCCCAGATCCGTTACGACCTGAAAATGGCCGAGTACGGCGTTCCAGGCCTGAGCTTCATGACCCGTTACGTTAAAGGTTGGGACATCGACGGCACCAACACCCCAGCAGGCAGCCCTTACGCTGGTCTGTACGGTGAAGACGGCAAGCACAACGAAACCAACTTCGAAGCCAAGTACGTTGTTCAGTCTGGCCCAGCCAAAGATCTTTCCTTCCGTGTTCGTCAAGCCTGGCACTACGCTAACGCTGACGAAGGCGAAGGCGACATCAAAGAGTTCCGCCTGATCGTCGACTACCCGATTTCGGTTCTGTAATTGCCGAAAGCTAGTTCGCGGTAATCAAAAAAAGGCCCATCTTCGGATGGGCCTTTTTCATTGGAGCTACTTCATGGAAACCCTGACCAAAAGGTCAGGCAAGTATCAGCCTGCCTGCTTATAACTCAGGATTCCTGAACAACCCGAATCACTCGCTGCGGAAACGGAATATCAATCCCTGCATCTTTCAAGCGATCCCGTGCCAGCTCATTGAGCATGAACATCACGTTCCAGTAGTCCGCCGTCTTCACCCAGATGCGCAACGACACCGTGATCGAACTGTCGCCCAAAGTGGAAATCACCGCTTCAGGTGCCGGATCGGCCAATACACGCTCATCCTTCGCCAGATCCAGCAGCACCTGCCGGGCCTTTTGCAGATCGGCCTGATAGTCCACACCCACATCGAACACGACCTTTCGGGTCGGCTGACGATTGGTATTGGTGATGATGCCATTCGACAGGTTACCGTTAGGCACGATGACGGTCTTGTTGTCGCCGGTGCGCAACACGGTGTGGAAGATCTGGATGCTGTCGACCGTACCGGCGACGCCCTGGGCCTCGATCCAATCGCCGAGGCGGAAAGGACGGAACAGCAGAATCAACACGCCGCCAGCGAAGTTCGCCAGGCTGCCCTGCAATGCCAGGCCGATCGCCAGGCCGGCCGCACCGATGGCCGCGACGAACGAGGTGGTTTCCACACCGATCATCGAAGCGACACTGACGACCAACAATATCTTCAGAATGATATTCGCCAGGGTACTGATAAACCCTTGCAGCGCCAGGTCAGCGTTGCGCAGGGCCAGCAATGCGCCCAGCTTCTGGGTGACCTTGTTGATCAGCCACCAGCCGATGGCCAGGGTGACGATCGCCAGCAGCACGCGGCTGCCGTACTCCATGATCATCGGAATCCAGGCCTGGGAGGCCTTGACCAGGTGGTCCACTTCAGCGTTCAAGTCCATCTCACTCTCCTTATTCCTGTTGCCACTAAAAAGACGTGGCGAGGGAGCTTGCTCCCGCTGGCTGCCTAGCAGCCCCTTATAGGTGGGCGCTTCGCACCCAAGCGGGAGCAAGCTCCCTCGCCACAGGATCTGCGTACAACTGAAATATCAGTCGCGGAAGTTATTGAATTGCAGCGGCATGCCGAATTCCTTGCCTCGCAAGGCGGCGATGGCTTCTTGCAGGTCGTCACGCTTCTTGCCGGTCACACGGACCTGCTCGCCCTGGATGGCGGCCTGGACCTTGAGCTTGGCGTCCTTGATATGGGCGACGATTTTCTTCGCCAGTTCCTTGTCGATGCCTTCCTTGAGCACGGCTTCCTGCTTCACCACCTTGCCCGACGCGTAGGCGTCCTTGACCTCGAGGCACTGCACGTCGATCTTGCGCTTGACCAGCGCCAGCTTGAGGATCTCGATCATCGCCTCAAGCTGGAAGTCGGCCTCGGCGGTCAGGTTGACGGTCAGTTCTTTTTCCTTGAACTCGAAACTGCCCTTGCCCTTGAGGTCATAGCGACGGTCGAGTTCCTTGACGGCGTTTTCAACGGCGTTGGTGACTTCGTGTTTGTCCAGTTCGGATACCACGTCGAATGACGGCATGTAGTGTTCTCCAAATAAAAAGGCGCGCCCGTAACGAAGGCGCGCGCTTGGCTTGTGGTTAAAATCGGGCTCATTATAACGGGTCTTTTCCCCCGACACTGCGAGCCCTGAAATGCCTGCGCCAATCCGAGTGAAAAACTGATGTCCACCCCCTGGCACGTCCTCGGCGCCGGTAGCCTCGGCACGTTGTGGGCCACCCGCCTGGCCCGGGCCGGCCTGCCGGTGCGACTGGTGCTGCGCAACGAAGCGCGCTTGCAGGACTATCGCGCCGCCGGCGGCCTCACACTGGTGGAACAGGGCTTGGCGCAGTCCTACCCGGTGCCCGGCGAAACGGCGGACAGCGCCGAGCCGATCAAGCGCCTGCTGCTGGCCTGCAAGGCCTACGACGCCGAAGCCGCCGCGGCTTCGGTGGCCCATCGCCTGGACGCCGATTCGGAGCTGATCCTCTTGCAGAATGGTCTCGGCAGCCAGGACGCGGTGGCAAACCGGGTGCCCCAGGCGCGCTGCATCAGCGCCTCCAGTACCGAAGGGGCCTTTCGCGACGGTGACTGGCGCGTGGTCTTCGCCGGTCACGGCTACACCTGGCTCGGCGACCCCGCCCATCCGGTAGCGCCGTTCTGGCTGGACGACCTGAGCGCCGCCGGCATCCCCCACGAATGGAGCGCCGACATCCTGACCCGGCTCTGGCGCAAACTGGCGCTCAACTGTGCGATCAACCCGCTGACGGTACTGCATAACTGCAACAATGGCGGCTTGCGGGCGCATCATTGCGAAGTCGCGACCCTGTGCGCGGAGCTCACCGACCTGCTCGAGCGCTGCGGCCAGCCGGCTGCGGCCGAGCACTTGCAATCGGAAGTCGAACGGGTGATCCAGGCCACCGCCGCCAATTACTCCTCGATGTACCAGGACGTCAGCCATCGACGCCGCACTGAAATCAGCTACCTGCTCGGCCATGCCTGCAAGGCGGCCCAGCGCCATGGGCTGGTGGTGCCGCACCTGGAACAACTGCGACAGCGACTGATTGTCCACCTGGACAACCTCGGATTGCCCAGCGACTGAGCAGCGGCTACGCTGGCCTCGTGTTCCTTTGCAGCGACGACTCTGATGCCATTGCGCCAGCGCCTTGAAAACCTCCCGGTCGGCCAGAAACTGTTGGCCGCCCTGTTGGTGCTATTGACCACCGTTCTTCTGGTGGCCAACCTGACCTTTATCAGTGCCGCCTACTACATTTCCCAGGAAAGCATGGCGCCCCAGGCGTTGCAGACCATCGGCCGGCTGGTGGCGAACCCGAGCCTGATCGCCGACGCGCTGCAATCGCCGCAAGCCGCCAAGCGCCTGCTCGATGAACTCAACAGCTACGCACCACTGCGGGCGGCGGCCCTGTATGACGGCGAAGGCGAACGCCTGGCACAGCTGCAACAGGGCGAAAAGCTCAAGTTGCCCGACCACTACCGTCATATGCAGACCTGGCAGGCCGGAGAGTTCCGCAGCAATCAGGTGATCACCCTGCCCCGCCCCGGCACCACCCCGGGCCATCTGTTGCTGGTAGCCAGCAGTGAACTGCCGACGGCGTTCTATACCGGCACCCTGACTGCCAGTCTCGGCATCCTGATTTTCAGTGTGTTGCTCTGGCTGGTGATTGCCCAGCAGATCAAGCGCCTGATCACCCAACCGATTCATCAACTCGAAGAGCTGTCACGTCAGGTCACCCGCGAAGAAAACTATTCACTGCGCGCCGCCCGGGGTAACCACGATGAGATCGGCAGCCTGGCCGAAGCGTTCAACACCATGCTGTCGCGGATCGAAGCCCGTGAGCAGCAGCTCAAGCGCGCCCGGGACGACTCCCAGGCTGCCTACGATCAGGCCCAGGGCCTGGCGGAAGAGACCCGTCACACCAACCGCAAACTGGAGCTGGAAGTCCAGGTGCGCAGCAAGATCGAGAAAAAACTCACGGGCTTTCAGAATTACCTCAACAGCATCATCGACTCCATGCCCTCGGCGCTGATCGCCCTCGACGAACAGCTCTACGTGACCCAGTGGAACCAGGAGGCCAGCGCGCTCTCCGGTACCCGCCTGGACGAGGCCCTGAACCAGCCGATCTTCCTCGCCTTCGAACCGCTCAAGCCGTACCTGCCGCAGCTCAAGCAGACCGTCGAGCAGCACACGGTGGCGAAGATCGAACGGGTCACCTGGACCAAGGACGACGAAGCCCGGCACTACGCCCTGACCTTCTACCCACTGATGGGCGGCGCCGGGCGCGGGGTGGTGATCCGCATCGATGACATTACCCAGCGCCTGTCGCTGGAAGAAATGATGGTGCAATCGGAGAAAATGCTTTCGGTAGGCGGTCTGGCGGCGGGCATGGCCCACGAAATCAACAATCCGTTGGGCGCGATTTTGCACAACGTACAAAACATCCGTCGGCGCCTGTCGCCGGAACTGCCTAGGAACCTCGAACAGGCCGAGCAACTGGGCATCGAGCTGCAAGTGGTCAATCGTTACCTGGAAGGCCGGGACATCCCGCAACTGCTCGACGGCATCCAGCAGGCCGGTGCCCGGGCGGCGAAGATCGTCACTCACATGCTCAGTTTCAGCCGCCGCAGCACGCGGCAGATGGCGCCTTGCGACCTGCCGGCGCTGATCGACCAGGCGGTGGAGATCGCCGGCAACGACTTCGATCTGGCGATCGGCTTCGACTTCAAGGGCCAGGCGATCATCCGTCAGTTCGATCCGAACCTGGGCCCGGTGCCCGGCACGGCCAACGAACTGGAACAGGTGCTGCTCAACCTGTTGAAAAACGCCGCCCAGGCGATTCACCAACGCCAGGACGACAGCGAACCGGGGCGCATCATCCTGCGTACCCGGCTGAACCCGCCGTGGGCGGAAATCCAGGTGGAAGACAACGGCATTGGCATGAGCGAAAACGTACGCAAGCGGACCTTCGAACCGTTCTTCACCACCAAAGAAATCGGTCAGGGCACGGGCCTGGGACTGTCGGTGTCATATTTCATCATCACCAATAACCACAAAGGCCAGATGGAAGTGCAATCGGCGCCGGGCCAGGGCACTTGCTTTACCCTGCGCCTGCCCTTGGCCGGCACGTCCCTCACCCAGCAAGAAAATATACAACTGGAGCGCTGAGCATGGGCTTTCGCCTGTCGAAAATTTACACCCGCACCGGCGACACCGGTGAAACCGGGCTGGGCGATGGTCGCCGCGTGGCGAAGGACCACCCGCGAATCGAAGCCATCGGCGAGGTGGACACGCTGAACAGCCAGCTGGGATTGCTGCTGGCTGGACTCGACGCCGAAACCACACGCTATCCGGCGCTAAAGGAAGTCAGCGAAGTGCTGGCGCCGTGTCAGCACCGGCTATTCGACCTGGGCGGCGAACTGGCGATGCCGGCCTATCAGGCGTTAAATACGGTGGAAGTCGAGCGACTGGAAGCGGCCATTGATGTCTGGAACGATGAATTGGGGCCGTTGGAAAACTTCATCCTGCCCGGCGGCTCGACACTGATTGCCCAAGCCCACGTCTGCCGCAGCCTAGCCCGCAGCGCCGAGCGCCGTTGCCAGCAGTTGAACGCGGTCGAACCACTGGCCGGGCCGGGGCTGGCTTATATCAATCGGTTGTCAGATCTGTTGTTTGTAGCGGCCCGGGTGATTGCCCGGCGCCAAGGGGTTGCCGAGGTGCTTTGGGAGGCGGCGGCCAAGCCCGAAGGAAATTAGTGTTGGAGAGGCCCCCATCGCGAGCAGGCTCGCTCCCACAGAGGATCTGCTGAGTGACACAAAGCGTATTCACGCCAGCGATCTGCTGTGGGAGCGAGCCTGCTCGCGATGGGGCCGGCAGCCGCGCAGATCACCCCTCAGGCCAAAACGCCCGAATCCCCGCCACGCCTTGGGCCCCGGCCTCCCAGGCCTGTTGCCGCTCACCCGGCCCAACCCCACCCAACAGATAAACCGGCTTGTTGAAGCCCTCGATCAGCCGCGCCGCCTCGTCCCAACCCAATGGCTGGGCCTCGGGATGGGTCTGGGTCGGTTGCACCGGCGAGAGCGTTACGAAGTCCACATCCATCTGTTGCGCCAGGGCCAGTTCCTCGGCGTTATGGCAAGACGCCGCCAGCCAGCGCTCCTTGCCGAACGGACGACCGGCCGCCGCGTGCTTGCGCAACTGCGCGGCGGTGATGTGCCAGCCGGCGGAAGGAAAATCTCCCAGCCACTCGAACGGCCCCTTGAGCATCAATTGCGCCTTGCCGGCGCACAGCCCCGCCGCATCCACCGCCAGGTCGCGGTATTGCGGGTCGTAGCCGTTGGGTGCGCGCAGTTGCACCAGCTTGATCCCGCCCGCGATCGCTTTCTGCATGCCGCGCAACAGGGCCGGTGTCTCCAGGCCTTCAGGCGTGATCAGGTACTCACCCGGCAAACGGGCTGCCGCGACGATCGGCTGGTTGGCCGCCGGAAACTCATAGTTCGTCAGCTCGCGAGCTGTCACCCAGGCCAGCGGCTGGCCTTCGGCGCCATGGGGCTCACCCGTGAACGTGGAGACCTCCCAGACATCGAGCAGAACCTGCTTGTCCGGGTAATCGTGACGCACCTTGATCAACGGCCGGGCAACGCCGACCACAATCCCCAGTTCTTCCTGAAGCTCCCGGGCCAGGGCCGTCTCGACGGATTCGTCGGCCTCGACCTTGCCGCCGGGAAACTCCCACAGGCCACCCTGGTGCTGGGTGTCGGCCCGTCGGGCGATCAGGATCTTGCCGGCGGCGTCGCGGATGACCGCCGCCGCTACATGGACTCGTTTCACTGCGCAGTGTCCTCCAGGCCGGCCGCCTGCCACGCCTTGAACGCCGACCATTGATAAAGGGTTTCGACTTGGGCTGCATTCACCTCAAGAGTGTGCTGCCGTTGTGCCGCCATCGCGAGCAGGCTCGCTCCCACAGGGATCAGTGGTGTGAACTCATTTAAGCCACCCTACAAATCCCCTGTGGGAGCGAGCCTGCTCGCGATGGGAACAACTCGGTCCCGAGCCCTGTTAAGTCCGATACTCCGCGTTGATCTTCACGTACTCGTGGGACAGATCAGTCGTCCAGATCGTTTCGCTGTAATCACCACGTCCCAGCTCGATGCGGATAGTGATCTCTTCCTGCTGCATCACCGCCGCGCCCTGGGCTTCGGTGTAGGTCGCAGCACGAGCACCTTTGCTTGCGATGCAGACTTCGCCGAGGAACACGTCGATCTTGCTCACGTCCAGGTCCGGCACACCGGCACGACCGACGGCGGCTAGAATCCGGCCCCAATTCGGATCGGAGGCGAACAGTGCCGTCTTGATCAGCGGCGAGTGCGCCACGGTGTAACCGACATCCAAGCATTCCTGATGATTGCCACCGCCGTTGACTTGCACGGTCACGAACTTGGTCGCGCCTTCGCCGTCACGGACGATGGCCTGGGCCACTTCCATGCAGACTTCGAACACGGCCTGTTTCAGGGCGGCGAACAACGGACCGCTGGCTTCGGTGATCTCAGGCAGGTTGGCCTTGCCGGTGGCGATAAGCATGCAGCAATCGTTGGTGGAGGTGTCGCCGTCGATGGTGATGCGGTTGAACGACTTGTTGGCGCTGTCGAGCATCAGGTCTTGCAGCACCTGGCGCGAGACCTTGGCGTCGGTGGCGATGTAGCCGAGCATGGTCGCCATGTTCGGACGGATCATGCCTGCGCCTTTGCTGATGCCGGTGACGGTGATCGTCACGCCGTCGTGCTGGAACTGGCGGCTCGCGCCCTTGGGCAGGGTGTCGGTGGTCATGATCCCGGTAGCGGCCGCGGCCCAGTTGTTCTCCGACAGGTCATCGAGAGCAGCCTGCAACGCGCCTTCGATTTTTTCCACCGGCAGCGGCTCGCCGATCACGCCAGTGGAATACGGCAGCACCTGGCTGGCGTCGACACCGGTCAGCTCGGCCAGTTTCGCGCAAGTACGCTCGGCGGCGGCCAGGCCTGGCGCACCCGTGCCGGCGTTGGCATTACCGGTGTTGGTCAGCAGATAACGCACCGGCCCCTGCACGCGTTGCTTGGCGAGGATGACCGGAGCTGCGCAAAAGGCATTGAGGGTGAACACACCGGCCACCGTCGAGCCTTCGGCGCAACGCATCACCACCACATCCTTGCGCCCGGGGCGCTTGATGCCCGCCGAAGCGATACCGAGTTCAAAACCGGCAACCGGGTGCAACGTTGGCAACGGACCAAGACCAACAGCCATGAATGCGCTCCTAAATAGATGTATGTCTGCGCCGTCCTCATCGGAACGGCGAATCAAATGGCAAAACGCCGCGAGCCGTTTGAAACCGGTCGCGGCGTGGGTGGTTCAGCGTTGGAACGGGCTTATTGGATCTGCCCGTGGCAATGCTTGTATTTCTTGCCCGAACCGCAGTAGCACAGTTCGTTTCGGCCCAGCTTCTGTTCGTTGCGCACCGGCGCGGTCGCCAGGGCAACATCCACATCGACGCCCTCTTCGGCGGCCACTTCCAGGCCAGGGGCTTCGGCATGTTCGAACTGCATGCGGGCGGCCAGGGCTTCGGCTTCCTGGCGCAGGCGTGCTTCTTCTTCGGCCGGGTCTTCGCGGCGGACCTGAACGTGGGACAACACACGGATCGAGTCGCGCTTGATCGAATCCAGCAGATCGGAGAACAGCGTGTAGGACTCGCGCTTGTACTCCTGCTTCGGGTTCTTCTGGGCATAACCGCGCAGGTGGATACCGTGACGCAGGTGGTCCATGGTCGACAGGTGGTCTTTCCACAGGTCGTCCAGTACCCGCAGCACAATCTGCTTCTCGAAGGAGCGCAGCGCTTCGGCGCCGGCCTGGTCTTCTTTTTCATTGTACGCAGCGATCAGCTCGGCCAGCAGCCGTTCACGCAGGGTCTCTTCGTACAGGTGATCATCGTCGTCGAGCCACTGCTGGATCGGCAGGGACACGCCGAAGTCGCTGCGCAAGGCAGCTTCCAGGCCCGCGATGTCCCACTGCTCCGGCAGCGATTGCGGCGGAATGTGTGCGCTGACGGTCGCGTTGAGCACTTCCTGGCGGAAGTCGGCGATGGTGTCGCCGATGTTGTCGGCGGCCAACAGGCTGTTGCGCATGTGATAGATCACTTTACGCTGCTCGTTGTTGACGTCGTCGAACTCCAGCAGTTGCTTGCGGATATCGAAGTTGCGCCCTTCGACCTTGCGCTGGGCCTTCTCGATGGCATTGGTCACCATGCGGTGCTCGATGGCCTCGCCCGGCTGCATACCCAGGGCCTTCATGAAGTTCTTCACCCGATCAGAGGCGAAGATGCGCATGAGGCTGTCTTCCAGGGACAGATAGAAGCGGCTGGAACCGGCGTCACCCTGGCGACCGGCACGGCCACGTAGCTGGTTGTCGATCCGACGCGATTCGTGACGCTCGGACGCGATCACCTGCAAGCCGCCGGATTCGAGCACCTGCTGGTGGCGCTTCTGCCAATCGGCCTTGATCTGTGCGATCTGTTCCGGCGTCGGGTTTTCCAGGGAGGCGACTTCCACTTCCCAGTTGCCGCCCAGCAGGATGTCGGTACCACGACCGGCCATGTTGGTGGCGATGGTCAGCGCCCCCGGGCGACCGGCCTGGGCGATGATCTCGGCTTCCTTCTCGTGGAACTTGGCGTTGAGCACCTTGTGCTCGATACCCTCCTTGGTGAGCAGGGCGGACATGTGCTCGGAGGTTTCGATGGTGGCGGTACCCACCAGGATCGGACGCCCCTGGGCCATGCCTTCCTTGATGTCGTTGATGATCGCTGCGTACTTCTCTTCAGCGGTCAGGAACACCAGGTCGTTGTAGTCCTTACGGGCCAGCGGTTTGTTGGTGGGGATGACCACCACTTGCAGGCCGTAGATCTGATGGAATTCGAACGCCTCGGTGTCAGCGGTACCGGTCATGCCGGACAGCTTGTTGTACAGCCGGAAGTAGTTCTGGAAGGTGGTCGAGGCCAGGGTCTGGCTCTCGGCCTGGATGTTCAGGCCTTCCTTGGCTTCGATGGCCTGGTGCAGGCCTTCGGACAAACGGCGACCCGGCATGGTACGACCGGTGTGCTCGTCCACCAGCACCACCTGACCGTCCTGCACGATGTATTCGACGTTGCGATGGAACAGCTTGTGGGCACGCAGGCCGGCGTAGACGTGGGTCAGCAGACCGAGGTTGTGGGCCGAGTACAGGCTCTCGCCTTCAGCCAGCAGGCCGACGCGGGTCAGCATGTCTTCGATGAACTGGTGACCGGCTTCGTTGAGTTCGACCTGGCGGGTCTTCTCGTCGATGGTGTAGTGACCGGCCTGGGTCACTTCGCCCTCGACTTCCTCGACGTGCAGCTTGAGCTGCGGGATCAGCTTGTTGATCTCGGTGTACAGCTTGGAGCTGTCCTCGGCCTGACCGGAAATGATCAGCGGGGTACGGGCTTCGTCGATGAGGATGGAGTCGACTTCGTCGATCACGGCAAAGTTGAGTTCACGCTGGAATTTTTCTTCCAGGCTGAACGCCATGTTGTCGCGCAGGTAGTCGAAACCGAATTCGTTGTTGGTGCCGTAGGTGATGTCGGCGGCGTAGGCGGCGCGCTTCTCTTCCGGCGGCTGGAACGGCGTGACGACGCCGACGGTCAGGCCGAGGAATTCGTAGAGCGGGCGCATCCAGTTGGCGTCGCGGCGGGCCAGGTAGTCGTTGACCGTCACCACGTGCACGCCCTTGCCGGACAATGCGTTGAGATAGACGCCCAGGGTCGCCACGAGGGTCTTGCCCTCACCGGTGCGCATTTCAGCGATCTTGCCTTCGTGCAGGGTCATGCCGCCGATCAACTGGACGTCGAAGTGGCGCATGCCCATGACCCGCTTGCCGGCTTCGCGGGCTACCGCAAAGGCTTCGGGCAGGAGCTGGTCAAGGGTTTCCCCCTTGGCGATGCGGTCCTTGAATTCGGCAGTCTTGGCGCGTAACTGATCGTCCGAAAGGGCCACCATTTGCTCTTCGAAGGCATTGACAGTCTGTACCGTCTTGAGCATGCGCTTGACTTCACGCTCGTTCTTGCTTCCAAAAAGTTTCTTTAACAAAGGCGCAAACATATCGGCAGGATCTTCCACACTAAAGGGATGGAGGGCGGCCCCGTG
>Ga0058693_1000748_pt1 | contig 12143 bp, 8 predicted proteins | sample AgamicOrMarz_FD_55217 | JGI IMG/M metagenome (GOLD analysis project Ga0058693, IMG submission 55217) | Agave microbial communities from Guanajuato, Mexico - Or.Ma.rz | ecosystem: Host-associated > Plants > Phyllosphere > Phylloplane/Leaf | place: Guanajuato, Mexico | collected 2012-06-04 | reverse complement strand
ATTCTTACGACGACTCCCTCTACGAGGGTGAAAAAAGCAAATCCCAGGTCAAACGCGAGCTGCATGCTCTGGTTGACCTCGGCGAGCGCCTGACAACACTCAAGCCTGACTTGCTGGCCAAACTGCCCCTGACCGACGCTTTGCGCCGGGCCCTGGCCGATGCGCCCAAGCACACCGCGAATATCGCGCGTAAACGGCACCTGCAATTCATCGGCAAACTGATGCGCGATCAGGACACCAGCGCCATCCTGGTCCTGCTCGATCAACTCGATGCCTCCACCCGCCAGTACAACGAACGCTTCCATAACCTGGAACGCTGGCGCGATCGCCTGATCGCGGGCGATGACGGCACCTTGGAGAAATTCGTCATCGACTACCCGGAGGCCGATCGCCAGCAGCTGCGCTCCCTGATCCGTCAGGCCCAGCACGAAGTGGCACAAAACAAGCCGCCGGCTTCGAGCCGTAAAATCTTCAAGTACATCCGTGAGCTGGACGAGACCCAACGCGGCCTGCGCTGATCGCTCACACCCACTCCCCTTCGGGAGTTGCCTTTATTGTGGCGAGGGAGCTTGCTCCCGCTGGGCTACGCAGTAGCCCCAATGCGGTCGCTGCGCCCGAAGCGTCGGACCGACCGAGCGGGAGCAAGCTCCCTCGCCACGATGATTCCGGCAACCCCAGGTGCATGCTCACGCCCCGGTGCCACCCACGGTGATCGCATCAATCTTCAGGGTCGGCTGGCCGACGCCCACCGGCACCGATTGCCCGTCCTTGCCGCAGGTCCCCACGCCGCTGTCCAGCGCCAGGTCGTTACCGACCATCGACACCCTGCTCATTGCCTCCGGGCCGTTGCCGATCAGAGTCGCACCCTTGACCGGTGCAGTGATTTTGCCGTCTTCGATCAGATAGGCTTCGCTGGTGGAAAACACGAATTTGCCGCTGGTGATGTCCACCTGGCCGCCGCCGAGGTTGGCGCAATAGATGCCTTTTTTCACCGAGGCGATGATTTCCGCCGGATCGCTCTGGCCGCCCAGCATGTAAGTGTTGGTCATGCGCGGCATAGGCAGATGTGCGTAGGACTCGCGTCGACCGTTACCGGTGCGGGCCACCCCCATCAGCCGGGCGTTGAGCTTGTCCTGCATGTAGCCCTTGAGCACACCGTTTTCGATCAGCGTGGTGCATTCGGTCGGCGTACCTTCATCGTCGACGCTCAGGGAACCACGCCGTCCGGCCAGGGTGCCGTCGTCAACGATGGTGCAGAGTTTCGAGGCAACCATTTCGCCCATGCGTCCGCTGTAGGCCGAACTGCCCTTGCGGTTGAAATCGCCTTCCAGGCCGTGGCCCACCGCTTCGTGCAGCAGTACCCCGGACCAGCCGGACCCCAGCACCACCGGCAAGGTACCTGCAGGAGCGGGGACGGCTTCAAGATTGACCAGCGCCTGGCGCAACGCCTCGCGGGCATAGCCCATGGCGCGGTCTTCGGTGAGGAAGTAGCGATAGTTGGTGCGCCCGCCGCCGCCGTGGCCGCCGCGCTCACGGCGACCGTTCTGCTCGACGATCACACTGACGTTGAAGCGCACCAGCGGCCGCACGTCTGCCGCCAGGCCGCCATCGGTGGAGGCCACCAGGATTCGTTCCCAGACACCGGCCATGCTCACCGAGACCTGCTGGATGCGCGGGTCCAGGGCTCGGGTCGCGACGTCGATGCGCTTGAGCAGTTCGACCTTTTCGGCGCGACTGATGACTTCCAGCGGGTTGTCCGGCGCATACAGTTGTGCCACGTCCTGGGTGCTGAAAGCCTGGACCGTGCCGTTCTGCCCGGCCCGGGAAATCGAACGGGCCGCACGGGCCGCGGCGCCCAGCGCTTCGAGGGTGATCGCGTTGCTGTAGGCAAAACCGGTTTTCTCGCCGGACTGGGCACGCACGCCCACGCCCTGGTCGAGGTTGAAACTGCCTTCCTTGACGATGCCATCCTCCAGTGACCAGGACTCGGAAATCTGGCCTTGGAAGTACAGGTCGGCCGCATCGATGCCCGGGCCGGCCAGGTCACCCAGCACGCCTTGCAGGCTTTCGAGGGTTACGCCACCGGGGGCTAAAAGGTGTTCACTGACTGAGGACAACAACCCGCTCATATGTTTTACGCCTTGAATTCGTCGTCTTGGACAGGCCGCTGTCGAGCGCCCTGCGAGAAAAAGCGCCGATGGCTGGCCACCGGCATGCGCGCCCGGATGGACGCCTGTTCGTTGCTGTCGCGCTCGGCCACCAGCACGGCCTCGCCTTGATCCTGTTGCGCCAGCACCCGCCCCCAGGGGTCGACAATCGCGGCATGGCCGAAGGTTTCCCGTGGCCCCGGATGCACGCCACCCTGGGCGGCCGCCAGCACATAGCACTGGGTCTCGATGGCGCGGGCGCGAATCAGCACGTCCCAGTGGGCGAAACCCGTCACCGCGGTGAATGCCGAGGGCGCCGTGATCAGCTCGGCCCCGGCGGCCCGCAGCTCGCTGTAGAGCTCCGGGAAACGCAAGTCGTAGCAAACCGTCAGGCCAATCCGGCCAACGGGCGTATCGGCGACGACTACATTGCCGCCATAAGCATAGTCATCGGACTCGCGATAGCGTCCACGATTGTCCGCCACGTCCACGTCGAACAGGTGCAGCTTGTCGTAACGCGCAACGATCTGGCCTTGATCGTCCACCAGCAGCGAACAGGCATGAACCTTGGCCTCGGGCCGATCCACGGGTGGCAGCGGCAGCGTACCCGCCACAATCCATAACTTGAGGTCGCGGGCGGTCTGTTTCAACCAGGGCAGGATCGGCCCCTGACCAAAGGCTTCGGCACGCCCGATATCGGCAATGTCCCGTCGCCCCATCGCCGCGAAATTCTCAGGCAGCACCGCCAGCTTCGCGCCCTTGGCCACAGCCTGCTCCAGCAGCACCCGTGCACGGGCCAGATTGGCGGGCACGTCGCTTTGGCTGACCATTTGGATGACTGCGACTGGCATGGACGTACTCCTTTGCTGTGTCCTCTGTGGGAGCGAGCTTGCTCGCGATTGCGATGTATCAGTCAACATAGATGTTGGATGTAGCAATCTAATCGCGAGCAAGCTCGCTCCCACAGGTGACTGGTGTAGTCGATCAAAACGGCTTATCGAACGTAATCTTAGGCTCTTTCCACGGTCCCTTGACGTCGTATTTTACGCTGGCAAAGCGTGCCACCCGGTCGCCGATCAGTTTGTCGATCAGGAACAGCGCCCCGCCCACCGCTGGCGCACCAACGATCAGCGCGGCGATTGGCAGGTTGTTGGTCACCGGCAGCGTCACCAGAAGCTTGGCGTCGACCCGGTCAGCGACCATGTCCAGCGTTCCGTTGAGCTCCAGATTGCTCGACGGCCCCGTCAGGGTAATGGGTTCCCGGGTCACGTAGACGCCATTACTGGCGACCAACAGTCCCTTTACCCGGTCGTAGCTCAGGCCTTTGCCGAACAGGTCGGAGAAGTCCAGGCGCAGGCGCCGACCGATGGAGTTGAAATTCAACAGACCGAAGACTCGCAATGCCTGGGCGCTGCCTTCCACTTCGACAAACTGGCCCTTGCTCAACGATGCATCGAGGCTGCCGGAGAAACGCTTGGTGGCGACCCAGGCTGGCGAGCCGGGCCAGCGCCCGTCGACATCCAGACGGAACTCCTGGCTGGTCACGCTTGGCGCAAATCCCCAGCCGTTGAGCACATCGGCCAGATTCTTGCCGCTGATCCGCCCCTTGTACCAGCTGCTGGTGGAACCGGGCGCGCCCTCCCAGCCGCCACTGCCGGTCAACACCATGCCCTTGAGGCCCATGTCCAGCGCATTCAGCGCGATACCCTTGGCCGTCGGCCGGACCTTCAACGACCAGGCACCTACCAGGTCGGGCCCCTGGAACAATTGGTCGATGGCGATATCCAGCGCCGGGATTCTGGTCGGGTCGACCGATGCCAACGGGTCCGGAGCGTTTTCATCGGCCTGGACCGTGGGGTCAGCGGCCGGCAGGCGAACATAATCAAGCGTGATGGCAATCGGGGCAGCCTTCGCATCGGGCACAATGACGCTGCCCTTGGCCTGCTGACTGTCGAGTTGCATGGCCCAGGCATCTGGCTTGCGATCGAGCAGCACGGCGGCCTGGTCCAGGGTCGTGCCCATGGCGGTGAGCTTGCCGACTTTCAGGTCAGCGCTACTGAGCACCTGCCTGGCGCTACCGCCCGGATCCTGACCGGCGTACTTGCCCAGCAGGTCCTGCCAGGGGCTCACGTCGAGTTCAGACAGCGCCCCGCGCAGGCGCAGGCCCCTGCCCCCCGGCAGCACCGCTTCGCCATTGCCCAGCAGCAACTCGCCGCGACCTTCGGCGATTTTTCCGCCAGGCGCAGCATAGGTGAAGCTCGCGAGGTCACCATAATCGACCCAGTAGCGCCGCTCCGGCCCCTGCAGGGTCATGCGAAACACCGTGTCGCGCCCGGTATCGGCGCTCATGCCGAAAGGCGCCGGCAGGTCCACGGCCACCCCTTTGAGATTGGAGCTGACCGACAGCTGACTGTCCGCGGCGTTGAGGATCACTTGTAACTGATAAGGCACCACACCGGACACGGGCAACGGCTGGGTAACGTTCAGCCAGTCGGTCAGTTTCTTGACCTCCACCCGCCCGGACGCCGTCACCCGGGTATTGAGCGCCCCGGCACGGCCCTCGGCAAAAATCTGCGCGGTCACGGGCCGATCGAACGCCCGGGCGCCGATGTTCTTGCCGCTTAGCCCCTTGCTGCTGTCAAAACGGAAATCCCCCTTGAGCTGGGTCAGCTCCAGCACCGGCTCGCTGAGCTTGAGCCGGGCGTTATCGGTGGCGAAGTCCACCAGGATCTTCGGTTGTTCGCCCTTGACCAGCGGGATGTCGAGTTTCACGCTGCCCTGCAGATTGCCCTCGCCCTCCCAGCCGGCGAACGTCTCGGCGGTACCGATCGGCGCCGTCTGGAGGATCTTCAGACCATCGCCCAAGCCCCCGATGAATCCGCCGTCCAGCAGCAGATGCGAACTCTGCCCGCTGGGGACGTGGGGAATTTCCACCGAAACGTCCTTGACCTGGGTATCCAGTAACTGGCCCTGACTGGCGTAGATGCGCACACCGGTGTCTTCGACGAAGACATCGCCGCTGACTTTGCTGACTGACGGCCAACCCGGCTGGAACGCCAGCTCGGCGTCGTGGACTTTGAAAAACAGGCTGATGCTGCGGGCTGCATCTTCCGCCCCGTGATTCAGCGAACCTTGATACTGGAAGAACCCCTGATCTACCGCGCCCTTGACGATTGCCGTGCGCAACCATTCATCCAGCGCCGGGCTGAGGACGGCCGGCAAGTACTTGGCAGTGTAACGCCCATCACCGTCTACCAGGCCGACCCGCAGGTCCATGTAGTCTTCCTGGCTGTGATCGAAATGCAGGCGGATCAGGAAATCCCCGGCGATCCGGCCTTCTTCACCCAGCACTTTCAAATACGGTGCGATCAGGGTGAAGCCTTGCTTGTCCAGCTTCCAGGTCAGCCGCGCGTTGGCTTGCAGGTACTGCCAGGGCTTGGCGAAGATCGGGTACAGGTGCAGGGAAAAATCCTTGCTATCCATGCGCAGCTCGCCGCCACCCAGGTCGCCGCTCAAGCTCCCCGATACGTTGCGCGCCGCCGGGGCGCCCCGATAGGCATCGAAACCGACGGTATCGAGGTTGGTGGCGAAGCTGATTTTCTGATCACCGGTGTTCTGTGGTCGGTAATCGAGCAATACATTGCGCAGGCCGCCGGTGACCTTGAGGTGATCGATCGCCGCCGCGACGCCATCCGGCAGCGGTGCCAGCGCGTTGAGCAGTGGCGTCAGCGGCGTCAGGTCGAGGCGATCGGCTTGCAGATGCCACAGTTCCTCAGCCTTATCGGTGGCCTCGCTCTGTTGCAGTTGCAGGCGCGACTCCCAGCGGGTCTCACCCAGGTTCATCGCCAGGGAATCGAAGGTCGCAATGAACCCTTGACTGTTGCGCTGGAAATAGCCGTTCAGGGCCAGGTTGTTGATCTGCACCGGCGTGCGTTCGGCATACGCACCTTGCAGTTGCGGCGCGTTCAAGCGCATCGCCGCGCTTTGCACCGCGCCCTCGCCCCAACTGAGCCAGAACTCACCGCCAGCCTTGATTTGCGAGAAATTCCATTGTCGGGTCAGGCGTTTGGGCAGCCACTTCGACCAGTCGCTCTGCGGCAGATTCAGGTAGACATCGGCCTCGCCCTTCCTCCAGTCGGCTGCTCGGATACGGGTCCGCAGGTTGACCGCCACGGGCTGGCCATCGGGTAGGGTCAGGCGAGCGTCCAGGCGCTGGCGAGTGGCGCCGGTGCGCAGGCTCAGGCCGACATAGGTCAGGGTCAACGGCGATTGGTCCAATGGCTGCAACGTCACCTGGCTATCGAGCACCGACAGCCGGGAAATCACCTGCATCCGCTCCAACAGTTGCTGCGGGTCAAGGGGTTGATCCTCGCGTACCGGCAAGCCTTCCAGCGCCCATTGACCATCGCTGCCTTCCTTGACGCTGATCTTCAGGCCGCTGACTTCCAGGTGGGCGATACGTACCTGGCGCGCCAGCAGGCTGTCCCAGAGGTCAGGCACAGCCCGCACCTGATCCAGGTGCAAGGCATTGGCGCCGTCACCGACCACCACATCCCGCGCCGCGAGAATCGGTGCCAGGGCACTCCAGCTACCGTCCAGGCTGCCGATCCGCACCGGCATGCCCAGGGCCTCTGTCGCCCGGAGCTCGACCTCGGCGCGGTATTCGGCCACCAGTGGCACCAGCTCGCGACCGAGACTGACATACAATGCCAACAGCACCAGCAGCAGCGCGCACAGGCCAAGGCCCCAACGGGTCAGCGCAGCCAAAAAGCGAGTCAGACGCTCCATGTCAACGGGCTCCCCTGGCAGCGTTACTCGAATTCGCGGACACGCCGCTTTCCAAGCCCTTCAGAGCAGCACCACGTCATATTGTTCCTGGGAGTACATGGTTTCCACCTGAAAACGAATCGTGCGCCCGATAAAGGCTTCCAGCTCGGCGACATTACCCGACTCTTCATCGAGCAAACGGTCCACCACTTTCTGGTTCGCCAACACTCTATAGCCCGTCGCCTGATAAGCGCGCGCCTCACGCAGAATTTCCCTGAAGATTTCGTAACACACGGTTTCCGGGGTCTTGAGCTTGCCCCGGCCCTGGCAACTGCTGCACGGCTCGCACAGCACCTGCTCAAGGCTTTCGCGGGTGCGCTTGCGGGTCATCTGCACCAGGCCCAGCTCGGTGATGCCGATGATGTTGGTCTTGGCGTGATCGCGCTCGAGTTGTTTTTCCAGGGTTCGCAGCACTTGGCGCTGATGCTCTTCATCTTCCATGTCGATGAAGTCGATGATGATGATCCCCCCCAGGTTGCGCAGGCGCAGCTGGCGGGCGATGGCCGTGGCCGCTTCCAGGTTGGTCTTGAAAATGGTTTCTTCGAGGTTGCGATGGCCGACGAAGGCCCCGGTGTTGACGTCGATGGTGCTCATGGCCTCGGCCGGGTCGACCACCAGGTAGCCACCGGACTTGAGCGGCACCTTGCGCTCCAGGGCTTTCTGGATTTCGTCCTCGACGCCGTAGAGGTCAAAAATTGGCCGCTCCCCCGGGTAATGCTCAAGACGGTCGGCAATTTCCGGCATCAGCTCAGCGACGAACTGCGTGGTTTTCTGGAAGGTTTCCCGGGAGTCGATCCGGATCTTTTCGATCTTCGGACTGACCAGATCCCGCAACGTCCGCAGCGCCAGGCCCAGGTCCTCGTAGATCACGCTGGGGGTGGCGATGGTCTTGATCTGCGCGGCGATCTGATCCCAGAGCCTGCGCAGGTAGCGGATGTCCATGAGGATTTCATCGGCCCCGGCGCCTTCGGCAGCGGTGCGCAGGATGAAGCCCCCGGCTTCCTTGATGCCTTCTTTCTCGACGCAGTCGCTGACGACCTGCTTGAGACGCTCACGCTCGGCTTCGTCTTCGATCTTGAGGGAGATGCCGACATGGGCGGTACGCGGCATGTACACCAGGTAGCGCGAGGGGATCGACAGCTGTGTGGTCAGGCGCGCGCCCTTGGAGCCGATGGGGTCTTTGGTGACTTGCACCACCAGGCTCTGGCCTTCGTGGACCAGCGCGCTGATGCTCTCGACCGCCGGCCCCTCGCGCATGGAAATTTCCGAGGCATGAATGAATGCCGCACGGTCCAGGCCGATGTCGACGAACGCCGCCTGCATGCCCGGCAACACCCGCACCACCTTGCCTTTGTAGATATTGCCGACGATGCCGCGCTTTTGCGTGCGTTCAACGTGAACTTCTTGCAGGACTCCGTTTTCAACCACCGCCACGCGCGATTCCATCGGTGTGATGTTGATCAGGATCTCTTCACTCATGGCAGGGTCTCGTTCAGGCATATTCACGATTATGGCCGCATCAGTCAGTCGGCGCTCAGCGCGCGCTCAAGGTTTGCCAACAGGGTATGCCGAAATGGTCCAGCAGTTCTGCGGTTTCACACAGCGGCAGGCCGACAACGGCTGAATAACTGCCTTCGAGTCCGGCGACGAACACGGCTCCCAGGCCCTGGATACCGTAGCTGCCGGCCTTGTCCCGGGGTTCGCCGCTGGCCCAATAGGCGAGCGCCTCCTGTTCGGTAATGCCCCGAAAGCGCACCCGGCTGCTGACCACGCGGGATTCGCAGCGCTGACCATCGAGCAGAGCGACGGCGGTCAACACTTCATGGTCGCGGCCGGACAGGCCCAGGAGCATCGATAGGCAATCGGCCTGATCCAGCGGCTTGCCGAGAATCCGTCCGTCCAGCACCACGGCCGTGTCGGCGCCTAGTACGCAGGCGTCCACGCCAGCATCCAGGGCGCGGCGCCCGGCCTCGGCCTTGCCGCGTGCCAGACGCTCGACATAAGCCGAAGGGGTTTCCTGGTGCAGGGGAGTTTCGTCGATTTCAGCGCTGACAGTAGTGAACGCCACGCCGATCTGGGTGAGCAGTTCACGCCGGCGCGGCGAGCCGGAGGCGAGGTAAAGCGGTTTCATCGATATAGCTCCCTCTGGATGCAAACAGCTTTTGTGGCGAGGGAGCTTGCTCCCGCTGGGCTGCGTAGCGGCCCTGTTCTTTTTGCGGTTGCTGCGCCCGAGGCGTCGGACCGACCGAGCGGGAGCAAGCTCCCTCGCCACAGGGATTAAGTCATCAGAAAAAGTGCAGGTATCCTGAGCGAATCAGTTGATCTTGAAACGCAGGCGCAAGCCACGCAAAGCAAAGCTCACCCAGGGCCAGAGCAGCGCGCTGACCAAAGCCGGCAGCACCAGCGCCAGGGTCGGCTGACGATTGCCGGTCAGCGCGCTGAGCCACAGCTGGACCAGTTGCGCCAGGCCGAAGATCACCAGGATCACCAGGCATTGCTGCCACATGGGGAACATGCGCAGGCGTTGCTGTAGCGACAGAACCAGGAATGTGATCAGCGTCAGGATGAGCGCGTTCTGCCCCAGCAGCGTGCCATAGAGCACGTCCTCGGCCAGGCCCAGGCACCAGGCGGTGACCATCCCGACTTTGTGCGGCAGCGCCAATGCCCAGAAGGCCAGCAGCAAGGCCAGCCACAAGGGCCGCAGGATTTCCATGAACTGCGGCAGCGGCGAAACGCTCAGCAGCAGGCCGAGGGCAAAGGTCAGCCAGACTATCCAGCCATTACCGGATCGGGTACTGCTCATTCTTCTCGTGCTCCCCGGGTGGCCGGCGCGGGAGCCGGCGTGGAGACAGGTGGCTTGGCCGCAGGCCGGGCATGCTGTGCCGCTGGCGTGTGACTGGCCGGACGGGCGGAGTTGGCCGCCGGCGCGGCGGCTGGAGCGGCCGGTGGCGTTGTCGCCGCTGGCGCAGCGGCTGCGGGAGTTGGCTTGGGTACGGTGGCCGGAATTGGAGCCGGCGACTGGGCGCCGGGCGCGGCCGGCTCACCACCCTGCCGATCCTGGGCTTCCTGGGCCACGGCCGCATCGTTGGCGCGCTCTTCCGGGGTGCGATTGTCACTGAACACCAGCAGCAGGTAACGGCTGCGGTTCAACGCGGCTGTCGGCACCGCACGCACAATGGCGAAAGGCTGGCCGGAGTCATGAATGACTTCCTTGACCGTCGCCACCGGATAACCGGCCGGGAAGCGCTGGCCGAGGCCGGAGCTGACCAGGAGGTCGCCTTCCTTGATGTCGGCAGTATCGGCCACATGGCGCAGTTCCAGGCGTTCCGGGTTGCCGGTGCCGCTGGCAATGGCACGCAGGCCGTTGCGGTTGACCTGTACCGGGATGCTGTGGGTGGTGTCGGTCAACAACAGCACCCGGGAGGTGTAGGGCATCAGTTCCACCACCTGGCCCATCAGGCCCCGGGCATCGAGCACCGGCTGACCGAGGACCACACCGTCGCGCTCGCCCTTGTTGATCAGGATGCGATGGGTAAAGGGGTTGGGGTCCATGCCGATGAGCTCGGCCACTTCGACCTTCTCGTTGACCAGCGCAGAGGAATTGAGCAACTCGCGCAGCCGCACGTTCTGCTCGGTGAGGGCCGCCAGCTTCTGCATGCGTCCCTGCAACAGCAGGTTTTCGGTCTTGAGTTTTTCGTTTTCGGCAACCAGCTCGGTGCGGCTGCCAAACTGGCTGGCCACACCCTGCCATAAGCGCTGCGGCAGGTCGGTGATCCAGTAGGATTCCATCAACACCAGCGACATCTGGCTGCGCACAGGCTTGAGCAGCGTGAAACGGGCATCGACCACCATCAGCGCGACCGATAGCACGGCCAGCACCAGCAGGCGCACACCCAATGAGGGGCCTTTGGCAAAAAGCGGTTTAATAGGCCGCTCCTCCCAGGCAAATGTTTTCTTTATTCATACGGCATCAAACCGGCCTGGATACGAATGACAGAAGATAAACGCCAACGGGCAGCACTGCAAAGTGCTGCCCGGGAGCGAACAACATAGACCACCCGGCGAGGCTTATTCGCTGGAGAGCAGGTCCATGGTGTGCTTGTCCATCATTTCCAATGCACGGCCACCGCCACGGGCGACGCAGGTCAGCGGGTCTTCGGCAACGATCACCGGCAGGCCGGTTTCCTGGGCCAGCAGTTTGTCCAGGTCACGCAACAGCGCGCCACCACCGGTCAGTACCAGGCCGCGCTCGGCGATGTCGGAAGCCAGTTCCGGCGGGGACTGCTCCAGGGCGCTTTTCACTGCTTGAACGATCGTCGCCAGGGACTCCTGCAGAGCCTCCAGCACTTCGTTGGAGTTCAAGGTGAATGCACGTGGCACGCCTTCGGCCAGGTTGCGACCGCGCACGTCGACTTCACGCACTTCGCCGCCCGGGTAGGCGGTGCCGATTTCCTGCTTGATGCGCTCGGCGGTGGATTCGCCGATCAGGCTGCCGTAGTTGCGACGCACGTAGGTGATGATCGCTTCGTCGAAACGGTCGCCGCCCACACGTACGGATTCGGCGTAGACCACACCGTTGAGGGAGATCAGCGCGATCTCGGTGGTACCGCCACCGATGTCGACGACCATCGAACCGCGGGCTTCTTCCACCGGCAGGCCTGCACCGATGGCAGCGGCCATCGGCTCTTCGATCAGGAACACTTCACGGGCACCGGCACCGAGGGCCGATTCACGGATGGCGCGACGCTCTACCTGGGTCGACTTGCATGGAACGCAGATCAGCACCCGAGGGCTGGGCTGCAGGAAGCTGTTTTCGTGAACCTTGTTGATGAAGTACTGCAGCATCTTTTCGCAAACGCTGAAGTCGGCGATCACGCCGTCTTTCATCGGGCGAATGGCCGCGATGTTGCCCGGCGTACGGCCCAGCATGCGCTTGGCTTCGGTACCGACAGCCACGACACTTTTCTGGTTGCCGTGGGTGCGGATGGCCACGACCGAGGGTTCATTCAGGACGATACCGCGCTCGCGCACGTAAATAAGGGTGTTGGCAGTTCCCAGGTCAATGGAGAGATCGCTGGAAAACATGCCACGCAGTTTCTTGAACATGGGAAAGGGACCCTAGGCAACGCGTGGGTAAAAAAGTGCGGCAAACTCTAACAACGACAGGGA
>Ga0058693_1000745_pt1 | contig 12188 bp, 10 predicted proteins | sample AgamicOrMarz_FD_55217 | JGI IMG/M metagenome (GOLD analysis project Ga0058693, IMG submission 55217) | Agave microbial communities from Guanajuato, Mexico - Or.Ma.rz | ecosystem: Host-associated > Plants > Phyllosphere > Phylloplane/Leaf | place: Guanajuato, Mexico | collected 2012-06-04 | reverse complement strand
CCACAAGGGCCGAACGCAGGCATTGCGTAGTGGGCAACCCGGCATGGATGCCGGGTTAGCCGCGCAGGGCCATGGAGGGCCCATCGCGGCGGGCCCATGGAGCAATGCCGGAGTGAGGGAACGCCGAGCCTAGGCGAGGTGCCCAGTGGTGGGGCAAAGCGCTTTTGGTTACTTTTGACGCTCTTCCAAAAGTGACCCGCCGTAAGGGCGGAACCGCCAGGCGCCGTGACCGCAGCAACGGATATGTACTCAGTCAACAAAACCCAGGTCGGCTCAAGGCCACCTCACGAGCAGGCTCGCTCCCACAGGGCCATCAAGCCAGGCGCTAGCCCAACATCAACACCCCACTGGCCACCAACCTCGCCTCCCCACCAATCTTCACCCGCTCCCCCTCCAACCGACAAAACAACGCCCCACCCCTGGCCGAACATTGATAAGCCGTCAGCCCCAGCTTGCCCAAGCGTTTGGACCAGTATGGAATCAGGCTGCAATGGGTCGAACCGGTCACCGGATCTTCATTGATGCCAATCGCCGGGGCGAAATAACGCGAGACAAAATCATGCCGGCTTCCCGGGGCCGTCACGATCGCGCCCGGCCAGGGCAGCTTCGCCAGCGCCGCCATGTCCGGCTTGCAATCGAGCACGGCCTGCTCCGACTCCAGCACCACGAACAGCTCGTTGGAACTCAGCACATCCACCACCTCCACACCCAGGGCACTCTGGACAGCCAGGGAGGCCCCCAGCTCGGCAGGCACGATGGCCGGAAAATCCAGCCACAGCCGCTCCCCGTCCCGGGTGACACTCAGCGGCCCGGATTTGCAGATGAAGTCCAGTCGCTCGGCCGTTTCGTGGTAGACCTCGAACAGCACATAAGCGCTGGCCAAGGTAGCATGCCCGCACAGCGGTACCTCCGTGGTGGGCGTAAACCAACGGATATGCCAGTGCTGGCCTTCACGTACCACAAACGCGGTTTCAGCCAGGTTGTGTTCGGCGGCGATCTTCTGCATCAAGTCGTCGGCAAGCCAGCTGTCGAGCCGATAGACCATTGCCGGGTTACCCCCGAATGGCTTGTCACTGAACGCATCGACCTGATGAAACGCAAGCTGCATGGCACTTCTCCTTTTTATTGGTGGGCCAGCATGAAATGCGAAGGGCTGGTTATCCAGTGACAGATCCACGAAATTTTCGCCCGACAGCGCTGAAAGAACCCAACCCTGTGGCGAGGGAGGTTGCTCGTACTGGGACGGTCCGACGCTTCGGGCACAGCAGCCCCAACGAATTCAGACCCGCCCGATCTCGGCAAATTTCGCCCCGGTATGCTCCGCCAGCACCGCCGGCGCCAACTCCACCTCCAGCCCTCGCCGCCCCGCACTGACAAAGATAGTCGGGAGCGGCTGCGCGGAGCTGTCGATAAAAGTGCGCAGGCGTTTTTTCTGCCCCAACGGGCTGATGCCACCGAGCAGATAACCCGTGGAGCGCTGGGCGGCAGCCGGGTCGGCCATTTCGACTTTTTTCACCCCGGCAGCATGGGCCAGGCCTTTGAGGTCCAGGCTTCCGGCCACCGGCACCACCGCCACCAACAGCTCGCCCTTTTCGCTGGCCGCCAACAACGTCTTGAACACCTGGGCGGGCTCCAATCCGAGCTTCTCCGCCGCCTCCAGACCGTAAGAGGCAGCCTTGGGATCGTGTTCGTAACTGTGGATGCGATGTTCGGCGCGCACTTTCTTTAGCAAATCCAACGCGGGTGTCATGACCGCTCCTGGTAGGAAATAAAAAAGAGTGGCCGGATTCTATGCCAACAATCCGCAAAAGGCTCTGGAGCGCATTAGCCAGTGAGAGGACGCGCAGAGCAACATTCATGTGGCGAATAGTTTAAATGTGACCAGCGGTTCACTTTCGACCTTTGACACGAGCGTTTCTTGTCTATATTTTTTCGAAACTGAAAGCCATTATGCAGGTCTCAAGCAGCAACCCGAGCTCAGGAGGGGGATCCTGCCTCGGAGGAAATTGCGCTCTCGAGTTGAATCGAACGCGCCGCAAAACAACAAAAAACCGAGGTTTGAATGACTATTGCTTTACAACAGCCGTCCCTTTCCAGCCAGTGCCTGGCCGAATTCCTGGGAACTGCCCTGCTGATTTTTTTCGGTACCGGTTGCGTTGCGGCGCTCAAGGTCGCGGGTGCGAGTTTCGGTCTCTGGGAAATCAGCATCATCTGGGGCGTCGGCGTCAGCATGGCGATCTACCTCAGTGCAGGTATTTCCGGCGCACACCTCAACCCCGCCGTCAGCATCGCCCTGTGCCTGTTCACCGACTTCGAAAAACGCAAACTGCCCTTCTATATTGTTTGCCAACTGGCCGGCGCTTTCTGCGGTGCGTTCCTGGTTTACACGCTGTACAGCAACCTATTCTTCGATTTCGAACAGTCTCGCCACATCATCCGCGGCACACCCGCCAGCCTCGAACTGGCCTCGGTGTTCTCGACCTACCCGCACGCGGCGTTGTCCACCGGACAGGCGTTCATGGTGGAAACCATCATTACCGCGATCCTGATGGGCGTGATCATGTCCCTCACCGACGACAACAATGGCTTGCCTCGTGGCCCTCTGGCGCCGCTGTTGATTGGCCTGCTGATCGCGGTGATCGGCAGTTCCATGGGCCCACTCACTGGCTTTGCAATGAACCCGGCACGGGACCTGGGTCCAAAACTGATGACTTTCTTCGCCGGCTGGGGTGAAATTTCCCTCACGGGTGGTCGCGAAATCCCCTACTTCCTGGTTCCGATTTTTGCCCCGATTGTGGGTGCTTGCCTGGGTGCTGCGGCCTATCGCGGGTTGATTGCCCGCCATCTGCCGGGCGCCATCACTGCTACAAAGGATGCAGAGCCGGCCATTGACGGCAAGCCCAGAGCGTCCTGAAACAATCGGCGCGAGCTCTGCCGTTGGAGCCCGCGCCGCAGCTTTCTCCCTTATTTACGTCCCAAGGCAATCGACATGACCGACATTCAGAACAAGAACTACATCATTGCCCTCGACCAGGGTACGACCAGCTCGCGGGCGATCATTTTCGATCGCGATGCCAACGTGGTCTGCACCGCCCAGCGCGAATTCGCCCAGCATTACCCCCAGGCCGGCTGGGTCGAACACGACCCGATGGAAATCTTCGCCACCCAGAGCGCGGTCATGGTGGAAGCCCTGGCCCAGGCTGGCCTGCATCACGATCAGGTTGCCGCCATCGGTATCACCAACCAGCGTGAAACCACCGTGGTCTGGGACAAGACCACCGGCCGGCCGATCTACAACGCCATCGTCTGGCAATGCCGCCGCAGCACCGAGATCTGCCAGCAGCTCAAGCGCGATGGCCATGAGCCGTACATCAGAGAAACCACCGGCCTGGTGACCGACCCGTATTTTTCCGGGACCAAGCTCAAGTGGATCCTGGACAACGTCGAAGGCAGCCGCGAGCGTGCGCGCAATGGTGAACTGCTGTTCGGCACCGTCGACAGCTGGCTGATCTGGAAATTTACTGGCGGCAAGGTCCACGTCACCGACTACACCAACGCCTCGCGCACCATGCTGTTCAACATCCACTCGCTGGAGTGGGACGCGAAGATGCTCGACATCCTCGACATCCCCCGGGAAATGTTGCCGGAAGTGAAGGCGTCCTCGGAAATCTATGGCCGCACCAAGAGCGGCATTGCCATCGGCGGTATCGCCGGAGACCAGCAGGCCGCCCTCTTCGGCCAGATGTGCGTAGAGCCGGGCCAGGCGAAAAACACCTACGGCACCGGTTGCTTCCTGCTGATGAACACCGGCACCAAAGCCGTCAAGTCCAATCACGGCATGCTCACCACCATCGCCTGCGGCCCTCGCGGCGAAGTGGCCTACGCCCTGGAAGGCGCCGTGTTCAACGGCGGTTCCACAGTGCAATGGCTGCGCGATGAGCTGAAAATCATCAACGACGCCTTCGATACCGAATACTTCGCCAACAAGGTCAAGGACACCAACGGCGTGTACCTGGTGCCGGCGTTCACCGGGCTGGGCGCGCCGTACTGGGACCCCTATGCCCGTGGCGCATTGTTCGGGCTGACGCGCGGTGTGCGGGTCGATCACATCATTCGCGCAGCCTTGGAGTCGATTGCCTACCAGACCCGCGATGTCCTTGACGCCATGCAGCAGGATTCGGGCGAACGCCTCAAGGCCCTGCGCGTCGACGGGGGCGCAGTGGCGAACAACTTCCTGATGCAATTCCAGGCCGATATCCTCGGCACTCAGGTCGAGCGTCCAAAAATGCGTGAAACCACAGCGCTCGGCGCAGCCTACCTGGCTGGCCTGGCGTGCGGCTTCTGGGGCAGCCTGGAAGAACTGCGCGGAAAAGCGGTGATCGAGCGCGAATTCGAACCGCAGTTGGACGAGCCGGCGAAAGAAAAACTCTATGCCGGCTGGCAGAAAGCGGTGAGCCGCACCCGCGATTGGGAACCTCACGAGGATGCTGAATAAGCCCACACCGGGCACGATGAAGGTTCTGTAACTGGCCGGGAGTCGATTCCTGCGGCATCATGGGCATATTTCGGCAGCCCTAAGGACGCCCATGAATCTGCCTCCCCGTCAGCAGCAAATCCTCGAACTGGTCCGCGAACGCGGCTATGTGAGCATCGAGGAAATGGCGCAGTTATTTGTCGTGACTCCGCAAACCATCCGCCGGGATATCAATCAATTGGCGGAAGCGAACCTGTTGCGCCGCTACCACGGCGGCGCTGCTTATGATTCGAGTGTCGAAAACACCGCCTACGCCATGCGCGCCGACCAGATGCGCGACGAAAAACAACGCATCGCCGAAGCCATCGCCGCGCAGATCCCCGATCACGCCTCGCTGTTCATCAACATCGGCACCACCACCGAATCCATCGCCCGGGCGCTGCTCAATCACAACCACCTCAAGGTCATCACCAACAACCTGCATGTAGCTGCGATCCTCAGCGCCAAGGACGATTTCGAAGTCCTGATCGCCGGCGGCAACGTGCGGCGTGACGGCGGCGTGGTCGGCCAGGCCAGCGTCGACTTCATCAACCAGTTCAAGGTCGACTTCGCCCTGGTGGGCATCAGCGGCATTGATGAGGACGGCAGCCTGCTGGATTTCGACTATCAGGAAGTGCGCGTTTCCCAGGCGATCATCGCCAACGCCCGGCAAGTACTGCTGGCGGCGGACTCCAGCAAGTTCGGGCGCAACGCCATGGTCCGCCTGGGCCCCATCAGCCTGATCGATTGCCTGGTCACCGATCAGCAACCGGTGCCGGCCCTGGTGCAGTTGCTGAGCCAGCACAAGATTCGGTTGGAAGTGGTCTGACTGCGTCCCCAACCCCCTGTGGCGAGGGGATTTATCCCCGCTGGCTTGCGAAGCAAGCCTAAGCCCGACGACTCGGTATCTCAGACAAGTTGAAGAGGGGCTGCTGTGCAGCCCAGCGGGGATAAATCCCCTCGCCACAAGAGCCCATCGCGCGCCTTGCCTTTTTCGCGTTCGAAAATTTTCTTTTAAGTTTCCTTTGATCAGTATTTTCAATCGAAGTCGACTGGTCGTCGCCGATTTTATGGGCTAGTATTTTCGCAAATGAACATAAATGTTCGAATTCAAATATTACGAAAAGAGCCCGAGGCCAGCCGATGTCCACTTCTACCTTGCCTACGCCCCCTCTCGCCGAGATTTACGATATCGCCGTCATTGGCGGTGGCATCAATGGCGTGGGGATTGCCGCAGACGCTGCCGGTCGCGGTCTTTCGGTGTTCCTGTGTGAAAAGGATGACCTGGCCAGCCACACTTCCTCGGCCAGCAGCAAACTGATCCACGGCGGGCTGCGCTATCTGGAACATTATGAGTTCCGCCTGGTGCGCGAAGCACTGGCCGAGCGCGAAGTGCTGCTGACCAAGGCCCCGCACATCGTCAAGCAGATGCGCTTCGTACTGCCCCACCGCCCGCACCTGCGTCCGGCGTGGATGATTCGCGCTGGCCTGTTTCTCTACGACCACCTCGGCAAGCGCGAGCAACTGGCAGGCTCCAAGAGCCTGAAATTCGGCGCCGGCAGTCCGTTGAAAAACGAGATCACCAAGGGCTTCGAATACTCCGATTGCTGGGTCGACGATGCCCGGCTGGTGGTACTCAACGCCATGGCCGCCCGGGAACAAGGCGCCCATGTCCACACTCGCACCCGCTGTGTGAACGCTCGCCGCAGCAATGGCTTCTGGCATTTACACCTGGAACGCGCCGACGGCAGCCTGTTTTCGATCCGCGCCAAGGCGCTGGTGAATGCGGCCGGTCCATGGGTCGCCAAGTTCATTCGTGACGACCTGAAGATGGAATCGCCCTACGGCATCCGCCTGATCCAGGGCAGCCACGTGATCGTGCCGAAACTCTACGAAGGCGAGCATGCGCACATTCTTCAGAACGAAGACCAACGCATCGTGTTCACCATTCCGTACCTGAACCAGTTCACCCTGATCGGCACGACTGACCGCGAGTACACCGGCGACCCAGCCAAGGTCGCGATCACCGAAGGTGAGACCGACTATCTGTTGAAAGTGGTCAACGCCCACTTCAAGAAGCAGATCAGCCGCGACGACATTCTGCACAGCTACTCCGGCGTGCGGCCGCTGTGCAACGACGAATCCGACAACCCGTCGGCCGTCACCCGTGACTACACCCTGGCACTCTCGGGCGGTGACAAGGAAGCGCCCCTGCTCTCGGTGTTCGGCGGCAAGCTGACCACCTATCGCAAGCTGGCTGAATCGGCCATGGCGCAACTGGCGCCGTATTTCACCCAGATGCGCCCGAGCTGGACAGCGGTCGCCACGCTCCCTGGCGGTGAGAACATGACCACCCCACAGGCGCTATGCTCGGCGATCCGCGACAAGTTCGACTGGCTACCGACCGACATCGCCCGCCGTTGGGCAACCACCTACGGCAGCCGCACCTGGCGCATGCTCGAAGGCGTGCACAACCTCGGCGACCTGGGCGAGCACATCGGCGGGGGCCTCTACACCCGGGAAGTCGATTACCTGTGCAGCGACGAATGGGCCGTCAATGCCCAGGACATCCTGTGGCGCCGCAGCAAGCTGGGCTTGTTCACTACGGCGGCCGAGCAGGAGAAACTGCAGCAATACTTGGATAAAGTCGAACACAACCGCCGCAAGATCGAAGCGGCCTGATCGACTACTTGCCCACTCAAAGCCCCTGAATCGTTCGACTCAGGGGCTTTTTGCTACCTAGAACCCACCACTACCCCCTTGTGGGAGCGAGCCTGCTCGCGATGGCGTCGGGTCAGTCACCCTGAGGTTGACTGATATACCGCTATCGCGAGCAGGCTCGCTCCCACAGGACTTCTTTCGGCAGGAAAAACATTCGGTTTTCCGAACACGACCCGCCAGTCAGTTCGGCCAACCGGATAAACAACCGGCAAATAAACCTGAAACAAAACATTAATTACCTTTTAAAACATAGACTTAATGCAGCTCGACTGGCCTGGCACGAGTCATGCTCTACACTCCTCGAGACGAATGCCTGTAGCCAACACAACAGGAGCTGACAGGCACTTCGAAGTACTCAGGGCCGACGAACCGGCCGGAATAAAAAAAACAATGTCGAGGAAACATCGATGCGTATCGTTCCCCATATCCTGGGCGCAGCCATTGCTGCCGCTCTGATCAGCACCCCGGTTTTCGCAGCCGAACTCACCGGCACGCTGAAAAAGATCAAAGAGTCCGGCGTCATCACGCTTGGCCATCGCGACGCTTCCATTCCGTTCTCCTACATCGCGGACGCTTCCGGCAAACCGGTCGGCTACTCCCACGACATCCAGCTCAAAGTCGTCGAAGCCCTGAAAAAAGACCTGGACCTGCCCAACCTGCAGGTCAAATACAACCTGGTCACCTCGCAGACCCGTATCCCGCTGGTGCAGAACGGCACCGTGGACTTGGAATGCGGTTCCACCACCAATAACGTCGAGCGTCAACAGCAAGTTGACTTCTCCGTGGGCATCTTCGAGATCGGCACCCGTCTGCTGTCCAAGAAGGACTCCAAGTACAAGGACTTCGACGACCTGAAAGGCAAGAACGTCGTGACCACCGCCGGCACCACGTCCGAGCGTCTGCTCAAGGCCATGAACGCCGACAAGCAGATGGGCATGAACGTCATCTCCGCCAAGGACCACGGCGAATCGTTCCAGATGCTGGAGTCGGGTCGTGCCGTCGCGTTCATGATGGACGACGCCCTGCTGGCCGGCGAAGCGGCCAAGGCCAAGAAAGCCGATGACTGGGCCGTGACCGGTACCCCGCAGTCCTACGAAATCTACGGCTGCATGATGCGCAAAGGCGACGAGCCGTTCAAAAAGGCTGTGGATGACGCCATCAAGGCCACCTATGCGTCGGGCGAGATCAACAAGATCTACGACAAATGGTTCACCCAGCCGATCCCACCGAAAAACCTGAACCTGAACTTCCCGATGAGCGATGAGCTCAAGGCCTTGATCGCCAATCCGACCGACAAGGCGGCTGACGACAAGAAGTCCTGATTTTTCTGACTAACCTTATCTCCTGAAGGGGCCCGGCCCTTTCAGGGGATGGTCACTCCCAGCTGACAATACGGAAACACTCGAACCGGTGGCTGTCGAGCCCCACGGGTGTGCCTGGCCATCAGGGTCGGGCGGGAACGGAGTTTCCCCAGGCGGGCACTTGTACATCGAACGATCTGAGGGGAGACCCTAATGAATTACAACTGGGACTGGGGCGTGTTCTTCAAGTCCACCGGCGTTGGCAGCGAGACGTATCTCGACTGGTACATCGCCGGCCTGGGCTGGACCATCGCCATCGCCGTCGTCGCCTGGATCATTGCCCTGATGCTGGGCTCGATCCTGGGCGTGATGCGCACTGTGCCGAACCGGCTGGTGTCGGGTATCGCCACCTGCTACGTGGAACTGTTTCGTAACGTACCGCTGCTGGTCCAGCTGTTCATCTGGTACTTCCTGGTGCCCGACCTGCTGCCGGAAAACCTGCNGGACCTGCTGCCGGAAAACCTGCAGGAGTGGTACAAGCAGGACCTGAACCCGACCACCTCGGCCTACCTGAGCGTTGTCGTGTGCCTGGGCCTGTTTACCGCCGCACGGGTTTGCGAACAGGTGCGCACCGGCATCCAGGCGCTGCCACGCGGCCAGGAATCCGCCGCCCGGGCCATGGGCTTCAAGCTGCCGCAGATCTACTGGAACGTGCTGCTGCCCCAGGCCTACCGGATCATCATTCCGCCGCTCACCTCGGAATTTCTCAACGTCTTCAAGAACTCCTCCGTGGCCTCGCTGATCGGCCTGATGGAACTGCTCGCGCAGACCAAGCAGACCGCCGAATTCTCCGCCAACCTGTTCGAAGCCTTCACCCTGGCGACCCTGATCTACTTCACCCTGAACATGAGCCTGATGTTGCTCATGCGCATGGTCGAGAAGAAAGTCGCGGTGCCCGGCCTGATCTCCGTGGGGGGTAAATAATGGAATTCGATTTCAGTGGCGTCGTCCCCGCCATTCCCGGTCTGTGGAACGGCATGGTGATGACTCTCAAGCTGATGGCCCTGGGCGTCGTCGGCGGGATCATCCTGGGGACAATCCTGGCGTTGATGCGCCTGTCCCATAACAAACTGATCTCCAATATCGCCGGCGCGTACGTCAACTACTTCCGCTCGATCCCGCTGCTGCTGGTGATCACCTGGTTCTACCTGGCGGTGCCATTCGTGCTGCGCTGGATCACCGGCGAAGACACACCAATCGGTGCGTTCGGTTCGTGCGTCGTGGCGTTCATGATGTTCGAGGCAGCGTACTTCTGCGAAATCGTCCGGGCCGGCGTGCAGTCGATACCCAAGGGCCAGATGGGCGCCGCCCAGGCACTGGGGATGAATTATGGCCAGACCATGCGCCTGATCATCCTGCCCCAGGCGTTCCGCAAGATGACCCCGCTGCTGCTGCAGCAAAGCATCATCCTGTTCCAGGACACCTCGCTGGTGTACACCGTCGGCCTGGTGGATTTCCTCAATGCTTCGCGGGCCAATGGCGACATCATCGGCCGCTCCAATGAGTTCCTGATCGTCGCAGGTCTCGTGTACTTCACAATCAGCTTTGCCGCCTCGCTGCTGGTCAAGCGTCTGCAAAAAAGGTTCGCCGTATGATCTCTATCAAGAACATCAACAAGTGGTATGGGGACTTCCAGGTACTGACCAATTGCAGCACCGAGGTCAGCAAGGGTGAAGTGGTGGTGGTCTGCGGTCCGTCGGGTTCGGGCAAGTCCACGCTGATCAAATGCGTGAACGCCCTGGAGCCGTTCCAGAAAGGTGACATCGTGGTCGACGGCACCTCTATCGCCGACCCGAAGACCAACCTGCCGAAACTGCGTTCGCGGGTGGGCATGGTGTTCCAGCATTTCGAGCTGTTCCCACACCTGACCATCACCGAGAACCTGACCATCGCGCAGATCAAGGTGCTGGGCCGCAGCAAGGAAGAGGCCACCAAAAAGGGCCTTCAACTGCTGGATCGGGTCGGCCTGTCGGCCCATGCTCACAAACACCCGGGCCAGCTCTCCGGCGGCCAGCAGCAGCGCGTGGCGATTGCCCGGGCCCTGGCGATGGACCCGGTGGTGATGCTGTTCGACGAACCGACCTCGGCCCTTGACCCGGAAATGGTCAACGAAGTGCTCGACGTGATGGTGCAACTGGCCCACGAGGGCATGACCATGATGTGCGTGACCCACGAAATGGGCTTCGCCCGTAAAGTGGCGAACCGGGTGATCTTCATGGACCAGGGCCAGATCATCGAAGACTGCAAGAAGGAAGAGTTCTTCGGCGACATCAGCGCCCGCTCCGAACGCGCGCAGCATTTCCTTGAGAAAATCCTGCAGCACTAAAAGCAAATCTGCTGAAGTTCCCACGGTCCCTGTGGGAGCGAGCCTGCTCGCGATGAGGCCAGAACAGTCGACTTCGATGTTGAATGTCAGTCCGCCATCGCGAGCAGGCTCGCTCCCACAAGGGACCACAGGGGTTCTCTAGCAAGTGTTGTGGTTGACCCAAGGCTTCTGTGATGAAATGCGACCCCACCCTCTATCGCGCCGCGCCGCCATCACTCGCCGTGAAACCCCGTCTGATCCGCCATCTGTTCCTGCCGCCGCTGATCATCGCCCTGACGATCGGCCTGGGTTATCTCGGCTTCTGGATCAGTGAGCACTACGGTGTGCGAGGCCTGGCGGAAAACGGCGAGCGCCAGTTGGAGCTGCATGCGCGGGCGGTGGAAAGCGAGATCAGCAAGTACACCTACCTGCCGAGCCTGCTGGAGCTTGAGTCCGGCGTCTCGACACTGCTGGAAGACCCGACACCTGAACATCGCAAGGCCGTCAATGAGTACCTCGAAGGCCTGAACCGGCGCAGCCGCAGCCGGGCGATTTATGTGATGGACACCACCGGTCGGGTGATGGCCACCAGCAACTGGCGCGACGTCGACAGTTACCTGGGCGAAGACCTGTCCTTCCGCGCCTATTTCCAGAACGCCGTGCGCGGCGAACCGGGGCGCTTCTACGGCATCGGCAGCACCAATGGCGAACCCGGCTACTACCTGGCCCATGGCCTGGAGCAACAGGGCAAGATCATCGGCGTGGCCGTGGTCAAGGTCCGCCTCGAAGCCATGGAAGAGCGCTGGCAGCGGGCGCGCCTGGAGGCGTTCGTCAGCGACGAGAACGGCATCATCATTCTCTCCAGCGACCCGGCGCGACGGCTCAAGTCGGTGCGCCCCTTGAGCGACGACACCAAGGAACGCCTGGCCCGCAGCCTGCAGTATTACTGGTTCCCGTTGAACGAACTGGTGCCCCTGGCCCGGGAACGGCTGGCCGAGGGCATGGAGAAGCTGACGTTCCCGGCCAACACCGAGCTGGTGTCTGATGAACGCGCCATCAGCTACCTGTCGCAAACCCGGCCGCTGAGCGATACGCCGTGGAATTTCACCNTGCTCACGCCCCTTGAAGACCTGCGCCGCCAAGCGATCAACCAAGGCATCCTGGTGGCCGTCGCTTTCGCCCTGGTGGCGTTCCTGCTGATCGCCTGGAACGAGCGGCGCAAGGTCATCGCCACCCGCCTCGCCGCCCGCGAAGCGTTACAGGAAGCCAACAACCAGCTCGAGCGTCG
>Ga0058693_1000742_pt1 | contig 12220 bp, 10 predicted proteins | sample AgamicOrMarz_FD_55217 | JGI IMG/M metagenome (GOLD analysis project Ga0058693, IMG submission 55217) | Agave microbial communities from Guanajuato, Mexico - Or.Ma.rz | ecosystem: Host-associated > Plants > Phyllosphere > Phylloplane/Leaf | place: Guanajuato, Mexico | collected 2012-06-04 | reverse complement strand
ATATATTCAGGACGCTTGATTAAAGGTGCAGCGCAAAGATTGTACATGCCTTACAGAAAGCTTCAATCGCGCGAAGGGCCGCAGGCATCGATGCAAAAAAACAGCCTCTTCGCTGTTGGGCGAAGAGGCTGCTGTGCGCGGAGCGTTATCTAACGCAGACGCGTTCAGAACATCACACGCGTTCGATGGCGATTGCAATTCCCTGTCCGACGCCGATGCACATCGTGCACAACGCGAAGCGCCCTTGCGTGCGTTGCAACTGGTACATCGCCGTCGTAACGAGACGCGCGCCGCTCATGCCGAGCGGATGACCCAACGCGATCGCGCCGCCGTTCGGGTTCACGCGTGCGTCGTCGTCGGCCACGCCGAGCGTGCGCAGCACCGCAATGCCTTGCGACGCGAACGCTTCGTTCAGCTCGATCACGTCGAACTGATCGATCGTCATGTTCAAACGCGCCAGCAGTTTTTGCGTGGCGGGCGCCGGGCCGATGCCCATCACGCGCGGCGCGACGCCGGCCGTCGCGATGCCGAGCACGCGCGCGCGCGGCGTGAGGCCGAAGCGCTTCGCGGTTTCTTCGTTGGCGAGCAGCAGAGCCGCAGCGCCGTCGTTGACGCCCGACGCGTTGCCTGCGGTCACGGTGCCGTCCGGGCGCACGACGCCCTTCAGTTTCGCGAGCGTCTCGAGGCTCGTTTCGCGCGGATGCTCGTCTTGCGACACGGTGATCGGATCGCCCTTCTTCTGCGCGATCGTCACACCGACGATTTCCTGCGCGAGCGTGCCGTCCTTCTGCGCGCGCGCGGCTTTTTGCTGGCTGCGCAGCGCGAACGCATCCTGATCGGCGCGGCTGATGTTGTAGTCGCTCGCGACGTTCTCGCCGGTCTCGGGCATCGAGTCGACGCCGTACATCTGCTTCATCAACGGATTGACGAAACGCCAGCCGATGGTCGTATCGTAGATGTCCGCCTGGCGCGAAAACGCGCTGGTCGCCTTGCCCATCACGAACGGCGCGCGGCTCATGCTTTCGACGCCGCCTGCCACCATCAACGCGGCCTCGCCCGATTTGATCGCGCGCGCCGCGATGCCGACCGCGTCCATGCCCGAACCGCACAGGCGGTTCACGGTCGAGCCGGGCACCGCTTGCGGCAAGCCCGCGAGCAGCAGCGACATGCGCGCGACGTTGCGGTTGTCTTCGCCGGCCTGATTGGCACAGCCGTAGATCACGTCGTCGATGGCGTTCCAGTCGACGTTCGGGTTGCGCTCCATCAGCGCCTTGAGCGGCACCGCGCCCAGATCGTCGGCGCGAACCGACGACAGGGAACCCGCATAGCGGCCGATGGGTGTGCGAATCGCGTCGCACAGGAATGCTTCGGACATGTGATGTCTCCAGTGATGTACTGCGCGCGGCGCCGGCAGAAGCGCACGGATGAGTCGGGCATCGGCCGGACAGGCTGCCGGGCGGTACTCGCGGGAATTCAGCTTAGCGCAGGACAGTGAACGATGCGTTCGAGTCACCGGCTGTTTTGTTCTTTATGCGAACAGACGGTCATATATCGAACAACAAGACTCGATGATAGGCGCGCGGCGGAAACGCTGTCAAGCGAACGCCGGCTTGCACCAGGGAATACGTGAGAAGCCGGAACGCGCACGGCAAAGTGTCTGACGATTGAGGCGCTCGCACCGCGGCCCGTGTTTGCAAGGCCGCGGCGCGAGGCTGGAGGGACGTTTAAAGGGACGCTAAAGGGACGTCAGCGGAGCGAGATGCCTTCGTCGGCGATATAGCCGCGGATCACATCGGCGAAACTTTGATCGCCGCGCAAGCCCAGTTGCTCGGCGCGCGACGTATCCCATCGTCCGGGCCAACTGCCGACAATCTTTTCCACGCGCGCATCCGCCTGCCACACGATCCGTTTCGCGACTTCGTCGCCGGCCACTTCGCGCAACGCCGCGACCATCTCGTCGACGCTGACTGAAATGCCGGGCAGATTCAGCACGCGCTGGTTGCCGAGCGCGGCGGCATTCAGCTCGAGGCCGGCGATCAGGCATTCAATCGCCTTGCGCGGCGACAGCAGCCACAGGCGCGTCGAGCCGTTGACCGGACACACAGCCTCTTCGCCGTTCAGCGGCTCGCGGATAATGCCGCTCGCGAACGACGACGCCGCCGCGTTCGGCTTGCCCGGCCGCACGCTGATGGTCGGCAGACGCAGCACGCGTCCGTCGACGAAACCGCGCCGCGAGTAATCGTTGAGCAGCAATTCGGCGATCGCTTTCTGCGCGCCGTAGGACGACTGCGGATTGAGCGCCGTATCGTTCTTCACGACCTCGGGCAACTCGCCGCCGTACACCGCGACCGAACTCGTGAACAGCACGCGCGGCCGGTGTCCGCGTTGCCGGCAAACATCCAGCAGCAGACGCGACGCATCCAGATTGATGCGCATGCCGAGATCGAAATCCGCTTCGGCCTGCCCGCTGACGATCGCGGCAAGATGAAAAATCGCCGCTGTCTGGCCGTCGATCGCGCGCTCGAGCACGCTGCGCTCGGCGATATCGCCGACNTCGGTGCGCACGCGGCTGTCGCCGAAATCGTTGGCCTGCACGACGTCGAGCAGCACNAGTTCCGTGANTGCTTGCGGCGCGCCCTGNGCGTCTTTCAACGAACCNCGCGCGAGCAGTTCACGCGCGAGGCGCTGACCGAGAAATCCTGCGCCGCCGGTAATGAGTACTTTCATGATTCGCTTGAGTCCTCGTGTTGGGTTATCGGGCCGCGCTCAGGCCGCCTTCACGCTGCGTTCAGATAAGGCTTTAACCAGCCGAGTCCCGCGGACGTCGCCGCGCGCGGCCGGTATTCGCAGCCGATATAGCCGTCGTAACCGAGCGCGTCGATCACCTCGAACAGATACGGATAGTTGATCTCGCCCGTGTCCGGCTCGTGCCGCTCGGGCACGCCCGCGACCTGAATGTGGCCGATGCCCGCGAAATCGCGCCTTAGTTTCATCGCGAGATCGCCTTCGACGATCTGGCAGTGATAACAGTCGAACTGCACCTTGAGATTCGGCGCGCCGACTTCCGCGCAAATGGCTTGCGCTTCGTCCTGCCGGTTGAGAAAAAAGCCCGGCATGTCGCGTGTATTGATCGGCTCGATCACGATCGTGATGCCCTCCGCTTGCGCGGCCTTCGCGGCATGCGCAAGGTTTTGCAGATACACCTCGCGATGCCGCTCGCGCGGCTGATCGGCGGCGATCAGGCCGGCCATCACATGCAGCTTGCGATTGCCGATCACCCGCGCGTAGTCGAGCGCGGTGTCGATGCTGCGGCGGAACTCGTCTTCACGCCCCGGCAGTGTCGCGATGCCGCGCTCGCCGCTTGCCCAGTCGCCCGGCGGCGCATTGAAGAGCGCTTGCGTGAGGCCGTTCGCATCGAGACGCGCCTTGATTTCTTCCGCGCGGAAATCGTAGGGGAACAGAAACTCGACCGCTTTGAAGCCGTCTTTCGCCGCGGCGGCGAAGCGGTCCAGGAAAGCGTGCTCGTTGTACATCATCGACAGATTCGCGGCGAAGCGAGGCATGGCGGCAACTCCTTTGAAGCGATGTTCGGCGCGCGGCAAACAACACCAGGCAATGCGTAAGCCGCGCGCAAGACGATTAACGTTGACCAGTTTCGCGGGCGTGAGCCACGTGGCAATCGCGCCGATCACCAGCATGCCGGCCAGCACATACATGCCGGACTGCGTGCTGTGCGTCAGGTCCTTCAGATACCCGATCATATAAGGGCTCGCGAAGCCCGCGAGATTCCCGATCGAATTGATGATCGCGATGCCTGCCGCCGCGGTCGCGCCCGACATGAACGCCGTCGGCAGCGACCAGAAAAGCGGCGCGCAGGTCAGCACGCCGGCTGCGGCGAGCGATAGAAACGCAATCGACACAACCGTGTTGCTCGCGAACGAAGCCGCCACCGTGAAGCCCACCGCGCCGAACAGCGCCGGCACGATCAGATGCCAGCGGCGTTCGCGGCGCTTGTCGGCGCTATGGCCCATCAGATTCATCACGACGATCGCGCAGAGAAACGGAATCGCGCTCAGCAAGCCGATATTGAACGCACCGCTAACGCCTGTCGATTTGATCAGCGTCGGCATCCAGAACGTCAAACCATATTGCCCGGTGACGAACGCGAAATAGATCAGCGACATCCACCACGTGCGCGGATCGCGGAANACGGCGCGCANCGAATGCGCNTTGGCTTTTTCCTTNGGCTGCGATGCGGCGATTTCATCGCTGAGCAAGCGCTTTTCGGGTTCGCTCAGCCACTTCGCGCTCGCGATGCCGTTGTCGAGATACAGGATCGTCGCAATGCCGATTGCAACCGCGGGAACCGCTTCGATCAGGAACATCCACTGCCAGCCTGCGAGACCCGAGCTGTTATGAAACGACTGCATGATCCAGCCGGACAGCGGATTGCCGAAAATGCCCGACACCGGAATCGCCGACATGAACACCGCAATGATCTTCGCGCGCCGATGCGACGGGAACCAGTACGTCAGATAAAGAATCACGCCAGGATAGAAACCGGCTTCGGCGAGACCGAGCAGAAAGCGCAAGATATAGAACTGCGCGGGCGTCTTGACGAACACGAACAGCGCCGACATCACGCCCCAGGTAATCATGATTCGCGCTATCCAGATACGCGCGCCGAGCTTGTGCATCAGAATATTGCTCGGCAACTCGAACAGAAAATAGCCGATGAAAAACACGCCCGCGCCGAGGCCGAACACGGTTTCGCTAAACGCGAGATCCTGCGACATTTGCAGCTTGGCAAAGCCCACGTTCACACGGTCGAGATAAGCGACCACGTAGCACAGCATCAGGAACGGCACGATGCGCCAGAACACTTTCTTGTAGGTACGCTCGATTTCCGCGGCGCCGGGTTGTCCCAGGGCCGCCGCAATCGGCTGGCCCGATACGGCCTGATACGAACTCATGCAATGTCTCCTTGGATGGATGTGTGATGCGTCGCCTTGGGCGATCTAGCTTTGGATGGTCCGTTGCAACCGGCTACCAGCGCGCGCCGAACACGCTGCGCAGTTCTTCGAGCGCGGCTTCGGTAAGCGGCGCGGGCCGCGAATTCGTCATGAGCCACAAACGTGCGGTTTCCTCGAGTTCTTCGAGTGCATACGACGCCTGCGCGACCGAGCGCTCCCACACCACCGGACCGAGCCGCTCGAGCAACACCGCGCGAACGCTGCCGGCCAGCGCGGCGATTTGCGCGGCGACTTCCGGATCGCCTGGCCGGCTGTAACGAATCAGCGGGACGTGGCCCACTTTCATCACGTAGTACGGGGTGATCGGCGGCAGTACGTCGCTCTCGTTCCACACGCCCGCAAGCGTAAGCGCGACGAGATGCGTCGAATGTGTATGCACGATGCCGCGCGCCTCGCTGTTGCGCGCATAGATGCCGCGATGCAGCGCGAGCGTTTTCGACGGCTTGCCGCCCGACACCGCGTTGCCGTCGAGATCGACTTTGGCGATGTCGGCGGGATCGAGGCGGCCGAGGCACGCATCCGTCGGCGTGATGAGCCAGCCGTCGTCGAGACGCGCGCTGATGTTGCCGGCGCTGCCCACGGTATAGCCGCGCTGATAAAGACTCGCGCCCGTTATGCAGATTTCTTCGCGCACGCGCGCTTCGTTGGTTGCGTGGATGGCGGGGGCGCCCTTCGTTGCGCCGGTCGTTGCGCTAGTCAGTTCACTAGTCATCAAGCGGCTCCGTTCAGATGGCGCAGCGCTTTTTCGAAGAAATCCGTTGCGCCGAAATTGCCGGACTTCAGCGCGAGCGCGAGCGGTTGNGAACCGGTCGTCGCAGTCGCCGGCACGCCCGGATCGATCTGCGCGCCGATGCGCAANCTGTGCACGTCGAGCGCCTGCACCACTGCGCCCGATGTCTCGCCGCCNGCCACGACGAACTTGCGCACGCCGCGCTCATAAAGACCGCGCGCAATCGACGCCAACGTGGCTTCGACCAGATGCCCCGCCTTATCGACGCCGAGTTCGCGTTGCACCGCTTTGACTTCGTCGGGCGTGGCGGTTGCATAGATCAGCATCGGCTCGCCTTTGTCGAGGTGCGTCTGCGCGAATGCGAGCGCCTGTTCGACGACGGCCTCGCCGCGCGCGGCCGCGAGCGGATCGATGCGAAACGCGGGACGCGTGTCGCGCCACGCCGCGACTTGCGCGTTGGTCGCTTTCGACGCGCTGCCCGCGAGCACCGCCGACAAACCTTCGACGGCCGGCAACTGCGCCGCATCGTCTTGCGGCTGAAGCAAGCCCGCGCGGCGAAAGTTGGCCGGCAAACCGAGCGCGATGCCCGAGCCGCCCGTGATCAGCTTGAGATCGGCGCAGGCTTCGCCGAGCACGTACAGATCGGCGTCGGAGACCGCATCGGCGATTGCCATGCGTGCGCCCTGCTTACGCAACGCGTCGAACGATTCGCGCACTGCCGCGGCGCCTTTTGCCACCGCGTCGTAGCGCACGAGCCCGACTTGCGATTGCGTCTGACGTTGCAGCACGCGCACGAGGTTCGCGTCGCGCATCGGCGTGAGCGGATGATTCTCCATGCCGGACTCGCTGAGCAATGCATCGCCGACAAACAGATGCCCGCGAAAAATCGTGCGTCCGTTCTCCGGAAACGCCGGGCATGCAATCGTGAAAGCGCTTGCCTTGTCGTCGGCGCAAAGCGCGTCGAGCAACGCATCCGTCACCGGGCCGATGTTACCCGCATCGGTCGAATCGAACGTCGAGCAATATTTGAAAACGAACTGGCGGCACCCTTGCGCGCGCAACCAGTCGAGCGCGGCGAGCGATTGCGCGACCGCATCGGCGGCCGGAATCGTGCGCGACTTCAGCGCGACGACGATTGCATCCGCCGTGATCGTTTCGCCATCCTGAGGAACGCCGATGGTCTGCACGGTGCGCATGCCGCCGCGCACCAGCATATTCGCGAGGTCGGTCGCGCCCGTGAAATCGTCGGCGATGCAGCCGAGCAGCGCGCGTTGTGTCGTAGCCGTCATGGCAGGCGCTCCCGCTTACTTGGCCGCCGGCACGTCGATGCCGGGGAAAATCTTGATGACCGCGGAATCGTCCTCGCCGCCGTGGCCGGCCGTGGACGCCATCATGAACATCTGATGCGCCGCCGCCGAAAGCGGCAACGGGAATTTCGAGCGGCGCGCGGTATCGAGCACGAGGCCGAGATCCTTGACGAAAATATCGACGGCCGACAGCGGCGTGTAATCGCCATTGAGTATGTGCGGCACGCGATTTTCGAACATCCACGAATTGCCCGCGCTGTGCGTGATGACGTCGTACAGCGCGTCGGGATCGACGCCTTCGCGCAAGCCGAGCGCCATCGCCTCCGCCGCCACCGCGATATGCACACCGGCGAGCAACTGGTTGATGATCTTCACCTTCGATCCCGCGCCATGCGCCGAGCCGAGGCGGTAGACCTTGCCGGCCATCTTCGCCAGCACGTCCTCGCAGGCCGCATAAGCCGCGGCGGGGCCGGACGTCATCATCGTCATCTCGCCGGATGCCGCGCGCGCCGCGCCGCCCGAGACCGGTGCATCGAGCATCTGCAAGCCGGCTGCTTCGACGCGCTTGCCGAGTTCGATCGCGAAGTCGGGCGCGACCGTCGCGCTTGCGATCACGACGCCGCCCGGCTTCATCGCCGAAACCGCGCCTTGTGCGCCGAACAACACGGCTTCGGTTTGCGCAGCGTTGACGACCAGCGTGACGACCACCTCGCATTGCGCGCCGAGTTCGGCGGGCGATGCGCAACCCACGCCGCCCTCCTTCACGAAGGCTTGCAGCACTTCACTGCGCAGGTCGCACGCGTGAACGCGAAAGCCCGCGCGCAGCAACGAGCGCGCGACGCCTAGGCCCATTGCGCCAAGACCGATGACACCAACATTTCTGGACATGCTCGAACCTCTCTGAAGTCTGTTAAGTGCTCACGCGAATCGGCGCGGGAATACGCCGGGCACAGGGCCTTGCATCAGCGAATGCCCGCTTCCGCGAGCCGCCGCGCGGCGTTGTACATATGCGTTCGCGCCGCATTGCGCGCGGCCATCGGATCGCCCGCGCGAATCGCGGCGGCAATGGCCGCATGCTCTTCGCGCACCTGACGCGAAAAGTCCTCGCGCAACGCTTCATTGCGACGCGTGACGACCGTGCCGGCCTCGAGATACTGGTTCAGGAACGTGAGCGTTTTGAGGAAATACGGATTGCCGGTAGCCGCCGCGATCGCGCGATGAAACGCGACGTCTTCGGTCACGCCGTCTTCGCCCTCGGCGACGGCCTCGTCGATCTTCGCGAGCGCGGCATCAATGGCCACCATGTCGGCGTCGGTGCGGCGCATCGCGGCCTCGGACGCGACTTCGGCTTCGATCGCCCGCCGCAGCGCGAGAATCTGCACGACGGAGCCGGGCTCGACCGCTTCCGCGTAGTCGATACGCAGCGGCCGCACCGTCCCGTGCGCCGCGACGAACACGCCGCTGCCCTGACGCGGCTCGACCACGCCTTCATTCTTCAGCCGCGAGATCGCCTCGCGAATCACCGTGCGGCTCACGCCGAACTGCTGCGCGAGCACGGCCTCGGTCGGCAGCTTGCCGCCGCGCGTGAACGTGCCCTTGTCGATCTGCTTGAGAAGCTGCTGCGCGACCGTGTCGCTCAATGCGCGCGCTGGAATCTTGTCGAACATGCACTGCCTCGTTGTCATGTTATCGGGTCATCATACAAATTTTCGATGCGGACGGCATCCTCGGATACCCTGGGTTTTTCAAGCGCAGGGTGCTTAAGTTGGCGAAACAGAAGGCTTAAGCTATCGTCACGCCTTTGCGCATCCGCATGTTGATCAAGCGTCGATCACGGTCGATCGAGGTCGATTCACTCGACGCGAGCGGTGCCCGAGCCCTTCGAACGCATTCTTCCAGGTCCATGAGCAAAGCCTTGCCGCCGTCCTCCGACGTTTCCGCCAGCGCCGAACCGGCCCCGGACAAACCGGGCGACTCCTACGTGCAGTCGTTCGCGCGCGGCCTCGCGGTGATTCGCGCGTTCGACGCGAAGCGCCCCGAACAGACGCTCACCGACGTCGCCGCCGCGACCGGCCTCACGCGCGCCGGCGCGCGCCGCATTCTGCTGACCTTGCAGACGCTCGGTTATGTCGAAGCCGAAGGGCGCCTGTTCCGTCTCACGCCGAAGATTCTGGACCTCGGCTTCGCGTATCTGACGTCGATGCCGTTCTGGAATCTCGCCGAGCCGGTNATGGAGGAATTGTCCGCGCAGGTNCACGANAGCTGCTCGGCGGCCGTGCTCGACCGTACCGAGATCGTGTATGTGCTGCGCGTGCCGACGCACAAGATCATGACGATCAANCTGTCGATCGGCAGCCGCTTGCCGGCGTATTGCACGTCGATGGGCCGCGTGCTGCTGTCCGCNCTCGACGACGAAACGCTCGACGCAACGCTGAATTCGTCGCCGCTTTACGCGCACACGCCGCGCACGGTGACGGACAAGGAAGAACTAAAGAAGCTGATCGCGCAGGTGCGCCGCCAGGGCTGGGCCATCGTCGATCAGGAACTCGAAGGCGGTCTGATTTCGCTGTCCGCGCCGATTCGCAATCGCCAGGGACGCGTGATCGCGGCGATGAACATCAGCGGCAATGCGCAGCGCAATTCCGCGAAGCAGATGGTGAAGGCGTTTCTCGAGCCGCTGCAACACGCGGCGCAAAGCGTGTCGGAGATGGTGGCGCGGCGCGGGTGATGGCGCTGGCGCTTGTGCTTGCGCTTCTGCGTGAATAACGTTGAAGCACAAGCGCCGCTGCCTGCGTCCAGGCGTCTAGCGGCTCAGATACCGTTCCACAAGACGCGTCCAGAACGCGGCGCCCACCGGCAGATTGCGGTCGTTGAAGTCGTAGTGCGGGTTGTGCACCATGCAGCCGTCCTCGCCGACTCCGTTGCCGATACGCAAGAACGTGCCCGGCCGCTGTTGCAGCATGAACGCAAAGTCTTCGCTGCCCATGAGCATGTCCGTCTGCGCGACTACCTTGTCGTCGCCCACCAGTTCGCGCGCGACTTCGATTGCGAAATCTGTTTCGTGATCCGAATTAATCACGACCGGATAGCCTTCGATATATTCGACGATGGCCTTGCCGCCATAACTCGCGGCCTGCGTTTCGGCGAGTTCGGTAATGCGTTTTTTCAGCAGCGCGCGCACTTCGGCGCTGAACGAACGCACGCTCAGTTCCAGCTTCGCCGTGCTTGCGATCACGTTGTTCGCCGTGCCCGCATGCATCGAGCCGACCGTCACCACCGCCGGTTGCGACGGATCGACGTTGCGCGCGACGATCGTCTGCAACGCCATTACGATGCTCGCGGCGATCACGACCGGATCGACCGTCAGATGCGGACGCGCCGCATGACCGCCCACGCCTTCGATCGTGATGATCGCCTTGTCGCCCGCCGACATGAACGGCCCCTTGCGAAACAGCAGCACGCCCGGCTCAGCGCCCGGATGATTGTGCACACCGAACACGGCGTCGCACGGAAAGCGCTCGAACAGGCCGTCTTCGATCATTTTCTTCGCGCCGCTGTCGATGCCGCTTTCTTCGGCCGGCTGAAAGTACAGGTGCACCGTGCCCGAAAAATTGCGCGTGACCGCGAGGCGTTGGGCCGCGCCGAGCAGCATTGTCGTGTGACCGTCGTGGCCGCACGCGTGCATCTTGCCGTGCGTGCCGCTCGCATAAGGCAAGCCGGTTTCCTCGACGATCGGCAACGCGTCCATGTCCGCGCGAATGCCGATGCTGCGTGTGCCCTCGCCCATTTTCAACGTACCGACCACGCCGGTTTCACCGACACCGCGCGTCACCTGCCAGCCCCATTCTTCGAGTTTGCCGGCGACGAGCGCGGCGGTCTGCAATTCCTCGTAAGCCAGTTCGGGATGGCGATGAATGTGATGGCGAATGTCGCGCAGGCTTTCGGTGGCGGGAATCAGATCGGCTAGTTCGGTCAAACGCGCGGTTTCGCTCATTTTTCAAGGGACTCCGTGATGGCTGAAGCTGAATGAAGGCAGATGCAAAGGCGGCCGTAAGCGTGACCCACGCTCACGCGGCTCGATGTCCAGCACTATAGCCGGGCATGGCCCTTGAGGAAGGCGATCAAGGCATGGCCCGCGTCTTCGAGTTCGCCTGAGTTGTCGATCGACTCGCAGCGCACGCCGTCGGGCAAGCTGAAAGGCGCGTGACGTGCGAGCCGCGCCGCCACCTGTTCCGCGGATTCGCGCGCACGTGCGCCGAGACGCGCTTCGAGAATATGCGGCGCCGCGTCCACATGCACGACTTCGGTCCGCGGATAGCGCGCGAGCGCATGATGCAGATACTGACGCGAACCGTTGACGACCACCGTGCAACCACGCGCGAGCCACGCATCGAGTTCGATGCCGATGCCATAGTGCAGCGAATGACTCGACCACTCGAGCGCGAAGAGACCGAGCAACGAACGCGCGGCGAACTCCTCGACACTGAGCGCGACATGTTCCTCGCCATTGCCGCTTGGCCGCGTAATGTAACGATGCGCGAAAAGAATCGGCTCGCCCGCGAGATGCTTGCGCGCAAAGCCCAGCAACGCGTCTTTACCCGCGCCGGACGGCCCCATCACATAGACCAGGCGACCTGTCATTGGCCCCTCACCTCATGGCTTTTAAACGGCACACTTTGCCATAAGACGGCGCGTTTCGGGACCTGTCCAGCGCGACGTATTTACGTGGACAGCGGCACGCGCTCGGGTTCGTCCGCTTCGAACCACGCGGGATTGCGCGCGGCGATGGGACCGAGCGACACGAGAATTTCGCGCAGATGACTGCGCATCGCGGCTTCGGCGGCGGCCGGATCGCGGGCGCGCAAGCCGGCCAGAATTTTCGCGTGCTGTTTGATTAGCAGATCGAGTGGCGACACGTCGGGCAGACTCAAGTAACGCACGCGGTCCATCTGCGCCTTGATGTCCTGGATGGTTTCCCACGCGGCCGTGCAATCTATTGCTTGGGCGATCGCGTAATGAAACGCCTCGTCGAGTGCGAGAAACGCGGCCGTGTCGTTCGATTTCGCCGCGAGCTTCTGGTCACGGATGTTGTCGGTAAGCGCCTGCAATTGCTCGTCGGTAATCGACACAGCCGCTTTGCGCACGACGGC
>Ga0058693_1000741_pt1 | contig 12222 bp, 8 predicted proteins | sample AgamicOrMarz_FD_55217 | JGI IMG/M metagenome (GOLD analysis project Ga0058693, IMG submission 55217) | Agave microbial communities from Guanajuato, Mexico - Or.Ma.rz | ecosystem: Host-associated > Plants > Phyllosphere > Phylloplane/Leaf | place: Guanajuato, Mexico | collected 2012-06-04 | reverse complement strand
AGCGCCTGCGCATACTGATCGGGCGTCATGCCCATCTGATTCACCAGCGCGTTATAGCGGGTATTGTCAAAGGTGCCGTTATTCTGGAAAGCTTTGGTGGCGAAAATCGCGTTCTTCACCTGCTCATCGCTGATGCCAAGGCCAAGATGGCGGGCATACTGGTCCAGCAGCGCTTCGTCGATAAGACGATCCAGCACCTGCTGACGCATGGTTTTCATGTAATTTTCGTTAGAGGCCAGCTCAGAGAACTGCTCGCCCAGCTGTTGCTGCATACGATTACGTTCGCCTGCAACGGCATTCTCGAATTGTCCGCGGCTGATTTCCTGGCCATTCACTTTTGCGGCATAGCTATCACTGCCGCCAATCAGATAACCACTCACGCCGGTCAGAATGAACGACACGATAATGATCCCGAAAATGATTTTGATCACAACGCTATTAGCCGCCGTGCGTAAATTGTCCATCATGGTGTAGCAACACTCCGCTGTAGATGACTTGAGGTCCCACGCAACACTGCTTATCCTGCCGCCGCGCGCAAACCCGTATTGTGACAAGAAACCGGGGTAAATGTCAGCCCATCAGGGCCGATTAATTGGGCAATCACAAATAAAAAAGGCACATCGGTTGATGCGCCCTTGTACTTTGTCACAATCCCTTTGGAGATCGCGCTTAGTTTACCGCGTCTTTCAGCGCTTTACCTGCGCGGAAACCCGGAACTTTAGCGGCGGCAATGGTGATCTCTTTGCCTGTTTGCGGGTTGCGACCAGTACGGGCAGCACGCTCTTTAACAGCAAAAGTACCAAAACCTACCAGTGCCACGTCGTCCCCTGCCTGCAGAGATTCAGTAACAGAAGCAATTAAAGCATCTAACGCACGTCCAGCCGCAGCTTTAGAGATATCAGCCCCTGCAGCAATTTTGTCTATCAGTTGAGATTTATTCACTCTTCTCTTCCTCTCTTTATAATTTATATCGCACCTGAATCCTTCACAGAGCGACCGCGCAGCAGTTATATCAGGCCTGTCATGCCCTTACAACATCAGTTGATGATGACACATCCAGGCAGCAATCTAAATTAGCTATACAAAAAAAGGCTGGCAAGCCCGAAATGCGCTGCCAGCCTTGTTTTTCTTAGTGCTCTTTGCGCGAGGTCACTATTTTGCGCTGACGACCTGCATGCCTGACGGCTCATTTTGCAGGGCAAGAGTCAGAACTTCCTCAATGCGCTTCACCGGGTGGATCTTCAGATCGGCAATCACGTTGTCCGGAATATCTTCCAGATCGCGTTTGTTTTCGTCCGGGATCAGCACGGTTTTGATGCCGCCACGGTGTGCCGCCAGCAGTTTTTCTTTCAGACCGCCGATAGGCAGAACCAGACCACGCAGGGTGATTTCACCGGTCATCGCCACATCAGCGCGAACCGGGTTACCGGTCAGACAGGAGACCAGCGCGGTACACATAGCGATACCGGCGCTCGGACCGTCTTTCGGGGTCGCCCCTTCCGGTACGTGCACGTGGATGTCACGTTTCTCGTAGAAATCCGGGTTGATGCCCAGTTTTTCTGCGCGTGCACGCACCACGGTCAGCGCTGCCTGAATAGATTCCTGCATCACTTCACCCAGCGAGCCGGTGTAGGTCAGCTTACCTTTGCCCGGCACGCAGGCGGTTTCAATGGTCAGCAGATCGCCACCCACTTCCGTCCACGCCAGACCGGTCACCTGGCCAACACGGTTTTCGTCATCGGCACGACCATAGTCGAAACGTTGTACGCCCAGGAACTCGTGCAGGTTATCGCCGGTGATGTGGATATGCTTCACGGATTTATCCAGCAGCAGTTGCTTCACTGCTTTACGGCACAGCTTGGAGATTTCACGCTCCAGGCTACGCACGCCCGCTTCACGGGTGTAGTAACGGATAATGCCGATGATTGCACTGTCATCAACAGTGATTTCGCCCGGTTTCAATGCGTTACGCTCAATCTGCTTCGACAGCAGGTGACGCTTCGCGATGTTCAGTTTTTCGTCTTCGGTGTAACCGGAAAGACGGATCACTTCCATACGATCCAGCAGCGGTGCCGGAATGTTCATCGAGTTGGAAGTGGCGACAAACATTACATCGCTCAGATCGTAATCGACTTCCAGGTAGTGATCGCTGAACGCAACGTTCTGTTCCGGATCCAGCACTTCAAGCAGGGCAGACGCCGGATCGCCACGCATGTCCGAGGACATTTTGTCGATCTCATCGAGCAGGAACAGCGGGTTTTTAACGCCCACTTTCGCCATTTTCTGGATCAGTTTGCCCGGCATAGAACCGATATAGGTGCGACGATGTCCACGGATTTCCGCTTCGTCACGCACGCCGCCCAGCGCCATACGCACATATTTGCGTCCGGTGGCCTGCGCGATAGACTGACCCAGAGAGGTTTTACCCACCCCCGGCGGCCCGACCAGGCACAGGATCGGCCCTTTCAGCTTGTTCACACGGCTCTGCACCGCAAGGTATTCAAGAATGCGGTCTTTCACGCGTTCCAGACCGTAATGGTCTCTATCAAGGATTTCCTGCGCCTGACGCAGGTCTTTCTTCACCTTGCTACGCGCGTTCCACGGTACCTGGATCATCCACTCGATGTAGCCACGTACCACGGTCGCTTCAGCCGACATCGGAGACATCATTTTCAGCTTCTGCAGTTCTGCTTCGGCTTTCTCTTTTGCCTCTTTCGGCATTTTCGCCGCGTCGATCTTACGCTTCAGCGCTTCGTTTTCGTCCGGCGCNTCGTCCATTTCGCCGAGTTCTTTCTGAATGGCTTTCATTTGCTCGTTCAGATAGTACTCGCGCTGGGATTTCTCCATCTGCTTTTTCACGCGGTTACGAATGCGCTTCTCAACCTGCAGCAGATCGATTTCCGATTCCATCATCGCCATCAGATATTCCAGACGTTCGTTCACGTCGGACATCTCTAATACGGACTGTTTGTCCGCAAGTTTCAGCGGCATGTGCGCGGCGATGGTATCAGCCAGACGTGCAGGATCGTCGATGCTGTTCAGCGACGTCAGCACTTCCGGTGGGATTTTTTTGTTGAGCTTGATATAGCCTTCGAACTGGCTGATGGCGGTGCGTACCAGCACTTCCTGCTCGCGCTCGTCAATGGCCGGCGATTCCAGGTACTCCGCTTTCGCAGAGAAGTGTTCGCCGTCGTCAGACAGCGCTGAAATGCGCGCGCGCTGCAAACCTTCGACCAGCACTTTTACGGTGCCGTCCGGCAGTTTGAGCATCTGCAAAATAGAGGCCACGGTCCCGACGGTGAAAAGATCATTTACACCCGGCTCATCCGTTGATGCTTCTTTCTGCGCGACCAGCATGATTTTTTTATCATGATCCATGGCGGCTTCAAGGCAACGGATAGATTTTTCCCGCCCTACAAATAAGGGTATGACCATGTGCGGATAAACCACCACATCGCGCAGCGGCAATACGGGGATTTCAATGCGTTCAGAACGCTCAGGATTCATAGAGCTCTCTCTTAGTTTAGTGTCCGCCAGGTAATCAGGTGGCATGACTGTGCTTCACGCAACCATTAACATGTATGTCAGTATATGGGGATGTTTCCCGGACATTCAACGTCGGGGAACAGGAAAAATAAAAGGGGAGATAAAATCCCCCCTTTTTTATTAACTGACTGTATGTTTTGGCGATTTATTCACCAGAAGCTTGCTGCGCTTCCGGTTTGCCATACATCAGCATCGGTTTGGATTGACCCTGAATGACGGACTCATCGATGACCACTTTCTCGACATCTTCCATGGACGGTAAGTCATACATGGTGTCGAGCAGTGCGGCTTCAACGATAGAACGCAGGCCACGGGCACCGGTTTTACGCGCCATCGCTTTCTTGGCGATAGCATCCAGCGCTTCGTCACGGAATTCCAGATCCACACCTTCCAGATTAAACAGCGCCTGATACTGCTTGGTCAGGGCGTTTTTCGGCTCTTTCAGGATTTGGATCAGCGCGTCTTCGCTCAGTTCGTTCAGCGTGGCGACAACCGGCAGACGGCCGATGAACTCAGGGATCAGACCAAATTTGATCAGATCTTCCGGCTCCACCTGGGCCAGCAGTTCGCCTTCCTGCGGTTTTTCAGATTTCCCTTTTACCGTCGCGCCAAAACCAATGCCGGAGCCGGTTTCTACACGATGGGAGATCACTTTATCGAGGCCTGCAAACGCGCCGCCACAGATAAAGAGGATCTTGGAGGTATCAACCTGCAGGAACTCCTGCTGCGGATGCTTGCGTCCACCCTGCGGCGGAACAGCAGCAACCGTGCCTTCAATCAGTTTCAACAGCGCCTGCTGCACGCCTTCACCGGAAACGTCACGGGTGATGGACGGGTTGTCAGACTTACGNGAAATCTTGTCGATTTCATCGATATAGACGATGCCACGCTGCGCTTTTTGCACGTCGTAGTCACATTTTTGCAGCAGTTTCTGGATGATGTTTTCCACATCTTCACCCACGTAACCGGCTTCGGTCAGGGTGGTGGCATCCGCCATCGTGAACGGCACATCCAGCAGGCGTGCCAGCGTTTCGGCCAGCAGGGTTTTACCGGAACCGGTTGGGCCGATCAGCAGAATGTTACTTTTGCCGAGCTCAACACCGTTGCTGGTATCCCCATTGCGCAGACGTTTGTAGTGGTTGTAAACCGCCACGGCCAGCACTTTTTTGGCCTGTTCCTGACCAATAACATAATCATCCAGATGATGACGAATTTCGTGCGGCGTCGGCAGCGCGCTACGCTCGCGATGCGGCGCAACTTCTTTGATCTCTTCGCGAATGATGTCATTACACAGATCAACACATTCGTCGCAGATATACACGGACGGCCCGGCAATCAGCTTGCGCACTTCATGCTGGCTTTTGCCGCAAAAAGAGCAATACAACAGTTTGCCCGAACCATCTTTGCGTTTATCTGTCATGAGTAAAAACCTCTTTTCTGTTCTTTGTGCCGCACACGACGACGCAAATGCCAATCCAGGCGCAGGACGCTACCTGCATAGTGCCGCTCTTACTGATTATAGCGGTACACGTCTGGCCTGAGCATTAATTACGATGGGTCAAAATCGAATCGACCAGACCGTACTCTACTGCCTCTGGAGCAGAGAGGAAGCGGTCACGTTCAGTATCACGTTCGATTTGTTCTAATGATTGACCCGTATGGTGCGCCATAAGTTCATTCATGCGCCCTTTTACTTTCAGGATTTCACGCGCGTGAATTTCAATGTCCGTGGCCTGGCCCTGATAGCCACCCAGCGGCTGGTGAATCATGACGCGCGAATTCGGCAGGCAGAAACGCTTGCCTTTAGCGCCCGCAGTCAGCAGGAATGCGCCCATAGAGGCAGCCTGTCCCATACAGATGGTGCTGACGTCCGGCTTAATAAATTGCATGGTGTCGTAAATCGACATCCCGGCAGTGATCACACCACCCGGAGAGTTAATATACAGGTAAATGTCTTTTTCCGGGTTTTCCGCTTCCAGAAACAGCATCTGGGCCACAATCAGATTAGCCATGTGGTCTTCGACCTGGCCGGTCATGAAAATGACACGTTCCTTGAGAAGACGGGAGTAGATATCAAAAGAACGCTCACCGCGCGAGGTCTGTTCAATGACCATTGGCACCAGCGCCATATGGGGTGCAAAGTTATCTCGTTCGCCGCTGTATGACATGTCCGTCTCCTGGATAAAAAATAAATAAACCTGCTGGACCGATTCTACTTGAGTATGACTGGTCTGACTACGACCNCCCTGGACGGATATTCAGCAAGAACACTTCTGTCAGTNTCCNTGTAATGGGGATGGCTACGCCTTATTTCAAGCATAACAAGCTTTTGGCTTAACGCTAACACTGAAACGCGCTTTTAGCACTCATCCTAAAAAGTCTGGATGATAAAAAAGCCCGACACAGTGAAGTGACGGGCTTTGTGGTTATATTTTGTACGTAATGGCGAAACTTACGCCTGCTGGTTCATCAGCTCGTTGAAGGAAGTGGCTTTTTCAGTCACTTTCGCTTTTTCCAGAACGGCTTCAACAGCCTGCTCTTCAAGCGCAACGTTACGCATGTTTTCCATCAGCTCTTTGTTTTTGCTGTAGAATTCAACCACTTCTTTCGGATCTTCGTAGGCAGACGCCATTTCTTCGATCAGCGCGTTAACACGGGCTTCGTCAGCTTTCAGCTCATGGGTACGGATCACTTCACCCAGCAGCAGGCCAACAACTACGCGACGTTTAGCCTGTTCTTCGAACAGTTCACGCGGCAGTTCCAGCGCTTGTTTCTCGTTGCCACCAAAACGCTGTGCAGCCTGACGACGCAGTACGTCGATTTCGCTGTCGATCAGCGCAGCCGGCACGTCGATTTCGTTAGCTTTCACCAGACCGTCGATCGCCTGAGTCTTCACACGGTTACGCACAGCGCCTTTCAGCTCGCGATCCATGTTTTTACGCACTTCTGCACGCAGACCTTCGAGGGAACCATCTTCAACGCCGAAACGCTTGATGAATTCTTCGGTCAGTTCCGGCATTTCGCGCTCTTCAACTTTTTTCAGGTTGATGACGAACTTAGCGGCTTTACCTTTCAGGTTTTCAGCGTGGTACTCTTCCGGGAAGGTCACGTCGATGGTGAACTCTTCGCCCGCTTTGTGGCCTTTGATACCGTCTTCAAAGCCCGGGATCATACGACCCTGGCCCATTGCCAGTACGAAATCAGTGGCTTTGCCGCCTTCAAACTCTTCGCCGTCTACAGAACCGGTGAAATCAACGGTTACGCGGTCTTCAGCTTCAACAGCGCCGTCTTTTTCTTTCCAGGTCGCCTGCTGCTTGCGCAGGGTGTCGAGCATGCCATCAACGTCAGCTTCGGTCACTTCAACAACCGGCTTCTCAACTTCGATGGTGTCCAGACCGGACAGTTTCACTTCCGGATACACTTCGAACTCAACAGAGTAAGTGAAGTCTTCACCGAGTTTGTACTCGCCCGGCACATAGTTAGGTGCGCCAGCCGGATTGATTTTTTCCTGAATGATCGCATCAACAAAGTTGCGGCTCATCAGTTCGCCCAGCACGTCCTGGCGTACAGATGCGCCATAACGCTGAGCAACAACGGACATCGGTACTTTGCCCTTGCGGAAGCCGTCNATGCGAACTTTCTTCGCTACGTTAACCAGCTCGCTCTTCACAGCGGTCTCGATGCTGTCAGCAGCGATAGTAATCGTTACACGGCGCCCAAGGCCCTGAGTGGTCTCAACTGAAACTTGCATCTTGTTACCTCAAAAAATCACAGTGCTCGGTCAACTCTGGAAGCGCGTGTAAGTTTGGCTTCACAGTACCGGGATGTTCTCTTGAATCAGATATACATTCCCTGTCACCAGAATCATCCCGAAGACATTCCGAAAAATAAGACGCAGCATTATAGCGGCATCACTTTTATGAGTCGAGAACGGTTATTGCGTACCAGATCGGCATTTTTCACAATTCCCGGCTAATTTTTGTCTGAATTTGGTGCAAACCGAACAAAACTCAGGCAAAACAAAACGGCCCGCAGGCCGTTTTCACATATTCTGTACGCAACATACTGGAAAAGTTCCAGCGGTTGCAAATGCGATTTATCAGGCGATGGTGCCTGCCCCCCGGCATGGCGGTGATGCCAGCACGGTATCCTGCANTCCTTCCCACTCTTTAATGGTGTAGGTATGCAGGGCTAACGCGTGTACNGANCCTGCCAGTTCTTCCGCTAACGTACTGTAAATCATACGATGGCGCGTCAGGAAACGCTCGCCTGAAAAGCGATCGCTTACCAGAACGACTTTGAAATGGCTTTCTGAACCGGCCGGTACATTGTGACGATAGCTTTCATCAACAACTTCGAGATACGCGGGTTCAAACGCGGCGCTTAATTTTGATTCGATTTGGTCACGCATCATCATGATTTTATTCCTCCGACGACGATCAGAGATCACCCTTCCCTTTAAATGTTAGCCGCTTTTACCACTTTCATAACACCAAAAAAACAAATATTTAGCTTTTGCGCGCGTTTCTCATTCAAAGNTATTAANCATTCAGGCAAGGTGACCCGTAAGGCCGGGTTTGNGANGCTGAAAAGGCACCAATGGTCAGAAAACAGACAAGACGATGAATTTACATGCGTTCCCTGGTTGCCGCGGCCGTTGGCGATGTTATGATGGCGGCAATTATTCTCTTAATAAGCATCCGATCTTCCGAGAGCCCCCGACATGTTAAAAAAACTGCTTTTCCCGTTGGTCGCCCTGTTTATGCTCGCAGGCTGCGCGACTCCGCCAAACACCATTGACGTTTCACCTAAAATTACGCTGCCGCAGCAGGATCCGAGCCTGATGGGCGTGACCGTAAGCATTAACGGCGCCGATCAACGTCAGGACCAGGCNCTGGCGAAAGTCACTCGTGACAATCANCTGGTCACGCTGACCGCGTCCCGCGATCTGCGCTTCCTGTTGCAGGAAGTGCTGGAGAAACAGATGACCGCCCGCGGTTATATGGTGGGGCCAAACGGCGCAGTCAACCTGCAGATTATCGTCAACCAGCTGTATGCNGATGTTTCCCAGGGCAACGTGCGCTACAACATCGCCACCAAAGCGGACATTGCTATTATTGCCACCGCGGCTAACGGCAATAAGATGACCAAAAACTATCGNGCAAGCTACTCCGTTGAAGGNGCGTTCACCGCCAAAAACGAGAACATTGCTAACGCGGTAAANAGCGTACTGACCGATACCATCGCGGACATGTCTCAGGACGTGAGCATCCACGAATTCATCAAACAGAACGCGCGTTAATCCTGCCCGCTGACCCGGCAGACGTCGGGTCAGCGCTCCTCTTATGTCAAACCACTACCTGCGCGTTTTCCAGCAACCTAAATCAGCGATCCTGCTGATCCTGGGCTTCGCCTCCGGTTTACCGCTCGCGCTGACGTCAGGCACGTTACAGGCGTGGATGACCGTCGAAAATATCGATCTAAAAACCATTGGTTTCTTTTCACTGGTCGGCCAGGCCTACGTCTTTAAGTTCCTGTGGTCGCCGGTGATGGATCGCTACACGCCGCCCTTTTTAGGACGACGTCGCGGCTGGCTGCTGACCACACAGCTCTTGCTGCTGGTGGCGATTGCTGCAATGGGGTTTCTGGAGCCGGTAAGCCAGTTACGCTGGATGGCTGCGCTGGCGGTGGTGATCGCATTTTGCTCGGCCTCCCAGGACATCGTTTTCGATGCCTGGAAAACCGACGTGCTCCCCGCAGAAGAACGCGGTGCGGGTGCGGCTATCAGCGTACTGGGCTATCGGCTCGGCATGCTGGTTTCCGGCGGGCTGGCCTTGTGGCTGGCGGATAAATGGCTGGGCTGGCAGGGCATGTACTGGCTGATGGGCGCCCTGCTCATCCCCTGTATTATTGCTACCCTGCTGGCACCGGAACCCAGTGATGTGATCCCGGTACCGAAATCCCTTGAGCAGGCCGTTGTCGCGCCGCTACGTGATTTCTTTGGCCGCAACAACGCCTGGCTGATTTTACTCCTCATCGTCCTTTATAAGCTGGGTGATGCGTTTGCCATGAGCCTGACCACCACTTTTCTCATCCGCGGCGTCGGCTTTGACGCCGGTGAGGTGGGCGTAGTGAATAAAACGCTGGGGCTGATCGCGACCATTGTCGGGGCGTTATATGGCGGCGTGCTGATGCAACGCCTGACGCTGTTCCGCGCGCTGCTGATCTTTGGCGTGCTACAGGGCGTGTCCAATGCCGGATACTGGTGGCTGTCGGTGACCGACAAACATCTTTACAGCATGGCGGCGGCGGTGTTCTTTGAGAATCTGTGCGGCGGTATGGGTACGGCAGCCTTTGTCGCGCTGCTGATGACGCTGTGTAACAAATCCTTCTCCGCCACGCAGTTTGCGCTGCTGTCCGCGCTGTCAGCGGTCGGACGCGTCTACGTAGGCCCGATTGCCGGCTGGTTTGTTGAGGCGCATGGCTGGTCGACGTTTTATCTGTTCTCGGTCTTTGCCGCCATTCCGGGCCTGTTGCTGCTGCTGGTCTGTAAGCAGACGCTGGAGTTTACCCAGCAAACGGACAGTTTCATCCCGCGCACCGAATATGCCCCGGCCTACNGACTGGCGCTGCGGATCCTGGCGGCTGGCTGCGCGCTGATTGCNGGCTGGCTGGTCATTCTGNTTCTTAATGCGACGGGGTTGACCAACTGGGCGTTCGGCCTGCAACTGCTGGAATGGGGCGCACTGCTGGCCATCGGCGGCATCGTTTACGGCGGCGTGCTCGACTACCTCGCCCTGCGCAAAACTCGTCTGATCTGAACCGGTTAACGTCAGGTTTTTAATTGCCCGCAGTTATTATTTTGATTAAATAACGAACGATAGCGGCACCATTAGTCGCTATTATTCATTCGCGCAATCTTAAATTTCTTTAATTATTTTGTGCGGTTTAAAATAATGACTACTCTTAAACGATTCAGCACGGTTATCAATTATTTCTTTCCGATAATGTTCTATAAATGCTGAATCAATGTTAATAATTTGTACTTAAATTTGATTGGTTATACCAATTAACCGAATCTATTAAGTGGAGGACGGAGTTTTGTTCTAACATAGGTGTAACTTAGGCGATCGCGAATTTTTACAGATTGTTGCATTCTATGTGACGCGCGCGGCAGAACCCGGTTACACCTCGCTGACACCGCGCCATTCATGTTTACAGTAATGTAACCTTCCCGTAAAATGCCCGCACACTTTAAACGCCACCTGATCCCCGTGGAATTGAGGTCGTTAAATGAGACTCAGGAAATACAATAAAAGTTTGGGACTGCTTTCGTTAATTGCAGGCACTGTTTTACTCAGTGGTTGCGATTCTGCGCTGCTGGACCCCAAAGGACAGATCGGACTGGAACAACGTTCCTTGATACTGACAGCTCTTGGGCTGATGTTGATTGTCGTGATCCCCGCTATCGTGATGGCTATCGGCTTTGCCTGGAAGTATCGGGCGTCGAATAAGGATGCCAAATACAGCCCCAACTGGTCGCACTCGAACAAGGTTGAAGCTGTTGTCTGGACCATCCCCATCTTAATCATTATTTTCCTTGCAGTACTGACATGGAAAACCACGCACGCATTAGAACCAGGCAAGCCGCTGGATCACGATGCGAAGCCGGTGACCATCGAAGTTATCGCTATGGACTGGAAATGGTTCTTCATTTATCCGGAGCAGGGTATTGCTACGGTGAATGAAATCGCCTTCCCGGCGAACACGCCAGTGGAATTCAAAATCACCTCTAACTCGGTGATGAACTCCTTCTTTATTCCGCGTCTGGGTAGCCAGATTTATGCGATGGCCGGGATGCAGACTAAGCTGCACCTGATTGCCAACGAAGCCGGCACCTATGATGGTATTTCCTCCAACTACAGTGGCGCAGGTTTCTCCGGCATGAAGTTCAAAGCTATTGCTACGCCGGATAACGCCACCTTTGACGCCTGGGTCGCCAAAGCGAAACAGTCTCCGAAAGTCATGAACGATATGGCGACGTACGAGAAAGTTGCGGCTCCGAGCGAATACAACAAGGTTGAATACTTCTCCAGCGTGAAACCGAATTTGTTTAAAGATGTTATTGGCAAATTTATGTCTCACGGGAAAAGCATGGACGTGACGCAACCGGAAGGGGAACACAGTTCTCATGAAGGTATGGAAGGCATGGACATGAGTCACGCCCAAACCTCTCATTAAGGGGCTGAGGAATAATACGATGTTCGGAAAATTAACACTGGATGCAATCCCGTACCATGAACCCATTATCATGGTTACGGTTGCAGCAATCCTCGTCGGTGGTCTGGCGCTGGTTGCCGCACTCACTTACTTCGGTAAGTGGTCTTACTTATGGAACGAGTGGTTAACTTCCGTTGACCACAAACGCCTGGGGATTATGTATATCCTCGTCGCTATCGTTATGCTGGTGCGNGGCTTNGCCGACGCCATCATGATGCGTACCCAGCAATTGCTGGTATCCGCTGGCGAACAGGGCTTCTTACCACCGCATCACTACGATCAGATCTTTACCGCCCACGGCGTAATCATGATCTTCTTCGTGGCGATGCCGTTCGTTATCGGTCTGATGAACATTGTGGTGCCGCTGCAAATCGGCGCACGTGATGTTGCTTACCC